>Ga0082335_1004731_pt1 | contig 19965 bp, 24 predicted proteins | sample Subgrocontami58m_FD_72375 | JGI IMG/M metagenome (GOLD analysis project Ga0082335, IMG submission 72375) | Subsurface groundwater microbial communities from S. Glens Falls, New York, USA - GMW37 contaminated, 5.8 m (SPADES assembly) (version 2) ... | reverse complement strand
AACAAGTTTATGAAATTGTAAAAGAATCACAAAAACTTGGATTGAAAGCTGTTAAAGCAAATGTTGATTGTAAAGATATAGATTTTGCATGTAGAAAATACATTGAAGAGCAAAACTATGGAGAATACTTTATTCATTCAACAGGTCATGGTATAGGACTCGAAGTCCATGAGTTACCTACTATTTCATACGGAAGCGACACCAAACTAAAAGAAAATATGGCAATTACAGTAGAGCCTGGAATCTACATACCAAACAAATTTGGAGTTAGAATTGAAGACTCTTTAATTGTAAAAGACAAACCAATTATTCTGCACAAATTTACAAAAGATCTAATCACTATCTAATTTTAATCATAATAGTTTACAATATCAATTACATGTTTTGCAGTTGGATTTTTAGCCTCAATTTCTTTTGTATCTGGATTTACATTCCAAACATACTCTATCTTTCCTTTATAGGACTCAAATGTCAAAATTACTTTGTAAATATTTTCCGTAGATTCATCTGTGCTAGAAACAACAAGATCCACTTTTGTCCTTTTATCATCATATATTTTTTCATCAGAATACTCTGCTGCAATTTGTTCAATTATAGCATTCATTACAGTTAATCCTTTTTCATTTGGACCATTATATGACATTAAAATTTCTACAATTTGTTTTTGATCATCTGTTAAATTATCGGGAAAACTACTTTGTAAATCACTTTTTGTTAATTCTGGAATTACAAAAATCACAAATATCCCTATTATGCCTAGATAAATTGGGGCTCTTTTCTTCAGGAATGCCTTAAAATCTGATTTTTTTGGTTTTTCTTCTTTCTTTTTGGTATCTTTGTCCATTTTGTTTCCTTGCTATCAATTAGTATTTTGCAGTTAAAATTAAAACTTGCCAAGGAAATACAATTACTCCATTTTTTTTAGTATGTGGAATAGTATTTTGTTTGACTGCTTGTTTCAATTCTTTTCTTTTAGATGTATCTAGAGAATTTAATTTTTCTTTGAGTGGTTTGGCAATGTATTTTAGATAATTTCCCCAATAATCATCAAATTTTCCTGGACTATAACTAAAAGTAAACTCCTTTATTGAAATTTTTGAGAATCCAGCCTTTCTAACTTCATTGTCTAACGTCTTTTTTGTTCCAAATCTATCCATATTGGGTGAACCAGGTGGTACATAATCTGGAATAAACTCGGTTACAGCATCTAAAATATTACTAAAAAATGGAACTTTATCTTTGTGTCCATGAACAGATATCCCAAGTGTTCCCGTTTTTTTGAGGCTATTTCTAATGTTTTTCAATGCTTTTAGCGCATTAGGAAAAAAGAATAATGCATACTGACATGTTACTATATCAAATTCATGAGAAAAACTAAATTTTTCAGCATCAATATTTACAAAATCTAAATTAGATTTTAATCCATTCCATTTCTTTGCAATTTTAATTGCAGCAACTGAAGCATCTGCTCCAACAACATATCCTGAATTTCCAACTTTATCTCTAATTTTTTTTGTGACCACTCCAGTACCACATGCAAGATCTAAAACACTATTGCCTTTACTTACATTAACTAGCTGAACTAATTTAGAAGTGCTCTGAAATGGACCATCACTTACGCTTGCCCATCTTTTATGGTATCGTGGTGCTATTTCGTTCCATATTTTCATATTCCTTTGCTTATATTCAATATGACTGAATTTCACTATGTCTTTGTTAATTTATGATGTATTTTATGTAATCTCTTTGAAATCAGATTGAATAGTTCTTCCTGTCTCATGAAAATATTTATGTTCAATTTCTTTTAATTTTTCTAATATTTTTTTATTTTGTACTTTTTTTATCTTTAATTTAATTTCTTTATACTCTGCAACAAGTCTTCTAATTTCAGATTTTTTCATTTTAAGTTTTTAGTCGTTGCTCTATTTCTTTTCTGATAAATTTAGCAATTTTTTCTTTTTTTATCCATCCTGAAGAAATTACTTTATGTGAATCTATGACTAATACTTCATTACTTTCAGGATTTTTTCTATATCTAATTGAACCTATATCGTTTGCAACGATCATATCTGCAGCTGATTCATTCATTTTTTTCCTAGATAGTGTAATTAACTCATTTTTTGAAAGATTTGTCTCTGCTTTGAAACCAACCAAAAAAACATTTTTTTGATATTTTTTAATCTGATCAATGATTTTCGGTGCTTTCTTGAGGCTAATTTTTATTTTATTTTTGGTACTTTTTATTTTATTTTTACTAGGATTCTCTGGAGTATAATCTGATATGGCAGCTGCCATTATTACTATGTCAAATTCTTTACTCATCTCTTTTTTTACAACCTCGAGCATTTCTTTACTTGTAGAAATTTTAATTATTTTTGCACCCTTTGGCGGTTTTTCAATTCCAGGACCATAAACTAAAGTGACTTTAGCTCCTGAAGAGATTAATTCTGAAGCCAACAACACACCAGTTTTTCCTGAACTTTGATTTGTAATCACACGAATAGGATCAATATACTCAATTGTTGGTCCCGCAGTCATTAACACTTTTTTATTTTTTAAAATAGATGAAAATCCAAATTTTCTTAATACATACTCTAAAACATCTTCTGGTTCAGATGCTTTTGCTTTTCCTTCAATCATTTGCGGTGTTAGAAATTCAATTTTATTTTTTAAAAATTCTACATTCTTTTTTACAGCTGCATTATCATACATGGCTGCATGCATAGCAAGACACATCAAAATTGGAATCTTTGATCCAAATCCTACTGTAAGAACTGTTGATATTGGTGTATCATCAATACCATTAGCTAATTTTCCAAGTGTATTTGCAGTAGCTGGATATACTATGATAAGATCTGATTGATTATAATCTGCTAATTTGATATGTTCTAATTCTCCTGTTAATTTTGTTATAACTTCGTTTCCAGTTGCCCACTTGAAATAATCTGGCTGTACTAGTCTTGTAACTACATCACTTGTAACACAGGTCACATCAGCACCATGTCTCATTAGTAATCTTGCTAACTCAATTGCTTTGTATGCTGCAACACTTCCTGCAACACAAAGAACAATTTTTCTCTCAGAGAGCTCAACACCATAAGAACCTACAATATCTAATGAAGGATGATTCTTTTTCTTGATAATTTTCTTTTTAGCTACCAATTTGCTCTCGTAATTTTTTAAATTCATCATCATCCATTGAAAACCAATTCTCTTGAGCAGGAAACGTGCCTGATTCTACATCATTTTTATAGTTTTCAAGCGCTTTTACAATATCCTCAGATAAATTCAAGTATCTTTTTGCAAATCTTGGTTTGATTTTTTCAAACATGCCCAACAAATCTTGTACAACTAATACCTGACCATTACAACCAACACCCGAACCAATTCCAATAGTAGGTATACTGATAGTTTCAGAAATTATTTGTGCAACTTCATGACTTATCATTTCTAATGCAATACTAAATACACCTGCTTCTTCAAGCTCTTTTGCATCTTCAATTAGCTTTATTGCAGTGTCTTTTGTTCTTCCTTGTACTTTGTATCCTTCTGATAACATTGTTGTTTGTGGTTGTAAACCAATATGACCCATTACTGGAATTCCAACATCTACAATTGCACTGATCGTTTCTGACATAGAAATTCCCCCCTCAAGTTTCACTGCATCAGCTCCTGCTTTTATTAATCTCCCTGAATTTTTTATTGCATCTTCAATACTTGCTTGATATGACATAAATGGTAAATCTGCAACCAACAAAGAATTTTTTCTTGCCCTACTTACTGCTTCTGTAAACATACACATTTGGTCCATTGTTACAGGAATAGTATTTTCATAACCAAGCATTACCATTCCTGCACTATCTCCAACAAGTAGTATATCTATTCCAGATTTATCACATAATGATGCAAGTGTATAATCATAACTCGTGATTGCTGAGATCTTTTTTCCATCTTTTTTCATTTTAATAATGTCATAAACTGATTTATGCAATATGTAACCTCCTTGTTAGATTATCTCTAATTTCAATAATATTATCTGAGAGATTTTTTTTGTTATTAAAATCATGAACAATTTTTTTAAGTATTTTCTTATTCTTGTTTGATAATTTTTTACATGTTATAGTTAACAAATCCATTGCTCGTGTAACGTTATCTACTATTGTTATGTTGGCAGTTTGTGAAGTTCTTGAAAGTGGATTTAGATCAAATGTTATGACTATTTTTCCAGATCTTCTTAATGCCATAGTTCTATCCCCATCCTCTAATGGAACAATCACCACATCTGCTGCAAAAATCCCATTTTTATCAACTATTCTTCTTGCTGAATCTAATCCTGGTAATGTAGTTGATAAATTACGATTTGTACCTAAAATCTCCTTTGCACCACTCTTTTTGAGAGCCTTTATGATGTTCTGTTTTCGTTTCTCATTAGCATAAAACAGGTTTACTTCAATTTTTGCCCTTGATGTATTGGCAAGCCTGACTATTTCTTTTGGACATAATGCAGCAATATTGCCATTGACAGAGATTACAGGTAAACCTGCCAAAAGAATTTGTGCAGCAGCTGCTTTGATTGCTAGTTTTGCAGTCTTGCTTGTTTTTTCACCAAGTAAATAATCAAAAGCTTCTCCTCTACCATGTGCTAATAGACCTTCTTTAGCTACTAATCCCTGATCAAATCCAGTAACAAGTTTTTCTCGAATTAAAAGAGACTTTGCTCTCGGATGAGATTTTGGAATTAAAGACATCAACAATCAATTAATTACTGAGTACTCTTGCTCCCAGATTATCTAATTCTGATTTTATGATTATCCCTTCAGGATATTTTTCTAAAATTTGTAGAACATACTTTTCTTTTTCTTTTGGTATCATTGTAAAAACAGTTTCACCAAATAGTGCAACACCACATTTTATTCCATTTGAAGCCAAGTCTTGAATTAAATTTTCCATTCTTAAAGTCATTACTTGAACATATTTTGCAAATTCCAAAGACATATCCTGAAAATGTTCATAATTCTTTGATTCTAATAATCTGTTTACCATTTTTCCACCAAGACCATTAATTTGAGAAAGACGTTCTTTGATGAACTTATTTGTTGAAATTGGTGAAAAACAAATCATAATTATGGAAATATCTTTTGTGCTGATTTTTTCTACTTGACCTATTCCTGGCGCTCCGGGTTTAACTCTTATTTCAAAACCACCGTGATATGATGCCAAAACATCACCTAATCCTGTCTTGCAATTTATCTCTGCATTATGTGCAATCTGACCAATGGCTGTCTGATCTAATCTTGTTTTAAGTGCATGATCTAGTGCATATGATAATGATAATGCAACAGCACTGCTAGAACCTAAACCATACCCAACTGGTATGGTGATCTCATGTTGAATATCAAAAAATATATTTTCAAAATTTCCAAGCTTCAGAAATTCATTTAATACATATTCTGAAATATCTGTCTTATCTGACTGATAGCCTATAGTAGTAATTTTAAAGTTAGAATTTTGATTAATTCTAGGTAAAATATTGATATGGGTAGTAACTCCTTCTCTAATTGAAAATCCTGCTCCCATAGAACCTAATTTTTCAGGATTTTTTTGATTATCATTATCTAAGTAAGCTTTGAAAAAACCTGTAATATGTGCAGGACAAAATGCAGTTGCCTCCATCAATTTCAGTTTAAATTTTACACAAAATATAAGAATATGGCTTAAATTAATTATATTAGTATAAATTGACTAAATTCATTCGACGCCTACAAAGGATTGGTAGTAGCATCCTAGTTTCATTACCTAAAGAATGGGTAGTTGCCAATAATCTAGATAAAAGTAATGAAGTTGAGCTAGAAACTGGGCAGGATACCATCTCAATTTCTGCAAACAAAGAAATGCGTCCTACAAAAGAACTTGTAATTTCATACCCATTACCTAAAGACGAAAATATTGTAGCTGACATAACTGGAGCTTATCTTTTAGGATATGACATTATACAAATTACTTCAAAATCAATCATACCTGGTGAGGATAGAGAAAAAATACGAAATTCAATGAGACGATTAGTTGGTATGGAGATTATTGAAGAAGATGCTTCAAATATTAACATGCAATTTCTTTTAGATGCCACAACCCTAAATCCAGAAAAAATTCTAAAAAGAATGAGTTCTATTGCACTTGGAATGTATGATGATGTATCAAACGGATTAATTTTAGACGATAAATCTAATTTACAAACATTATCAAAAAGAGACGTTGAGGTTAACAGACAATATTTTCTTCTAGTACGTTTAATCAGGAGTACACTTGTTGATAAAAAATTAGCCAATGTATTTAATTTAGAAAACATTGATATTTTAGATTACAGAGTAGCTGCTAATCTTTTAGAAAATGCAGGTGATACAATAGTCGAACTTGCTAATTTTATTTATAATTCTTCTTTATCCAATGAACACCTAAAGAAAATTTTTGATATAGTACAAAATTTTAATATTCTTGCAGAAAAATCTATTGATGCTTTTACCAAACCTGATAGACGATTAGCCATAGAAGCCATATCATTACATAAAAAATATCAAGAGAATCTTTCTAAACTAAGAACTACAATAGGAAATAAGAAACAAATCCCTATTGATCTTCTTGATCTTGTTTATATGTTTGAGCGAATTGCAAAATCTTGGGCTGATGTTGCAGATCTTGTACAGCCTATTTACAATAAATAATTAATACAATTTCTTTTTTACAGCATATGTCAATACTGCACAAATTGTTTTTGAATCCTGTATTTTTCCATTTCTTATCATCGAAATCACTTTTTCAAGGTCTATCTTTACAACAGATAATATTTCATCTTCATCTAGCTTCAAGTCTGCAATTTTCTTTAGTCCTGAGGCTACAAAGCAGTGAATAGCCTCAGTGTTGTAGCCTATAGATGGATAGTAGGTGATTAACGGTGTCATTTTTTTAGCTCTATACCCAGTTTCCTCTTCTAATTCTCTAAATGCACATTTCTTTGGGTCTTCTCTTTTTTCTAGCGTCCCTGCAGGAATCTCAATTACATATCCATGAGGAAATCTATGTTGTTTTACAAGGATTACTTTGTTATTTTCATCAAATGCTAACATTGCAGCTGCCCCTCTGTGCTCTATCATCTCTCGTTTTACTTTTCTACCCTCAATTACTAAATCATAAACACTCAGACCTAAAATTTTACCCTCATAGATCTTTTTCTTTTTCATACCTAATTCTACATTTTATTATTATTTAATTTGTTTGATATGAAAGATGAAGCGTAGACGATTTCTTGGCATCATTAATAGCTTGTTCTAACCATTTTAATGGAAAAGATATCTTTTTTGGAATAAATAGATCTGCAGACCTTACATTATCCATATTTCTAACTCTTTGAGTTAATTCATCCATTTCAAATATATCGTGACTATACATAAATAACACAATTTGATTTTTTGCAATAAACGGTATCTGCATATATGACTCATGAAACTCATCATTCATTTTTTCTAATGTTTCTCTAAGATCCCCCTCAATCCAGGCAAGTATGGCATGTGGAATAAAATCCTCAATTTTTGTTGGATCATAAATTACTGTAAATTGAATACCGTCGTTTTCTTGTAGTTTATCAATACATCTTGTAACAGTTTTTGTGGATAATCCTGTATCTTTTGATATATTTTCAATTTTTTGTCTCGGCTCTTTTATCAACAGTTTTAAAATTTCTAAATCTGTTTTAGTTAAATTAGAATTAAATCCTGGATTTTCTGCTTCAAAAATAGATAATATTCTAACATCTTTCATTAATTTATTTGCAAGTATGATTTTTTGTTGCAAATTTTCTTTTACTACAATACTACAAACTGTAATTCCACCAACACATGGTACAACAAAAAATGGCTCTCCAACCAAACTAATTTGTTCTAAAATCTCTTTGATGTTTTGACCTGAAACTACTATGTACAAAACACCAAATCCCAAAACTGGTGGCTCAACTTTAATGGTAAATTTCTCAATTATCTTTCTGTCTTGCATTTTTTTAATTCGCGCTCTAATGGCACCTCCTGAAATTTCTAATTCTTTTCCAATCTGTCTATCTGATTCTCTACAATTATTCAAGAGTCTGCTTAGAATTTTGATGTCTAAATTGTCCAATCTCTCACCTGAATTACCTTCATACTGTTTGTAAGTTACTTATAAAATATAAAATTGTCTATAATATTAGTATTATACATAAAATACATTAAATATTAGACTATTTCTAATCTTCTTGTGGAATATAGACTACGTTTAGCAAAAAGAATGCTATTCAACAAAAAGGGAAGTCTCATTGGTGCAGTTTTAGCTGTGACAATTGGAATTTTGGTAATTCATGTTAATTTTGTAATTTTTCAGGGGTTGTTTGATGCAATTGTCAGAGACATCTCAAATTATAGAAACGGTGATGTTCTAATTACAGACGAGGAAGATTATATCGATAAGTCGGATCAAGCCTTAGTTAATTGGTTTGAAAGAATTCCATACGTAGAAGCGGCTACTCCGCGGTTGTCATCGACGGCATCAATTAACATGACAAAATTTGGCACATTACATGAAGAAACAAGAATTCCTATTGTCGGAGTTGATCCATTACGAGACATTCGAGCTTCTACTGTCCATGAGACTGTATCTGATGGACAATATGTTTTTTCAAGAAATTCTATTGTATTAGGTTCCAATGTTGCAAGAGATCTTGGAGGTGCTCAAGTAGGTGATAGTCTAAAAGTAAAGATTGTTGATAGATATGGACAAGATCAAATCAAGAGACTTGTAGTTACTGGAATAGCAAAATCACCTGGCGGTCAAGGCTTTGATTACAGTGTAGTTGTTCACATTGATACTTTACGTGATTTAATGAATAGAGATGGTGATACAGGTTCAATTATGGTAAAACTAAACGATCCATCTAAAGCAAGTGATGTAAAAAATTTCTTTTTAGCTGCTTTTCCTAACGACGATTTTCTTGCAGAAACAATAGAAGAATCTGCTGAAGAACAACTAGCAGGATTTAGATCTGGTATTGCAATGATAAACATGATTGGATATTTTGGAATGATGTCCTCAGCATTTGCTATTGTTACAATTCAAATGATGTTAGTTAATGGAAAAACTAGAGAAATAGGTGTAATGAGATCAATAGGTGCAACAAGAAAAGATATTTTAATTATTTTTATTTTTCAAGGAATGATAATTGGCGCAATTGGTGCTGGAGTTGGAACCGCAGCAGGATTAGGCTATACATTTTATGCAAAGGAAACAAAAATGTCATTCAATAATAGCCTCCCATTAGAAGTGAGCTATAATTGGGAAAAAATTATTGAAACTGCTGTATTATCATTTATTTTAGCAATAATTGCTTCACTATATCCATCGTATAGAGCAACTAAACTATTACCAGTGGAGGCGATGAGAACTGTCTAAAGTACTTGAGATTAGTAATTTGAGTAAAATTTACGGCTCTGATGAAAATAAGGTAAAAGCATTGGATAATGTCTCATTTTCAATTGAAAAAGGAGAATTTGTATTAATTGTAGGCAGCTCTGGCTCAGGAAAATCCACTTTACTTAACATGATAGGACTATTAGATCGTCCAACAAACGGTAAGGTCTTCATTGATGGAACAGATACAACAAATCTAACAGATGATAAAATCTCATCATTTCGAAACAAAAAATTAGGATTCATCTTTCAATTCTCAAATCTTTTAACTGATCTAACTGTTCTTGAAAATGTATTATTACCAAGAGAAATTGCAAGAACCAATGATTCTGCAGAACAAAATGCCATAGAATTACTAACAGCAGTTGGATTAGATGATCAAATTAACAAAAGAGCAAATAAAATTTCAGGTGGACAGGCACAAAGAGTAGCAATTGCTAGAGGACTGATAAATAACCCTTCAATTGTTTTAGCTGATGAACCAACTGGTAATTTAGATTCTGTTACATCTGAAAAAATAATTCAATTGATGAAATCAATGGCAAAAAAACTAAATCAAACATTTATTGTTGTTACCCACGACAGACAACATTTTGGAGATGTTGATAGAGTGATTACAATTAAAGATGGAAAAGCATTTGAGGGAAATTTACCGTCTGAGATGGGAGTTTTAGCATGATTAATTATAAAATCCTATTTTCATTAATGATATTATTTCTCATTCCATCAATTATTGATAATTCATTTGCTCAAATAAAATCAGGCGGTTTTGGTCAGTCTCCATTTGAAAGAGAATTTGGAGATGTCAAATTACTTGATGCCTATTTTGGAACTATTGATAAGAAAATTGAGATTGATCCTGGTGATGAAAATGTACCATTTACAGTAGTATTTGCAAATGTAGGAACCCAAGATATCACTGGAATCAAAGGACAACTATCGCTTCCTATTGGATTTTCCTCAGCAGATGGTCCTGGCTCACTAGTCATTGCTGATAGCGATTCTAATTCTTTGGCAGGTGATAATTTCCACCTGACATTTTATGTTAATATTGATAAAAATATTAGAATTCAACAATATCCAGGTACTGTTAAAGTAGATTATTCTAGATTAAGAGAATCTGGAGTAAGAACTGCTTTTTCTGATTTTAACTTCAAAATTACTGGAGACAGTATAATCAATGTTAAAGCATTAGATCCATTTCTTACATCTTTGAAATCAAATAACGTAGTAATTGAGATTTCAAATGATGGAACCGCACCAATTTCTGGTGTAGATATTGTAGCTACAAATACTCAAACAGAACTTGCATCAACTTCTTCATCAACTACCAATGTAGAAAATGTGGTAATTTTAGAATCTAATTGGGATGTTGGAAATATCGAACCTAAATCTTCTAGATATCTCACTGCTACAGTATATGTCCCGGAAAATCTCAAAGAAGATACTTTACGAATTCCATTGTCTATTAGCTACTATAATGCACATGGTGATCTGCAAATTATCTCTAAAATTGTCGATTTTTACATTAAAGGTTTGATTGATCTTACAATATATGATATTGGAGTAATTGAATTATCTGGTACACAAATGGTTGTTGGAGAAATAATTAACGAAGGAAATGAAAATGCCTTGTTTGGTTTTGTAACTCTTGAACCATTAGGTGATTCAAATATCAAAAAACAAACTCAATTTATTGATGAAGTAGAAACTGATTCTCCAGTTCCATTTAACATTCCGCTAGAATTTGATGGTGAACCACGATATGGAGAACATGATATCAAACTTACTGTAAGATACAAAGATAGTCTCAGAGACGAGATATTTCTTAAACAGGATGCCACAATATTTGTAGCAGAACCACCAAAAACTGAATCTGGAAATGATTTACAACTAATCATTATTCCAATAGTGATAGCAGTAGCAATAGGAATCTATATGATTCGTAGGCGTAAAAAATCAAAAATTCCAGCTAGCTAAGAATCAAATTTTAAATTAGAAATAATAAAAAACTAAAACTGATTAAAAATGAGATTATCTATTATTGTATTGATTGCTGTCCTAGTTATAGGAACTGTTGTAATTTCTTTTGGTTATCTTACTAATCAGAACTATGTTCAAATTATTGAAAAATCTAATCCATACGAAAAATTACAAAACTACAAAAAAGAACTAGAAAAAATTAATCAATATAATCAACAATTACTTTCTGAATTAGAAGCTAAGGTGGCTAACTCTGATGATATCCATTTAGAACAACTAAACCAAGAGATTGATATACTAAAACGTGTAATTAATGATAACAAAGCAGAACTTGAACAAGTAATAAAGAAACTCTCTACGACAGAATCAAAACCATAATATCATTTGATTTCTGATTCCCTATTTTGGGATATTTGCATTATTGTTATATGATTATGTTGAGACAGTATGAATCAGGTATGGCAAAAAGTACATTTCTCTTTCTAGCAGGATGTATAGTAGGATTCATAACAACACCACTTCTCTGAATCTTTTTTGTAATTCCCAAATTCATATACATAGAAAAGAACCAAAATCCAAAAAATAAATTCTTGATAAACAAGCATGAAAAAATACTAATTTTCTATTTTTGTCATGGCTAAGATTATAAGCAAATAATGGATCTTGCGTTCATGCCAAGAGATGACATTGAAGTACCAAAGGAATTACGGGAATTTATGCTTGAAGGAGCAAAAGAAACTGCACTGGGACAAAAAAATGGCGCAAAAAGACAATTTCGATATGGTAATTTACACATTAGAGAATACAATGACAAATTTCTAGTTCATACTGATAGAATTGATCCTCGAAAAGATCCGATTGGTCATCTAGTTTACGATGCTCCGGAAGTTCTGATTGGATTAGCATGCTCAATTCTAGGTGGTTCAGAAATTGCAAAAAAGTTTCTAAATCACAACAAATCAAAAAAATCCACCGCAACAGCAACTCTTCTTTCTTCTATTATTGCAGGATATGTTGGATATGTTGCAACTAAAAAAATTAAAAATTATTTAAAGTAAACATGTCTACTGCAAGAACAATTAAGATATTTGTTAAACTACTTCCTTCAATTTTGGCACTACGAAAAGATAGAAGAAAATGGGTAAAAAAAGAGGGCAAAGATATTGATTTAGAAAAATATCGTAAGAATGCACGTAAAGTTCTAAACACTTTCATTTCATTAGGACCTGTTTACATAAAATTAGGACAATGGCTTTCATCACGAGCTGATATTTTGCCACAACCATACTTGGAAGAACTTGCTAAACTGCAAGACAATGTTCCATCAGCTCCATTTGATCAAGTAAAACCCATAATAGAAAATGACATAGGACCAATTAATGAAAAATTTGATAGTCTTGATACAAATCCTCTTTCTGGCGCATCTTTAGGTCAGGTTTATCGCGGAAGAATCTCTGGCCAAGAAATTGTTGTTAAAGTAAAAAGACCAGGGATTGAAAAAGTTGTTGAAGAGGATCTCAGGGTCTTAAAAAAAATTCTTCCAATGGCATTAAGATTTGTAGATCCAAACCTGCGTTTTTCTGCAAGAGCGATGCTTTCCCAATTTATTGAAACAATTCATGAGGAAATGGATTACACCATCGAATCAGCAAATCTCAAAAAAATTAAACATGATATGAAAAAAAGCAACATAGTCATTCCTTCAGTTTATGATGATTATTCTTCAAAAAACGTACTTACTATGGAATACATTCCTGGTATCAAAATCACCAATATAGAAGCCCTTGATGAGAAGGGAATTGACAGGCAGAAACTAGTAGTTGATGTTCACAAGGTCTTTTTCACCATGCTTTTGCGTCATTCATTATTTCACGCAGATCCTCATCCTGGAAACATTTCAGTAACTGACGATGGAAAACTCATTCTTTATGACTATGGAATGGTTGGACGATTAGATAATGAAACTAGACTAAGACTAATCAGACTTTATCTTGCCTTAGTTGAGAAAGATCCTCCAAGAACCGTAAATGCAATGGCTGACCTTGGAATGCTAACTCCTGATTTTAACCGATCAGTAATTGAGAAAGGAATAGAATTGGCTGTTCGTGCGATGCATGGAAAAAAACCAGACGAAATGGAAGTACAAAGTTTAATGGAACTTGCAAACAAGACAATGAGTAAATTTCCATTTGTTCTTCCAAAGAATCTAGCGTTATACATGAGAATGGCATCAATCATAGAAGGAATTTACAAAACACATAAAGTTGATTTTAAATTTGTTAAAGTATTAAGAGAAATTTTAGAAGAAGAACATTTGATCAAAGATGCGTATATCGAAGAGATAAAATATTCTTTTCAAAGATTTGCAAAATCAATTGATGCTACTATTTCAATTGCGCCAGAACTAAAAAAATTTATTGATGAAAACAGATCACTTCAATTCTTAAATGCTAAACCAAAATCTAATATTTTACTTTCTGGAAGTATCCTCTCATCTGCAATCTTTGTAGGCTCTACTGTTTTGTATGCATCAAATGAATCACTAGGAGTTATTGGAATGATAGGTTCTCTGATAATAATGAGTATCTTTGCAATCTTTAGAAAGCATTGATTATTCTATTGAAATATCTTTTCCATGTTTTTTAACAGGAATTGTAATTGTTAACACACCATGTTCATATTTTGCAGAACTTACTTCCCCTTCTCTAAGATCAATTGGTAGTCTCATTTTCTTATCTATGATGTTTGGTCTTTGATTGCAGATCATGTTATGATTTTTTTCATCAGGAATTTCTTTACATGCCTGAATGGAGAGAATATTTCCATCAAGTGATAATTTGATGTCTTTTTTTGCAAATCCTGGCAAGTCAATTAATAATGTTAGTTTTTCATTATCTAGATGCATATCTACAGGCGGTAAAACAAACTCATAAAATTCTCTTGATTTGTTCCCAATCTCTTTCATCATTTCTTTTGCCATTGATTTTACTAGTCCCATTTTGAGATACGTGCTTAATTTTTGGTTATAAACCTTGATAGATTTTTAATCAATTAATTTCTCTAATTTTGTAACTTATGATAATTGTTATTGAGGGTGGAGATCAAGCAGGAAAGAAAACCCAAACTGCATTATTGGCAAAAGCATTAAAACAAAGAAAAATCAAAACTGCTACTTTTAGCTTTCCTGATTATACAACCCCTATAGGAAAAGAAATTGCAAAATATCTTAACGGTAAAAGAAAATTTCCTCCCCAAGTGATTCACTGTCTTTTAGCTGCAAATAGATGGGAAAAACTAAATGAAATCTTAGCAGCCCAATCAAAAAATTCTGTTTTGATAATGAATCGTTATTACCAATCTAATCTAATCTATGGTTTAGCAAACGGAATGAAACGTAAATGGTTAGAAAATTTAGATACCGGACTTCCAAAGGCTGATCTTGTCATTTTGCTAGACGTAACTCAAAGAGAATCATTTAGTAGAAAAAAAATCAATAGAGACAAATTTGAAAAAAATGAAGAATTCCTACAAAAAATATCAAAAATTTATAGAACTATCGCAAGGAATCAACATTGGAAAATTATTGATGCATCAAAACCAAAACAAGAAATCCATAAAGATATTCTGAAAGTATTTACAAAGAAAATAGGCATATGAAAAAAAATTATCTAGACATAGTTGATCCAATTCATGATTTTATTCGCGTTTATGATCATGAACTAAAAATAATTGATACTCCTATATTTCAAAGATTAAGACGAATACGCCAACTTTCTGGTGCTCATTTAACATATCCTGCAGCACAACATACCAGATTTGAGCATTCTTTGGGTGTTATGCATATTGCAAGTCAAGCTGGTCAGGCTTTAAATGAAAAAGGAATTTTGAAATCATATGATATACAAATTTTGAGACTCGCAGGACTTTTACATGATATAGGTCATGGACCTTTTTCACATCTTTTTGAGGAGATTATACAACAAAAGAAATTATCACATGAAGATTTTGGTAAGGAAATTATTCTAAAATCTGAAATTGGTGATAGCTTGTCAAAAAATGGTTATGACAAAAAACTCATTACAAAAGTAGCTTTTGGTGATTCGAAATTGCAATACATGAATGAAATCATTTCAGGAGCATTAAGTGCTGATATGATGGATTACTTGCTAAGGGATGGTTACTTTACTGGTGCAGAACATGCACAAATTGATCACAAAAGAATAACACAATCCCTAGATGTACATCAGAAAAAACTAGCTCTAGAAAGATCAGCACTATATTCTTTTGAATCTATGATGCATTCTCGCTATCAAATGTTCAAGGCAGTGTATTTTCATAAAACAGTAAGAGCCGCCGAAGTTATGCTTTTAGAGGCATTACGATTATCTGATGATGAGTTTGGTTTTACCTCTTTTAACATTAATGAATATGTAAAACTTACAGATGAATACGTACTATCCACACTTATTTCATCAAAATCATCTAAACTAAAACGTGCTAGACAATTTGCCGAAGATTATCAAAACAGAAAATTGTTAAAATGTGTATTTGAAAGAATTTTAACTAGTAGAACTAATTTGGGAAAAGATAGAACTAACGAGCTAAGAGCATCCATATCAAAAAAATCTAAAGTTGATGAAAGTGAAATTTTTGTTGATAGCTCTGTTACTCCATCAATTCCACTTGCGCCATCAAAAAATGAATCAAAATATATCATTTTGATTACAAATGAGAATGGCAAGTCAACTGCCCAAGAGATGCCTATATCACAAATTCCTGTAGTTTCAGCAATATCTGGTTTTATGAATATTCTTAGAATATACACACATCAAAAGAACAGAAAAAAAGTTGAAATTGCCGCAAAATCAATCCTTGGTGGTTTAAAATAATGAAAAAAAGAATTGTCATCAAACTTTCAGGACGAATTTTTGGTATGGATAATGCAAAACTGCTAAAGGATTATGCCTCATTTCTAGTCAAGATTAGTAAGGTATGTCAACCAATAATTATTGCAGGTGGTGGAAATATTGCCAGACATTACATTGCTCATGCAAGATCCTCAGGAGCTGACGAGTCCACACTGGATGAACTTGGAATAGAAATCTCTAGACTAAATGCAAAACTCTTGATTTATGCTCTAAAAAATAAAGCATATTCTCATCCACCAACAACATTACAAGAAGTAAGACATGCAGTAGATGATGGGTTGATTGTTGTTGCAGGTGGCTTACATCCTGGACAAAGTACCAATGGAACTGCAGCCCTTATTGCTGAAAAAATCAATGCAGAACAATTTCTCAATGCTACAGATGTTGATGGTGTTTATGATAGGGACCCTAACAAATTTAAAAACGCAAAAAAATTCAAACGAATTGAACTTAAGAATTTAAGAAACATGCTTGTTCATGAAGATTCTCTTGCAGGAGGTTATGATTTAATGGATATAGTAGCTCTAAAAATTATTGAACGCTCTAAAATAAAGACAAGAATACTAAAAGCTGATATCAAAACACTTGAAAAAGCAATCAAAGGCATAGATGTAGGAACTGAAATAGTTCTACCGTCAAAATAATCACTCAGAAATTTCGTTTTGCACAGTTGGACGTCGCTCTGACCAAATCTGAATATCTTTTTCAGGGTATTCTGGAATTCCAGATTCTCTTAATTTCTTATAAATTGATAATGCCTCTTTTTTTTCTAGTGACTTTGATTGAGCCTTTGTAAATCCATCTTTGTCTGCTAATATGGCAACATATCCATCAGGTGAATTAATTACTGCAACAAAATCCTCTTCTCCAACTGGATGAAATTTACCATCAATTTTTTTTGTAGTCAATGTCAACATTCCAAATCCTGCAACTTCAAACATTTTCATTTGTGATTTGCTAGCTCTTTGTTTTCCTTGTTGTACAGCTTGAAAATACTGCATGATTAATTTTACTCTTTAATATTATAAGAACTATCTCAACATTTAGGGTGATTATGTTTGTATTACTGGTAATACAGGCTACAAAGTTATTACTTGATGGAATAGCAGAACAGTTCAGCATGGAGACAAAACACATTGGAATAAAGAGGCAGTGGGGTTCAATGATTATGATTAAGGCAAGAGAGATAACTAAATTATTTTTGTAGTTGGTTTAATATTATTGGAACAATCAAAGCAATAATAGCTATGACTACAGATACAATTTTTACATATTTCTCAAAACGTTCAAAATCCGTTAGCTTGTGAAAGAATTCGTTTTGTGATATTTCTGAGATCTCTCCAAGATATCTTGCTGGACCTAGTTGATCATCTGTAAACATTGCAATTAATGTGTGTAGTTTACTATCACGAATATCAGGTCTGTCAAAGATTATTGAAGAGTAAATCTTATCAATATTTTTAATACGTAAATCAAATGTTTCATCTATATGTTCATCATAAAATCTAATTCCTTTTTGAAATCGTGTAAATTTTTGTACTTCAGTTTTCTCTAATTCTATGGTTCTAAAATATGCATATGATTGTCCATACTTTCGATCAGGGCAGAACATTAAGAACATAAGTACTAATATGCTATTAAAAAATGACCACCAAATAGCATTATTGAATTTGAATTTTTGTGATGGATTATTTGTTTGATCAATTGTAAAAATATTTTTCTCATTAAGAATCGTATGGTATACGAGGTAGTCTGAAACAAATAACATTACCAAAATCATACCAGAAAATACCGCCAAATATTTGAAAAAATCTTTTGTATTCAATACGTTTCTGAAAATTTTTGCTGTACCTTTTCGTTTTTGAAAAACCGTATACCAAATTGATCCTTGAATGACAAGTAATACTGCTCCTGCAATGAAAGTACCTATAGAAATAATCTCCAAGTCCCCATAATAAGAAATTAGAAAATACCAAATGAGTGGGATTATTGTTATTAGTACTGGAAGAATGATTGGATTTGTAATTTTATTCAAATGTTCATTCATTATTTGATCCATATTCCTATATCGATATTTTCTCCAGAAATTTTTTCATAGTACATGGCTCCAATTACAATACCTACTGAGGTCAAAGAAAGATTTTTCAATGCGGATTTATCTACTATCTCAGACATCTTTTGCAATGAACTTCCAAACTTTTGTATAATTTCAGGAATTTTTCCAAAACTAGCATTTTTTGAATTTTTCAATTCAGATCGTAATTGGTTTTTTTGTGTTTCATCGAGAGTAGTAATTATAAGACAATCTTCTAGTTGTCCCTCATTAGAAATTTTAAATTTCAAATCAGTTTCGTTTTCTTCAGTAAATAATTCTTGGATAATATCATCTGGAATGCCATAGTTTTTCATTTGTCCCGATGAAACAGTCATAGGTAACAAATGTGAATAACTATTTTGAATTTTACTAGATACGCTCCAACTTCCTATTCCTAATGATCCACATCCAACATATTCGATATGTTGAAATTCAGCATCAGTATTATTGAAATCTAATAACGGTTCTAAATTTTTTAAAGATGCGTTTAATTGTTCCATTATTACGATACCCTTACGAACAGTATATCTCAACATAAAACAAAGGCAAATTATTTTTAACTCATCCTGAGTAAGTTTACCAATTGTTTCTATTGATTCATTGTAAACAATACTTCGAAGATTATGTTCAGAATTTTTAATTCGTTCGATTAATAATGTGGAAATATTATCTCTTAACTCATCTTCATTTTTTCTTGCCGATGTAATAATGGATTTTGTTAAAATATATTGTAAATCAGGATCGGATAATTTTGTTACATCTTCAGGTTTTAATTTTGTTTTTGCTTCTTCTAAAAATTGTTCACAAAATTTTTTACTATTTTCTTCAGCTGTTTTTTGTGCTTCTTCTCTTAATTTTGGAAAGTTTCTATTAAAAAGATCATCAAAAAGACCCGTAACATCATTGATTGTAAGACCAATATTCTGAACAACATTCCCACTTTGTGTTACAACGACATTTCCTTCACCTTTGTTTATAATGACTTGATTAACATCTACAAATTTTTGATGGATCATTTGCGTTTGGCTTGGGGTAATCTCAAAGGGCTTGGTTTTATTTTTATTTTCATGATTATTTTTTATATTTTTTAATTCAGTTACAGAATATTTTGTTTTATCTGAATCTATAATTTTATGATGGATTTTACACATAAGAATTAAATTATCAAAATCATTTAATTGATCTAAAGTAAGTTTAGGATTGTATCTAGGTGAACCCTGCTCTCCTCCTTCAATATGACAAATATCTGCCAAGATTATATTATCTAAAGTGATTAATTCTTGATTACATTCAGAATATGCACAGATATTTCCGGATAATCCAAATAATTTCTTTATTGTGGAATCCTTGTATGATCTTTTCACAATATTTCAGACAAACCATAATGTATTAAGAATTTATGAATTTTTTTCGTGATTATTTTCGTAAGAGTGGTAGTATGAGCTACAAAAATCCTATTGTCTATATCCCCTC
>Ga0082335_1004729_pt1 | contig 19971 bp, 19 predicted proteins | sample Subgrocontami58m_FD_72375 | JGI IMG/M metagenome (GOLD analysis project Ga0082335, IMG submission 72375) | Subsurface groundwater microbial communities from S. Glens Falls, New York, USA - GMW37 contaminated, 5.8 m (SPADES assembly) (version 2) ... | reverse complement strand
GCCGGGAGGCCCCGCGGCACCCCCCCCCAGCCATGCCCCCCCGGGGACGACTCTCTCCTGACCTCTCCCTGGGAGGGAGAGGAACTTTTTGCTCGACTGCTCGACTGCTCGACTGCTCGACTGCCGACTGCTCGACTGCTCGACTGCCGACTGCTCGACCGCCTACTGTCTGCTTTCGGCGCGCTTGGGTTCCAGCCACCCGAAGACCGACTGCTGGAAGCGCCATAGGAAAAGAAACACCACAATCGAGCCAGTAGAGATATACATCCATTGCGCCCAGGGAGCGCTGGAATCGGTACCCGAGTAGAAGCTATGGAGGAAGATGGCCAGGAACAGCCCCGCGGCCGTGCAATGTAGCAAGCGCCAGAGGCGATGCGGGATGAGTTTCTTCAGATAGGAACTCAGCGTTACCGCCAGCGTGCCATAAGTGGCGGCAATACCCACACCAATCCAGGCCGGACGGTAGGGCCCATCGCCGGGCAAGAGCAGTTGCTTCAGGGTGTAATTGAAATACTTGTCTCCCAGCAACGCAAAGACGTGTACTGCCAGCAGGACCATGGCCAGCAAGACCAGGAACTGGTGAAGGTCCAGCACCTGCCACCGGCCCAGAGTCCGGTTGGTGAACTTCGTCTTCAGTACCAGGCCCAGACAGACGCTGAGGAATAGCAGGAAATAGGCAACGATGCCCGAGGTTCGCGAAAGGTACCAGAAGGAGTGATTTATGGGGTCGACCGGCGCCGTTTGTGGGGCAAGAACTGGCGGCTGCGGGGCCGAAACCGCCTCCGCGCCAGGGACCACGGGCCACTGGCCCTGAACCTCAGCCGTGAATGTGCCATCAGACCGCAACATAAAAGGCATGTCCAGCAAAACGGCGTTGGCCGTGTCGGACAGCTTGATGTTCCCGCTTCCGTTCGTGTTAATCGAGCCGCCGGCCGTCCCGGCCGCGGCCGGAAATTGAGGTGCCCGTCGCCGATCCGGGCCTGCTCGCTCGCCACGACCAGGTCGCAGGCCAGCAGCAGCTCCAGCCCGCCGGCGACGCAGAATCCGTTGACCGCCGCCACGTGGATCTTCGACGAGGCCTCCATCCGGTCGAACAGCATGAACAGGTCGTTCAGAAACAGCCGGAAGTCGTCCGGCCGCCGGTACAGCGACAAGTAGCCCTCGAGGTCACCGCCGGCGGAAAACGCCCTGCCGCTTCCCGTGACGATCACGACGAGCACGTTCGGATCCTCGTCGAGCCGCGCATGGCAGTCCCGCAACTCCTTCACCGTGTGCCAGTCGAGCGGATTCAACTGGTCCGGACGGTTCAGCGTGAGCGTGGCGACCGCGCCGTTCACCTGCAGGATGATGTTGCGATAACTCATGGCGGGAGCGCCTGGACCGTGATCTATATTATGGTAACCCAGTACCTAATTGCGTGTATATTTCGGCCTGGCGCGAACACGCGTACGGTCGCGCAGACGACCGGGGAAGGCCGATTCGGCAATCCTATCGCTGTGCAGGCGTCCAAGCGCAGATAATCTCTCCAGGGGACGAGGGCGGGCCTCCGCGTGCGGCGTGGCATGATGTCACGCATCGGCGGCAGACCCCATGAACCAGGATCATTGCTGGAGGAGGAATGACACCATGATGAAATCCCTGCTGGGAGCGCTGGCAGCCGCGGCGCTGCTCGCGACACCGGCCGTCGCGCAACAGAAAGTCAAGATCGGCTTCGTCAACACTTTCAGCGGCCCCAACGCCGCGATCGGCATCGACGAGCGCAACGGCTTCGAACTGGCGCTCGATCATCTCGGCCGCAAGATGGCCGGCCTCGACGTGGAGATGCTCTACGAAGACGACCAGATGAAGCCCGAGGTCGGCAAGCAGGCGACGGAAAAGCTGATCCAGACCCACAAGGTCAACTTCCTCACCGGCTACAACTGGTCCAACGTCCTGCTCGCCTCGCTCAAGCCGGCGGTCGATTCGCAGACCTTCCTGATCAGCGGCAATGCGGGACCCTCGCAGATCGCCGGGGAGCTGTGCTCGCCGTGGTTCTTCAACGCCTCCTGGCAAAACGACCAGACGCCGATGGCTCTGGGAGAAATCCTGAACCGCAAGGGCGTGAAGACGCTGTACGTCCTGTCGCCCAACTACGCCGCGGGCAAGGACATGGCCGCCGGCATGATGCGCACCTTCAAGGGCAAGGTGGTCGGCGAGGAATACACCCGCTGGCCCGGGCAGCTCGACTTTTCTGCCGAGCTGAGCAAGGTCCGTGCGGCCAAGCCCGATGCGGTGTTCGTTTTCTATCCCGGCGCCGCCGGCTCGCAATTCTTCCTCCAGTACGCGCAGGCCGGACTCAAGGGGCAGATTCCGCTCTATTCGGTGTATACGACCGACGCAATCACGCTGCCGCAGATCAAGGACGTCGCGCTGGGCTCGATAAGCACGCAGCAATGGGTGCAGGACCTGGACAATCCGGTGAACAAGCGCTTCGTCGCCGAGTTCCGCAAGAAGTACGGCAGCTATCCGAGCTACTACGCGGCGCAGCATTACGATGCGGCGATGCTCATCAACAGCGCGGTGGTGGCCGCGAAGGGCGATCTGTCGAAGAAGGACGAGATGCGCAACGCCATGCGCAAGGCCGACTTCCCCAATACCCGCGGAAAGATCCGCTTCAACCACAATCATTTCCCGATCCAGAACTTCTACGCCCAGGAAGTGGTCAAGGACGCCCAAGGCGGCTTCACGATGAAGACGCTGGACGTCGTATTCAAGGATCACTCGGATGCCTACGCGAGCAAGTGCCCGATGAAGTGGTAGTCTGTTCGATTCAGGGGCGCAGGCGGTCGCCGCCCGCCCCCCTCGAGCCGTATTCGAGGAAGGCGCGATGATTCTCTTTCTCGAGCAATTCCTGAACGGGCTGCAGTTTGCGCTGCTGCTGTTCCTGCTGGCGGCCGGGTTGACCCTGATTTTCGGCATCATGGACTTCGTCAACCTGGCGCACGGATCGCTCTACATGGTCGGGGCGTACTTCGCCGCGACGTTCACGCGCTGGCTGAACAGCTTCGTTCTCGGCGTGCTGCTCGCGCTGCCCGCAGCGCTGCTGCTCGGCGTCGTGCTGGAGATGCTGGTCATCCGGCGGCTCTACAGCCGGGAACATCTCGATCACGTCCTGGCGACCTTCGGCCTGATCCTGTTCTTCAACGAGGCGGCACGCCTGGTCTGGGGTGCCGCGGGCCTTACGCTGCCGCTGCCCTCCTTTCTCAGCGTCTTCCTGGAGGTGCTGCCCGGCGTGCCGTATCCGGCCTATCGCCTGACCATCATCGGGGTCGGATTGCTGGTTGCCGGGGTGCTCTACTACCTCGTCCAGCATACCCGGATCGGAATGCTGATCCGTGCAGGGGCCGCCAATCGCGAGATGGTGGGTGCGCTGGGGGTCAACATCAATCGGCTCTACACGATCGTCTTCGGCGTCGGCGCGTGTCTCGCCGCGCTTGCCGGAGTGATGGCCGCGCCCATCCTGACGGTGCAGATCGGCATGGGCGAGAACATCCTGATCCTCGCATTCGTCGTCATCGTGATCGGCGGCATCGGCTCGGTGCGCGGCGCCTTCGCGGCGTCGATCATCGTCGGCGTGACCGACACCGTCGGGCGCGCCTACCTCCCCGAGATCCTCCGCCTGATACTCAGCCCGACCGGCGCCTCGACCGCGGCGCCCGCGCTGTCGGCGATGTTCATCTACCTCCTGATGGCCTCGTTCCTGGTGGTTCGCCCGGAAGGGCTGTTCCCGGCACCTGGAGGCCGAAAATAGTCCCGCGCCTCGCGCTTGCGATCGGACTGGGACTGCTCGCGGTCCTGGCCGCGGTCCCGCTTCTGGTCAAGCTGACCGGGGTCGTGTTTCTGCTGACGCTGTTCACGCGCATCGTCATACTCGCCATCGCCGCGGTCAGCCTGAATTTCATCCTCGGCTACGGCGGCATGATCAGCCTCGGGCATGCAGTCTATCTCGGGATCGGCGGCTACACGGTCGGGATCCTCGCCCACCACGGCATCAATTCCGGGTTCGTCCAGTGGCCCATCGCGCTTGGCCTCTCAGCCTTGTTCGCCCTGGTCACGGGTGCGCTGTCGCTGCGCACGCGCGGGGTGTATTTCCTGATGATTACGCTCTCGTTCGCCCAGATGGTCTACTTCCTCACCGTGGGCCTGGACAAGTACGGCGGCGATGACGGTCTCACCATCTACAAGCGCAGCACCTTCGCGGGCCTGGTGGACCTGTCGGACAAGGTGGCCTTCTACTACGTGTGCTTCGCCATCCTGCTCGCGTGCGTACTCATAGTCTGGCGGATGAGCCAGTCTCATTTCGGCGTGGTGATACGCGCCGCGAAATCGAACGACCGGCGCATGCAGGCGCTGGGCATCTCCACCTATCGCTATCGTCTTGCGGCGTATGTCATCGCAGGAACGATGTGCGGCCTGGCCGGCGTGCTGCTCGCAAACCATACCGACTTCATCAACCCCGAGATGCTGAGCTGGACCCGCTCCGGCGATCTCATCATCATGGTCCTGCTGGGCGGACTGGGCACGGTGATCGGGCCGGTCGGCGGGACCGTCGCGTACCTCGTGCTCGAGGAGGCGCTTTCCGGCATCACCGAACACTGGCAGATCGTGCTCGGGCCTTTTCTCGTGCTGATGGCCCTGTACCGGCGCGGCGGGATCGCCGGCCTTCTGTCGTGGAGCCGGCGTGACTGACCCGCTCATCGACGTGCGGGACCTGGAGAAATCCTTCGGCGGCATCACCGCCACCGACCACGTGTCGCTTGCGCTTCGCAGGGGCGAGATTCATGCGGTAATCGGTCCCAACGGTGCCGGGAAGACGACCCTGATCAATCAATTGAGCGGCGAGCTTCGGCCCGACAGCGGCAGCATCCTGCTGGCGGGAAGCGACATCACCCATCATCGGGTCGCCGCGCGCGCCCGTGCGGGCCTTGCCCGCTCGTTCCAGATCACGTCGATATTCCTGGATTTCACGGTCCTGGACAACGTCGCCCTCGCCGTACAGGCGACGCTGCCGCATTCGTTCCGTTTCTGGCGCGACGTCCGCAAGGACGAGCGGTTGCGCGGCCCGGCGCGCGCGGTATTGCAGCGGCTGGGCCTTGCGGGCCGCGGCGACACCCCTGCTGCCGAGCTCAGCCATGGAGAGCAGCGCCAGCTCGAGCTGGCGATGGCGCTGGCGACGAATCCGCGCGTGTTGCTGCTCGACGAGCCGATGGCCGGAATGGGGCCCGAGGAATCGCGCCAGATCATCGCCCTGCTCGGTTCGCTCAAGACCGACTATGCGATCCTGCTGGTCGAGCACGACATGAGCGCGGTGTTCGCGCTTGCCGATCTCATCACGGTACTGGTCGAGGGCCGCGTTCTCGCCTGCGGGCCGGCGGAGGAAATCCGCGCCAATGAAGAGGTCAAGCGCGCCTACCTCGGCGAAGAAGAACTGTCCCCGGTCCGGAAGGCAGGGAATGGCCATCACTGATCCCCTGCTCGCCGTCGCCGGCATCGAAACCATGTACGGCCGCAGCCAGGCGCTGTTCGGCGTGACGCTCGAGCTGCGCAGCGGAGAGGTCGTCACCCTGCTCGGGCGCAACGGCATGGGCAAGACGACCACCGTGCGTTCGATCATGGGACTCACCCCGGCGGCGCGCGGCTCGATCCGGTTCCAGGGCCGCGCCATCGAACGACTGCCGCCGTATCGCATCGCTCAGCTCGGCGTGGGACTGGTGCCGGAGGGCCGGCAGATCTTTCCCAACCTGTCGACGCGCGAGAACCTGGTCGCAACCGCGGCAGTTCGCGCCGATGCGCGCGATCCGTGGACGCTGGAGAAGGTCTTCGAGCTGTTCCCGCGGCTCGCCGGCCGCAGGAACAGCATGGGCGGCCAGCTCTCCGGCGGCGAGCAACAGATGCTTGCCATCGGGCGCGCGCTGATGACGAACCCCATCCTGCTGATCCTGGACGAGGCGACCGAAGGCCTGGCGCCCTTGATCCGCGACGAGATCTGGGCCTGCCTCGCGCGCATCAAGGCGCTGGGTTATTCGATTCTGCTCATCGACAAGAACCTGGGCAACGTGCTCGACATCGCCGATCGCCACTACATCCTGGAGAAGGGCAAGGTGGTCTGGTCCGGCGGCTCGGACGAACTGCGCGCCGACGAGCAGTTGCTGCATCGCTACCTCGGTGTGTAAGCTTTGCGCCTGTGCGGATTCCAGGAAGGAAAGGAGCCTGAATTGACGATCGACAAGAAGCTTGTCTGCCGGCTGGGTGTGCAGGCGATCGACGACGAGCACCTGCATCTGGTGGACATGGCAAACCGCATCAGCGGCGACCTCGACGAAGGGTCCTACGCGCTCTGCGTGAGCCTGTTCGACGAATTCCTGGATGCGGCCGCGGCCCACTTCCGGAACGAGGAAGGATTGCTCGAGCGACTCGGCTATCCCGGGCTGGCGCAGCACGCTGCGTATCACGGCGAGCTCATCGCCAGGGTCGAGAACCTGAAGGCTCTAGGCTACGCAAACGCGAGCAAGGCCGCGATCCTCGATCACTACGAAAAGATGGCAGCTTTCGTGATGGACGACATCATCCGCGGCGACATGGAATTGCTCCCGTATCTCGGTGCCAGCGGTCCGGCGAAGGAGTAGAGGCTGCTGACAGGGTGCCTACCTGTGAAAGCACGACGACAGGAGGCTGGACAGGTACCGGCGCGCGGCAGCCAGCATCGAGGAGATTGACCAGGATTTTTCGCCGGAGCGACTCTCCGGGGGTGCGGCCCCGCGGGTCGCCTCGGCCTCCAAGGCACGCACGAACTGCTCTATGTAGGCGGGAACCAGTTTGTCGAGAAGTCCCCCTGCCAGTTGGGTCAGATGTGCGCCTAACTTGGCATTTCCTGCCCATTTCACCAGGGTGGCGCCATCTGCCTCCGCCGACAATGTGAAATTGCCGTCTATGTTCACCTTGCTGTTGAGCACGGTGCCTTTCCCCGCTATCCGGGCGTAGCTGTTCTCTCTCTTCTCAACGACCTCCAACTTCATGGTCATCGGCCCTCGCACCCGGCCCAAGCCCACTCGCAGGGTCACGCTGAAGTGATCCTGGTCTTGAACCTCATACCGCTTGAGATCGGGCAAACACTTCGACAGCCGGTGAGGGTCCATCAGGAGCTCGTAGACCTCCTGGGTGGCGCCGGGAACGGTGAACTCGCCAGCGAAGCTTGGCATGTACCTCCTCTGCGTGCTAGCAGCCTGTCGGAATTGGCGAGTCTACGTATCCCTGCCGGAATAGCCAATCCTGCCCGTCAGCTCCAACAAGACTTCGTGAACTACGGCAGGATTCACCTTGACGTCCACCACGACCGGTCTGTCCCCTCTTCCCACCTTTGTCGCTACCGCTTGCAGGTCGTTTAGATTGCGCACGGTCAGCCCTACCGCGCCAAGGGCTCTCGCCACCGCCGCGAAGTCCGGATTGTCGTAGAGAGCGACATCCACGGGCTTCCCTTGAGCCCGCAACATGTGAACCTCTACGCCAAACCCGTTGTCATTCATGATGACCACGGTCATGGGAATCCGCCTGCGCACCGCCGTATCCAATTCTTCTAGAGTCATCATGAATCCGCCGTCACCGGTGAAGACGACAACGTGTCGATCCGGTCTGCCGATCGCCGCCCCGATGCCCTGGAACAGGCCCATGCCGACGCTGCCGAAATCGAGCGTCGACAGCAAATGAGAGGGGTCCGGAACGGAAACGCTGTTTGCGACAAACATCTGAAAATGCCCTGCATCCATCGCGACAATGCGTTCCTTGGGCAGCATCTTGTCCATCTCTGCCACCAATTGCCTCGGGTCGATCGTATCCGGCGAATCTGCATAGGCGGTTTGCGTTATTCGGGCGGCGGCGATGTTCGCCTTCACTCCATCATTCCAAAGGCCTCCCTTGCTTGTGAAGCATTGCCTTTCCAGTTCTGCGTTCAAGGCGCCGAGGCTCGCCCGCGCATCGCCGACGATGCCCAACGCGACGGGTGTTGACTTGCCTATCTGCTTCGGGTCCCGGTCGATATGGATGACTTGCGCCTCCGCGAACAACAACCCGAGTTCCGTAGTGAAAGCGTTCAGGCTGCAGCCGACCGCAATGACACAATCGCACTCCGACAGCAGGGAGTGCGCCGACTCGGAGGCGTATCCACCTGCTGTGCCGACATTGAACGGGTGATCGGTCAGGTATCCCCTGGCCAGCAGGGTGGTAGCCAGGAGAGCGCCCGTGCGCCGGGCCAAAGCCCTGATCCCTTCCTCCGCTCCGGATTCGAAGGCGCCCCGTCCGGCCAATATGACCGGTCGTACCGACGCGCGCAGGATATCCGCCGCTCTGGCGATCAGATCGGGATCCGGGTGGGACCTTTGAGGCGTGGGGGCCATCGTCGTTGCCGCGGAGTACTCCCACTCCATCTCAAGCTCGCCCCCCATTATCTCCGCGGGAACGGCAAGCACCACTGGCCCCGCTCCCGAGCGAACGTGATGGAAAGCCGAACGGATGTCCTCGGCAAGCGTTTCACCATGACGAACGGCAATGTACTTTCCTGCCGTTGTCTCGGCGAATCGGCGCTGGTCAAGACCGCCTTTGAAGCCCATCCGGTCGAGAACGGACAGCTCAGTGATGATGCAAATCACCGGCGATCGGTGCAGGCGGGCAGTGGTCAAGGACGTAGCGGCATTTGTCAGGCCGGGCCCCAGCGTTACGGTACATACACCCGGCCTGCCAGTCGCCCTGGAGTAGCCGTCGGCCATTCCTACCGCTCCACATTCCTTGCGCGCCGAGACTATGCCGATTCGCTTGGTAACACCCAACCCGGCCAGCAATGCCATATTGTCTTCGGCGGTTACGGCAAACATGTGCTCGACGCCTTCCATCTCCAGGGCATTTGCAATGGCTTCGAATCCGTGCATCGACTACTCCTTCAATTGGTAACGGGTAACCATTCTTTCTCAATCTCGAAGTGGAACTCTCACCGCACCACGGCGGCGACGACACGCAGCGACGCGTCGTGCTTGCTCCGTTCCCCTTGTTTCAGAGAAGTGCACTCGGCTCGGCGGCGACCGCCGCCTCCACCAGTTCGATCAGATCGCGCACCGGCAGTCGCTTGTCGTTGCCGGTCGACTTCGCGGCGTCCTGGAACATGACGAGGTCTTTCGGGCAGGCGACGACCAGACAGGCGACGCCTGCGATCGCCAGCGCCTCCCTGATCCGCTGTTCGGCCGGACGCTCGCCCGCGCCGACGCTGCTCATCCAGACGCGGCCGCCGCCGGCTCCGCAACAGAAGCTGTTGGCGCCATGTCTCTCCATTTCGACCAGCCGCGTACCGAGCGCCGCAAGTATCGCGCGCGAGGCTTCGGTCATCTGGGTGTAGCGCGACAAGTGACAGGGATCGTGGTAGGTCACGGTCGTCTCCAGGCGCCTGGCCAGCGGCAGCCTGCCGCTGTCGAGCAAGTCGCGCACCACCTCGGTATAGTGGCGGACCCGGAAGCTGCCTCCGAATGCCGGATACTCGAACTTGAGGGTATTGTAGGTATGGGGATCGGTGGTGATGATCTCCTTGAAGTCAGCCTTGGCGAGCGCCGCCAGATTGTGCTCGACCAGCGACTGGTAGAGCCCCTCCTCGCCGACACGGCGCACGTCGTTGCCTGCATTGCGTTCGCCTTGGTGCAGGATGCCGAAGTCGAGGCCGGCACGGTGGAAGATCCGCGCGACCGCCCGCGTGACCTTTTGGACTGCGGGGTGGTACGAGGCGTAATCGCCGACGAACCACAGGAATTCGACCGGCTCCTTGGCCGCATCCTTGATGCTGAAGCCGAGTTCCTGGATCCATCTGGCGCGGTTGCGCTCCGGCTCGCCGAAGGAATTGCCGAACCTGCCCAGCTTTTCCAGCGCGCCCGTAAGGGTTCGGTCCCCGATGCCGTCCTCGACCAGCCGCCGCCGCATCTGGACGATCAGTGGGACATGCTCGATGCAGACCGGGCACACCTCGATACAGGCCAGGCAGGTGGTGCACGACCATAGCGTCGCGGAGCTGACCACGCTACCGGTGACACTGCCGTCGCGGCCGCTGCCGCGTGGCGTCTCGTGCCACCAACTGCCCCCGCCCAAGACCGCTTCGGCGTGCTCCCTCAGGCCCAGTATCAGGTCGCGCGGCGACAGCGGCCAGCCGCCGGCCCGGGCTGGACAGGCGACATGACAGCGTCCGCACTTGGTGCAGGCGTCGAGGTCAAGCAGATCTTTCCAGGTGAAGTCAGCCAGCCCAGCGTATCCCATTCTTTCCGCCCCCTCCGGGATGTCGGGCAGGCGGCGGCCGGCCAGCGGGTCCTTGAACACCAGGTTGGCCAGGCCAGCCAGCATATGAATCGCCTTCGAATACGGGAGGTACGCGACAAACGCCAGCGCCAGCAGGGCATGCAGCCACCAACCCCAGGCGTGGAGGCGACTCGCCGCGGCCGGTGTCAGCCCAAGGATGCTGAGGCCGTTGGCGAGTTGCCACCCCACCACCGACCAGACCTCGAATGACGGCCGGTCTGCGACGATTCGAAGGCCCTCATTGACGAAGCCGGTGATGGCGACGCCCACCAGCCCCCACAAGAAGACCTGGTCGTCGAGCACGTAGCCGCGCCGGCTGTATTCGCCGGGCGCCCGGTCGGCGCGGGTATAGTCCAACTGGGGCGGTTTCCACCCCCAGCGCCGTACCGCCATCATGCTCAGGCCGACCAGCAACGCCAAGCCCGCGAGATCGAGGATCAAGGAGTACCAAAGGTAGAAGCTGCCCTTCCAGAATTGGAGCGTGGGCGCTACCGGCTTGAGCAGGTCGTGGTCGACGGCGACGATCAGGGTTCCTACGAACAGGATGACGAAGCCCCAGAAGATGACGGCGTGGCTCCATCCAGCAAAGGTGTTCCGCTTCCTTAGCGTCGCGTGCAGGGCGATGGCGCCGGCCGCCTCGACCAGCCTCGCGCCCAACCGATCCAGGCGCCGGGCAGGCCTGCCGCTGCGGTATTTCCTGATCCGCACCCACAGGCCACGGGCGAACACCCCCAGCGCGAGGCAGGAGACCAGGTAGAAGATCGCCACCAGCAACACCGGGAATTGCCGGAAGACCTCGCGGACGGGTGTGATCGAGTCATCCAAAGAGGTCTCCTACGGTGGATGCGCTAACGGGCCGGGTTATTCCTGATCCATTCGGCGAGCTCGCCGACCGCTTCCCGCATCGGATATTTCGGCGAGAACCCGAGCACCTCCTTCGCCAGCCGCAGGTCGGAGCCAGCCAGCATCTTCGGCAACGCCAGCGCGCCCGCCTGCGGCGTTTCGATGCGCACCTTGGCTCCCGGCACCGCAGCCTTGATGGCGTCGGCCAGTTCTTCGGGCGCGCACACGTACCCCATGGTGACGTTGAATACCCGGCTGCCGAGCGCCGAAGCGCGCAACGCGAGCACCGTGCACATGGCCGCGTCCTTCGAATACACCCATTCAATGCCGTTGGCCGGAACGACGGCCTCCCTGCCGTTGAGCACGTTCTCCAGCGCGTCACGCACGATGTTGCTCGGCCCGCCGCCGCCACGACCGCCCCAGGGCCCGAGCACTGCGCCGTAGCGCATTGCGGCAAAATCGACTCCCGCCCAGTTCGCATAGTTGAGACCCAGGCTTTCCATCGCCTGCTTCGTCGACGCGTAATAAGTCGTGGGGCGGGGATAGGCCTCTTCGCGCGTCGGGTCACCCTTGCCTTCTCCGCCTGCGAGAAAGTGGTTGAGAACATTGGAGCTCGCAACCACCACGCGCTTCACGCCGTGGATACGCGCCGCTTCGAGCACGTTCACCGTGCCCATGATGTTGAGCTCGATCGCCGAGAACGGATCGCGCTGCGCGCCCACGGTGAGCAGCGGATTGGCGGCCATGTGCACTATCTGCGTAATGCCGTGCTCGCGGATGATGCGCGTGAGCGCGAAGGGTTGCAGCACGTCGCCAGCAACCAGCGTCACGCGATCGAGATCGACGATGGCCCCGAGAGCCTGGGGCTGCGCCGCCTGGTCCATGAGAACCGGCCGCTCGCCGTCCTCCACCAGGATGCGGGCTATCTGCGAGCCCACCAGGCCCGCACCGACTATCAGAACTGTCATGTTGCTTCCTTGTTCAACATTGCGGCCTTTAGCGCATCAGTCCCGGCAGGAAAGTCGCAAGTCCGGGAAAAATGAAGATGATCGCCAGCACCAGGGTCGACATGATCATGTAGGCGATGCTCGCTTTCCAGACGTCGCCCATGGACGCGTCAGGCACCACGCCTTTCAGCACGAACAGCGCCAGCCCATAGGGCGGCGAGATGGTGGCGATCTCCAGGGTCAGGAGCATCAGCAGTCCGAACCAGAGCGGATCGAATGCCAGCGCCTTGACCATCGGCATGTAGATCGGAATGCTGATCATCAGCAGCGCCAGTTCGTCGAGAAAAGTGCCGAGCAGTATCGCGGATACGATCATGCCGACCAGGATCCCCCAGGGCGGCAGGCCCGATTCGGTTGCAAAGCTGACCAGTTGCCCGGAGGTGCCGGTGTAGGCCAGGATCTGGCTGAACGCCATGGCGCTGATGATGATGAGGAAGATCATCGAACTGATCTTCACGGTGTCGAACAGCGCCAGCTTTATCGTGCGCCAGGCGAGGCGCCGGTAGATCGCCATGACCAGCAGCGCACCCACCACGCCGATCGCCGCGGCCTCTGACGGCGTGGCGATGCCGAACAGCATCACGCCCCAGACGCTGAGGGTGATGATGAGCACCGGAAGAATCGAGACCAGCGCGCGAAGCTTGATCCCGGCACTGACGATCACCCTCGACTCCGCTGGAGCAAGCGACGGGTTGAATCGCAGCCTCAGGAAGATGTGCAGCGCGTAGGCCGATACCAGCATCAGACCCGGAACGATTCCGGAGATGAGCAGATCGCCCACCGGGATCTGGGCCAGCGAGCCGAGCAGAACCGCCAATACGCTCGGCGGGATGATCATGGCCAGGCAGCCGCTGCCGAGGATGGGACCCAGCGACAATTCCTTGCTGTAGCCGCGCCTGCGCATGTCCGGCGCCAAGGTGGAGCCGAGCACCGCCACACCCGAGATCGCCGAACCGCTCATGCTCGCGAACAGAGTGCCGGTGACGACCGCAACGTAGCTCAGGCTGCCGCGCACGCCGCCGATCCACTTTGTCACCGCATCGAGCACGATGGACACGACCCCTGACTGAAACAGCAGCTCGCCCATCAGCACGAACAGCGGCACCGCCACCAACGGGAACGACGTGATGCTGGAGTACGCCGATACCGTGAGCAGCGCAAAGGCGTCCGAGCCGCCCATCCACATCCAGGCGGCGATGAAATTGAACAAGGTGAAGCAGAAGGCGATCGGCAGGCCGGACAGGAAGAACACTGTCAGCATGCCGAGAATGACCGCGAGGTAGCCCCACCATTCCATCCCGTTCCTCCCCCTTGTTACTGCCCGCTTCGTCGTGCCGCGTGCGTTGTCGCGGGCTGTCCAATGCGCCGCCTTCGATGGGGAGGCAGCCGAGGCCCCGGTTTGAACGCTGGTCTAGAATACAGCGGTCAGGCCGCGCCAGGCGCGCCGCATGAACTGCAGGGTCAGCAGCAGCAATCCCGGCGCCATCACCGACATCACCACCCACTTCTTGACCTGTATCGACCGGAACAACACTTCGCCGCTCTCGTACACGCCGAGGATGTAGATCGTGCTGACCCAGCAGAACACCGCGCAGGTCGCCATGCCCACCAGCGAGGTAAAGACGTGCACGATCCCCTGCGTGCGCGACGGCAGGATCTCGACCAGCATATCGACCCTCACGTGCGCTTCCTCGCGCAACACCCAGGCGCCGCCGAGAAACGCCAGCCAGAGCAGCGCATACTCGCTGAACTCCACCACCCAGCGGGTCGGCCGGTTGAAGAAATAGCGCGAAACCACCTCGAACGTGACGCACGCCACCAGCGCCACCAGAATGGCCACGGCGAGCACTGCGCAGGCGACGATTACAAAGTCGAGAGCGCGTGAAGCGTTGCGTGCTGCCGCGTTGCCGGAAGCGGGTGACGACGTCACGGACAAGGTTCCGGACTCACTTCGGCGCGAAGCGCTTCATTACCTCGACCAGTTCCGGACCGTATTTCGGCGAAGGCTTGAGCAGGAAGGTCTGGACGCCGCCTTCCCATTGCAGTTTCCTGATCTTGAGCAGGTCCGCCTCCGAGGTCTGCAGATCCTGCACGCCCAGTTTTGCCAGCCCGGCGTCCTCGGCCTTCTCCTTGGCGCCGTAGTAGGCCGGCACTTCCTTCTCGATTTCGACCATGGTATCGACGAGGAGCTTCTTCAGGTCCGGAGAGAGCTTGTCGTATGCCGCTGCGTTCATCAACGCCACGTCGGTGCCGATCCACCAAGGAGGGGCAAACTTGTACTTGATGGTGCGCGTAAAGCCCGGTGCGACCACCGCGACCGCCGGAAAGGCGAATCCATCCACCACCCCGGTTTCGAGGGCGGTCAGCAATTCCGGGTATGGCACCGTCACGGTGACCGCGCCGAGTCCGCGCAGCACCGGGTCGAAGACCGGCAGGCTCCGCATCTTGATCTGGGTCAGATCGACGTTCTGCACCGGGCGTTTCAGATACACGTTGAACCGCATCTGCAGCGGAAACCCGAGCAAAGTCACGCCCGCTTTTTCGCGCACCACCTTGTCGAGGGCCGCCAAGAGGCCGCTTGCGCGCAATTCCGCAGGCGTGGCGCCGAAGCCGAGCCACGTCGCGTTGAGCTCGGGCAGCGCGCCCACGTAGCCGGTCGAGGTGACCAGGGTCGAGATTACGCCGCGCTTCAGGGGCTCCAGTTGCTCGAACGCGGGAAACACCTCCGGGCCGCCGGTGTAATCGATGCGGATTTTGCCCGCGCCCTTCTGGTTGACGCGCTTGACCCAGTCCAGATACTTGTCGCCGAACGCCTGGCTCTTGTCCCAGGCCGTCACTGCGCGCAGCACCACCGGCCCGCTCTGCGCGTTCACCTGCGAGATACCCGCGGCGAACAGCGCCACCGCGGCCACTGCCAACTTGAAGTCGATGCTCTTCATGTCCCCTCCTCCTCTGTATCCTGCCCCGGTGGATAGACCGGGCGGGCAAAACGATTAGTCTCTTAGCACGGCCCTCACTCCCTGCCTGGTTGCGTTCTTGTCGATGGCCACGAGTGGCCACCACCTCTCGATCCGGCCGACCGCCCTCCCGAGTGCGGCCGACAAGGTTTCCACCCCCGGCCGGCCTAGCGGTTCTCCCAGGACGCCACGGTCTTTCTGGCATCGTACTTGGGCCACCACTTGGCGATGCCGAGGTCCTCGGCGATGGCGTTGGCGGCGTTGTATCCGGACCCGCCGACGGCCATGCCTCCGGGGTGGGTAGAGGCCCCGCACATATACAGGCCATCGATGAAGGTGCGGTACCGGGACATTCCCGGCCACGGCCGATTGAAGCCTACCTGTTCCGTGCAGATCTTGCCCTGGCAGATGTCACCCTCGATCATGTTGGGCAGATAGACTTCTATGTCCTTGGGCGTGTACGCAAAGCGGCCGATGATGTTGTCGGGGGTAACGTTGGGCGCGTATTCGCGCAACTTCTCCAGCAAGCGGTCACCGGTTTCACGGGCGACGTCGGCCCAGCGATCGGCTCCGCCGTCGGCCAGGTTGAACGGGACCGGCATGCCTACATAGGCGACGTGCTTGCCGGCAGGCGCCTGCGAGGGGTCGTGAACGGTGATGATGCCGGCATCCAGGCCGGTGATATCGGGCACCATGCCGGCCTTGACCTGTTGCGCCGCCCTGACGAAGTCCCCCGGGGTTTCGAAGCCGATGGTGAACTTCCAGCCGTCGTTGATCGCCGGCTCGCGCTCGGCCATGGTGAACAGCGGCCGTTCCTTGAGCGCCAGATGCACGCGGAACAGCGAGGATCCCTTGAACTTGAAATTGGCCACCCTCTCGCGAATCTCCGGCGGCAGCTTGTCCTCGCCGACCATGAACAGGAAGGTGTGCACCGGGTCGATCGAACTGGCGACGAAGCGCTCGGCACGCACCTCGCGGCCGTCCTGCAGCGCGATGCCCTTGGCCGCGCCGTGCTCGACGATGATGCGTCCGACACTCTGGCCCTCGAAGATCCTTCCGCCGTTCTCTTTGACGATCTGGGCCAGTGCCTCGGGTATCCGCTTGATGCCGCCGCGCACCAGCGCGGTCTTGCCGATGAACCAGTTGAGGATGGTCTCGAACGCCAGGCAAGGAATGCCTTTGGAGTTGATGTCGTATTCCGCCGCGGTCGAGCCCCGAATGAATGAGAGCTGGCAATACTCGGTCTCGAACAGCTCCGTCGCGTATTCCAACGGGCTGTAATTGAGCATCACGTCGAGGTAGTCCTTGCCCCCCGGCTGGCTCCTGATCTCGGCTTCCCACTGATCCCATGGTCTTGGAATCGAGTACATGTCGGGCAGCACGAAGTCGAGATACCATTGCCGCCACTGCCGGGACACCCGCTTGAATGTCTCGGCGTCCTTGCTCGAGATGCGCCGGATCGAGTTGTAGGTCTTCTCGATGTCTTGGTAATAGACGAAGTAGCTGTCGTGCCGAACGAACACCTTCTTCGGGTCCGGAAAGATGTACGACACGCCGTGCCGGCCCAGGTCCAGGTCGCTGTGGACCGGACTGTCGTGGATCTTGCTGTGAATGGCGTGGATGAGATGTCTGAAACCGGGGGCCGTCACCTCCTCTGTGGCGAAGGCGCCGCCAACGCTGGGCCTCGCTTCGAACACCGCGATCTTGAGGCCGGCCTTCGCCAGATAGGCGGCGGTGATCAGGCCATTGTGTCCGGCCCCGATGATGATGCCGTCATAGTGCGTATTGTCCATTTGGTCCCCTCAAACTGAGTTGGCTCGCCCTGCCTTGACGGCCGCGACCTCGCTTGTCAACGCGGGCATGATCTCGTTCAGGTCGGCCACCACGCCGAAATGCGCAACCCTGAAAATCGGTGCGTCGGGATCGGTGTTGATGGCGACAATGACTCCGGATTCCTTCATGCCGTGCATGTGCTCGACCGCGCCCGAAATGCCGCAGGCGACATAGAGCTTGGGCTTGACCGTGTTGCCGGACAGACCGACCTGGCGATCGACGTCGAACCAGGCCATGTCGACCAGGGGGCGCGAACAGGCCGCGACCCCGCCCAGCGCCTCCGCCAACCGATCGACCAGGGCGTAATTGTCCCTCTCCCCGATGCCGCGGCCGCCCGCCACCACGATGTCGGCCTTGGCGATGTCGATGCCGTCGCGCGCCGGTTCGATCGTCTTGACCGGCCTGATCCGGCGATCGCCGGCCGGTTCGAAAGCGATGGTCGTCAAGGTACCCGGCGTGGTCGCCGCCGGCAGCTCGGTTCCCCCATATTGCAGGGTGGCGATCATCGGCCGCGACTCCAGCACCACTTTGGCGGTCACGCGCCCGCGGAACATGGGACGCGTGAAGCTGACCGCGCCAGCGTTGACCTTCAGGTCGAAACAGTTGCTGGCGACCGCGACCCCGAGCCGGGCGGCCAACCGCTGTGCCAGGTCCATGCCGATGTAGGTGTGCCCGAACAACACCAGCTCAGGCGCAAGCTCCGCCACCTGTTCCTGCACGATGCCCAGGCCGGCGACATAGTCGTAATTGGCGAAGCGCGGGGACTCGGCCACCCGGACATCGTCGGCGAAACCTCTCAGTTCGGCCGCCGCCGCACCCAGACTGTCGCCTATCAGCAGGCACACCAGACGCCCGCCGGTATCCTTGACGTAGGCCGCGCCCGCCGCAGTCAGCCGGGCGTTGGCCGATTCGGTTTGCCCCCTGCCCGCTTCGCAGATGATCAGAACGTCGCCGCCCGCCATGTCACACCACTCCCGCCGCGACCAGTTTTCCCACCAGCCTGCTTGCCACCTCCACCGGTGATCCGTCGATCAACTCGCAATGGCCGCCGTCCTCCGGATAGGCCAGCGTAACCACCCGAAGCTGGCTGTTTGCGCGCTGCCGCTCCGGCGGGATCCGCACTGCGTCGATCTCCATCGTCTCGATGCGGCGCGAACGGGCCCGAACGATCGACATGATCGGCGTGTAACGCAGTTGCCTGATTCCGAATTGGATGGTGAGCACGCAGGGGAGATCGACTTCGAGTTCCTGCTTGAAGCCACCGCCCAGTTCCCGCACTACCCTTGCAATCCGCCCTTGGGGCTCGGCTCGAATTTCAGTAACCGCCGTGACCACGGGCAGGCCGAGTTCCTCGGCAAGCGCGACGCCAAACTGGCCAAGCAGGTCGTCCTCGGCCTGAATGCCGGCGAAGATCAGGTCGGGGCCCAGATCCCGCGCCACGGCAGCAGCGGCCGCGACGGTCAGCGACGCGTTCGTGCCCCGCGCGGTCTCATCGATGACGTGCACCGCTTCGTCGACGCCCATGGCAAAGGCGACGTGGAGCGCTGCCTTCGCCCGGGCAGGGCCGACGGTAACCGAAGTCACACTGCCGCCGTGCGCGGATCGCTGATGCAGGGCCTCCTCGATGGCGTAAAGGTCGGCCTCGTTAACCTCGTATGCGAGCCCGTCCTCTTCGATGCGATCGTGGCCATCTGCAATCCTCGGCGTCACTGCAGAAGTGGGCACGTGTTTCGCGAAGGTCAAGATTTTCATGGTGGCGCACTTCGTGAAGTAGATGGAAAGCACCCCGGCCAGCATAGTGCGTGTGGCAGTAAGCTTGAAATGTATAATGCAAATATCTGGGATAAATCGCATGCATTACAAGAAGCTTGATCTGAACTTGCTGGTGGCATTTTCCGCGCTGATGCTGCACCGCAACGTGACGCGGGCCGCACAAGAGATCGGGATCACGCAACCGGCGCTGAGCCATGCGCTCAACCGTCTTCGCGAGCATTACAAGGATCCCCTGTTCCTGCTGGTCAAGGGAATAATGCAACCGACCGCGCGGGCGATCGAAATACACGAACCGATCATCAAGGCGCTTGAGCAGATTGACGGCACGTTTCATTCGACCTTCACGCCCGCCTCCATCCGCCGGACCTTCCGCGTCGGTCTGGTCGAGTACGTGTCGGTATTTCTGCTGCCGGCGCTGATGCTCCAGTTGCGGCAAGACGCCCCCGGAGCCCAGCTGTTCGTCGACTACATGAACGCCGAGAACGCTGTACAGCTACTCGGGACGCCTGATCTGGACCTTGCAATCGGCCACCTGCCGGAGACCGAAGCCAGGTTCAGTCGCGAGACCATTACCGTGGACCGCTTCGTGGTGATCGCGCAAAAACTGCACCCGGTGATCGACGGCAACCTCACACTCACCAAGTATGCGGAAATCGAACAGATCCGCATCCCGTTCTACACGACGTCGATCGACGCCGCCATGCGGAAATGCGACCTGAGCTGCAATCTCGCGGTCTCGGCCCACAACATCTGGAACGTTCCGTTCCTGGTGTCCCAGTCCAATCTGATCGCAACGATTCCCGAACGTGTTGCCTTCATATTCCGACAGTTCTGCCAACTTGATGTCTTCGACCTTCCGTTCGAGATGGATCTGTACGAGATCGATCTGCTCTGGCACCGACGGGCAGACGCGGACCCGGCCCATCGCTGGTTGCGTCACATCATCCACGTGACCGCCAACGACATCTACCGCGATCTCGGCGCACCGGTCCTGGAGCGCCAACTTGCGCCCATGCAACACGGAGTCGGTACGACGATCCGTCCGGATGAACGATCCCTGTAATCCGCAAGAATCTCACCCGCGACCGCCATGATCTTCCGGCACGCGTCGAAGGCGCGGCCGCGACGAAACCCGGCGCAGGTAGAGATTGTTCGCTATCAGGGACCCTATCACGAGCAGGGCGCCGGCGCGGTCGATG
>Ga0082335_1004728_pt1 | contig 19971 bp, 20 predicted proteins | sample Subgrocontami58m_FD_72375 | JGI IMG/M metagenome (GOLD analysis project Ga0082335, IMG submission 72375) | Subsurface groundwater microbial communities from S. Glens Falls, New York, USA - GMW37 contaminated, 5.8 m (SPADES assembly) (version 2) ... | reverse complement strand
GAACATTTTCAGTGATGGTATCGGCCCCGAAATAAACCCATTGGGCGAACTGGTTGAAACCTTCGCACTTATTTTGCGCCGCCTGAATGATACGGCGTAGCTCTTCATCACCAATATATTCCAACAAGAATGTAGTACGGACCACCCGCCCAAGTTCCCGAAACGCAAAGTAAAGCTTGTTCTTCCGGCTGGCCGTGCCCAGTTTGCGCAGTATCGTCGAAGGTGAAATCCGACCTGCCCGGATGGACTGGGCGACCTGTAGCATATCGGGCAAATGACAAGCGATCAAATCCCAGTCAATGGCTTCCTTGCTGAACAGCCCGTCAATGTTTTTGTAGGTTTCCTGAGGTGCCGGACGAAACCACTTCAAGTCTTTCCAATTCCGTATCCGCGGCATCAGCTTGATGCCCAGCAAAAAGGCCAATCCGTAGACCGGGGCGCTCTGCGCCTGTGTGTCGCCATGCAAAATGTCGGGCTGTATGTCCGATTTGTTCTTGGTCAGGCCATCGAGAATGTAGATCGCCTCCCAAGCGCCACACGGGATGAAATGCGAGAACAACGCGATGTAGTTATCGCTGACGTGATAGTAGGCGACACCGCCATAGCCCCCGTAGCGGATGTGGCGCTCCGACAGCAGGTTGTTTTCGTACAAATTCCACTGGGTGCCATCGGCGGCCGCCCGCTGGGTATCGCCCCAATAGCGCGGTAACTGGAACTGGTTGTAGGCATTGATGGTGCCGCAGATCGCCGCCTCCAATTTTTCGGTGGAAGCTTGACGTTGGTCGACGAAGGTTATTTGCCGGGCGCTAATGTCCGCAATATTGCGGGCTGTTTGGGTCGCCCCCAAACCGGTTCCATAGGCGAAGGTGGTCAAAATTTTACATCGCGCATCTTCCTTAAGCTTGCCTTGATGCCCACTGAGCGGACTGAAATGTTTGTCCCAACCGATCCACTGGGAAGTATCGGCGAGCACATCCAACAACGACAGTTCTTTACTATCAAGCTTCTTGGTCAACGCCGCATCGAGCGCCTGGAATCCTTCCGGTATGGGCTTTTTCTTTAGCCGCCCTAATTTCGGACGACCGTCAATGATCTGGAAAAATGGATTATCGGGATACATGTCATCCGCTTTTTTAGCCGCCGCGGTTAAGAGGCCGCGGACATGCTGGACGAATGGATCCGCCTCAACGGGCAGGCCGACTTCTTGGCCGTACGCCTCGCGGGTTTTTGCACACTCCGCCAACGGCACCAGTTCGTCGCGGGTGTCGGAATAATGGTTGGCCCCGATCACGCAAAGGTCGGCAGATTTCAGTTCACGTACCATTTGCATGCAGACACACACCTCAAACTGGCGTCGGTGGAGCCTTGTTGGTGCCTCGCGCTGCTGCCCGCCCGTGATCAGTTTCCACCACTTTTCCGGCACCCAAGCCAGGTCTGCCAAGCTCAAATAAGCTGAGGTGCCGCTTTTCAGGGTTATCCATTCACTGTGGCGACCACGCCCGGCAAGCATCAAGGCCAATGCACGTTCAAAGCTTAAGTCCTGACTGGTCGAAACGAAGCGCAGCTTGGACAGGATGCGCAATAGCTCCGCCCGTCGGTTGGCAAAGATCGGTTTCATGAAACGGCATTCATTCTTGCCACCGTATTCAGCGTGCAACCGTGAGAATTCGCATAAATCCGGCCTGGCAGAAACGGTTTTACGGACTGTCTGCAACTGGGTTTCATCTGATTCGGTAGAACTCAGCACGGTGTCGAGCAATGCGTAGCGCCGCAGAATCTCGTCCGTCTTGCCTTGGTTATCCAGCAAATATTTCTGCAATTGCTCCCCGGCAATGCGTGACACCCGGCCCATTTGTTTGCAGAAGATTTCGCAAAGGTCATCGGTCACAATGGCAAGCCGTTGACGAATCACCGCCAAGGTGACCGCATACCGTTTCGATGGCGCCAGATCAGCCATGCTGGCCGCATCCAGCGCGTTACCCTCCAAGGCCCATTGGCTGACTTTCACAACCGGGATCGTTTTCAGAAATGCATTGTAGCCAGAAAGCGCGGTCAATTGGTCGAAGCGTGCCAACAGATCCCGCATGCCATGAACAGTGGGTTTAGCGGGATCCTGTTTGAGGTCGTGCCAAGGGCTGACCCGACGGGGATCATCGCCGACGACGAACAGTGCGTCGAGAAAATCCGCACCTGTTTTGCCCAGAGCATTTTGCACTTGCCCGTATAGCGCTTGGTTGGTGGCAGCGCGGCCGGCACGTGCCTCACGTACCAAGGTGTCAAACGCCGGTAACTCATATCGGTGACGAACCAGGATTTCTATCCCGACATTGACGATGTCCGCCACGTCTTCCTTGGTTAATGCCGCTTCGCCGAGCGTGGTACGGAGCAATGCCTTGCCCTGGGTGTCGAAAGGTTTTACGTCCAGGAATTGCCGCACTGCCGCCAAATGGTTGTCGCGCACTTTTGATTGGTCGTAGTTGTGCAATACTTCCCGGTCAACCCGGCGATTGATCACCGTTGCGATATGTTTGATGATCCCTTCAGGCACTTCGTTAGCTGCTACAAAATAGCCCAGTCGTTGGAATGCCTTCAATAAAACAACAAAACCGAGCTGCGTCGTCGGCAAGCGCGTGACGTTGGCACAAAACGCCAGCTCGTCATCAGTTGGTGTATAGAACTGTTCCAACTCCGCCTGCGTCATGCGAGTCTTGAAGCGTGGATAGGCAGTATCGCTAGGTTGCAAGTCGTAGCGCCTGACTGTTTACGTTCTAGGGTCTATCATTGTGTGTGATGCCAAAGCGGCGTCCCTTATTCGCATAATAGTTTGTCGCGTTGTCTTGAATTCACGGGCTAACTTAGCAACATTAATCCCTACAGACAGTTTTTCAATAACTGCTGCACGTTCCGCCATGTTTAGCGCTGGCGGCCTGCCAAATTGTTTACCGGCAGCTTTGGCCCGATTAATTCCTGACTGTGTCCGTTCAATCAGCAGGTCCCGCTCGAATTCAGCCATAGCGGCGATCACTTGCATGGTCATCTTCCCCGCCGGACTGGTCAGGTCAACGCCTCCCAGAGCAAGGCAATGTACGCGAACACCCATACTAGAAAGTTGCTCTACGGTTGACCGTACATCCATAGCATTACGCCCAAGCCGGTCAAGTTTTGTCACAACCAAAATATCGCCGGATTCCATCCGGTCAATCAATTTGGTAAAACCTGGACGCTCCTTTGCTGTCACAGATCCGCTGATACACTCCTCAATAAGCCGCTGGGCTTCGATAGAAAACCCTGCGGCTTTGATTTCTATAATTTGATTCTGGGAAGTTTGGTCTGTAGTCGAAACTCGACAGTAAGCGAAAACTCGTGACATGGGCCAATTCCGTCCGAAAGGGATGTACGAATTATAGCGCGTGTACGAAATACATTTTACCTATTTTCGTACGCCCAGTAGAGGACATGTCCGAAATCGGTCGGTTTCGGACTAAATAATGTGGTAAAAACGGCGTGATTGTAGGCGGTATGCGTGTTGCAGGCCACTACTATCCACTTACGTACGAATCCTTACGCCTAGCCATGCAGGCCAGCACGATAGCACCAGAAAACCAATATTCCCCGCTTTGTCCGGTGCGGAAACGTCCGCCGAACAGGTGGAACCGCCTGTCCGACCACCAACCCAGCGGCACACCTTGGACGGTGAGCGAGTCACAAAAGACGTGCGAGAGGCCGCCCGCCGCGAAGGCGGTTAGGGCGTGGTGATAATCCCAGACGAACACCCCAAACCCTAAACCAAACAGCCAGCTTGCCGCGTAGTGCGTGACCGTGCGATGGCGGACACGGCGGCCCATCGCTTGCAGCACCCATTCCAGCCAGTCCGGCGCGGTCGATCCCAACACGGCAAGCGGCACTAGTTCCGGCTTCCAAACCGCACAAGTCGCGCCGGCAATGGCAATGTGGTTAACCCATTTCACTGTAAAAAAATCCCGTATTATGCTTAAGTCTAAGTGTTCCATGATTTGATTGATTAAATTGATGATCTGCAAAATTCGTATCAGCGGTTTTACTTCTCTAGCCACTCGTTTTAAAAAGTTAGCAATACGCAGTCGTTTTTTCATTTTCTTGAACCTTTTATTAAAGACTCAAGGAGTTTACTGTCACGACATACCGCCTTCAGCGAGGGTTTCCTGATTTTAGCGCGTGACCTCTTTCAGATAATCATTGACCTGTTCGGCAACGGTATCGCGGCATTGCCCTACCAGCGCCAGCCGTGCGCCTTGGATTTGCGCGGCGGCGCTGTCCAAGGTGGCTTGGGCGGCGGCGACTTTTTCCAAATAAGTCACTTGTTCGCTGACTTCGACAATGCCAGCGGCGACCCGTGCTTGGCTCCGTGCTTCTAAGCTGGTGTAGAGGCCGAGTTCGCGCTGGGCGCGGCGGCGGTCCGCCAAGCTTTTGAGCAGGGCTTGAATATTGGCGGCGACATCGGCACGGCGGCTGTATTCGCGCTGGCGTTCGCGGTTCACTTCGGTGGCAGAATAGAGCGGCATTTCGGCGACAATGCCGACGTAATAACGGCTTATGCCGGAATTGTCGAAGGTGGTGATAGTGTTGTTTTCCGCCGCCCTGGCACCGCTGACGGCTTTGACTTCCAGCGTCCACGGCACGTTTTCAGGAAAGCAGTGGGCGACGGCCTGAAAAATGGCATCGCCATCGACTTCCGGCGCGGGCGACATAGCAGGAACAGGGGCTTTAAAGTCGCGTGGGTGTCCGTCGTAGGCGGGGATTTGGTAAGGGGTAATGTTGGGCTGGGTTTCGGCGTGGCTGGTGGCGGTCAGGGTGAGCATGACCAGCGCGAAGCCATAGCCAGCCGTTGGGTTAATTTTGTTTAGTCGCACGTCTGCCACTCGCTAACATTTTTAGTCCGCCGATTGCCATAGCGACTTCATACGCACCGCCCGCCAAACAGGCCAGCATCAGCACCCACATAATAATAGAGGTAGCATCGTAGGCCACTTCAGAATTCAGCCGGAAGATTTGCGGGTCTTGGCTCAACACGTCTTTGCGCAATCCCGGCGCGAGTCGGCCTTCATCCGCCGTTGCCATTACCCAGACTTTCGCCGCCCGTACGCAGTCTTGGACAATTTTCAGTTTGCGCCCGCTCATGGTGTGCGCGTCATCGACAAACAGCACCGCGTTCGTTTCCGCCAAATACACCGCCAACATGTCTTGGCGTTCCCAAGCTTTCAGTTTTGACCAATGGGTACTTTCACCCAATTGTGATTGCCGATCCGCCCACCATAGCACCAAGGGCTTGGTATCCGTCCACGCCGACAGCGGGCGGGTGGCGGAAAAGTGCAGCGGCTCCGCCGTGCGCGAGGCCCACACCCGCGCCGCGTCTTTGCGTAGCCTGTCCAGCCAGTAACTTTTGCCGCTAGCGTGTGCGCCCGTAATCAGCACGGGGCGTTTGGTCGATATGCCTTTCTGCTCGATGACATCGCCGTACTTGCGGTTTTTTTTCACCACGAAGGCTTTGAGCATGGAGCCGTCCGTCTTTGCGCGGCCTCGTGTGTTTTCGGATGGTTAAAAACTGCATTTTGCCCCCATCAAAAAACGGAAAAAACGTCACAATTCGAAATTAAAAAAACCAAAGCTTGCGTGTATACAGTGGGTTAAGGCGAAAATACCCCTATGCCGAAAACTAATGCGCGATAGAATTAGGCATAATAGTTGATTACCTATAACGATAAAATCGGCAACATTAAAAATGAGAACTTACGCCTATATCCGTGTTAGTACGGACGCGCAAGACCTGAACAACCAACGCCACGGCGTGATTGACTACGCCAAACGCCACGGCTTGGAACCGCTCACCTTCTTTGAGGATACCGCCAGCGGCAAAAAATTGTGGCGGCAACGCGACCTGGGCAAACTCTTCGACCAAGCCACCAAAGGCGACGTGTTGCTGGTGGCGGAAATCTCCCGCCTCGCCCGTTCCACCCTGCAAGTGCTGGAAATCCTCCAAGAAGCCGCCCAGCGCGGTATTGCCGTCCACGTCGCCAAATCCAATATGGTCATGGACGGCTCGCTCAACTCGCGGATAACTGCCGTGGTATTGGGCTTGGCGGCGGAGATCGAGCGCGAATTCATCAGCGCACGCACCACCGAAGCTCTGGCCCGCCGCAAAGCCGAAGGCAAGCCCATAGGCCGCCGCAAAGGCAGCAAAAACAAATGCAAAAAACTCGACATCCACAAAGACCAGATCGTTAGCCTACTGAAAAAAGGCGTACACAAAGCCAGCATCGCCCGCATCATCGAATGCGACCCGCAGACGCTTTATGATTGGATGTATGAAAACAACCTCGGCGCGTACATCAACAGCAAAGACGGCTCGAAAGCCCAAGCCAAGGCGAAAGCATCCACAAAAGTTGTGGATAAGTCAGGGAAAAAGGGCTGATTTTTGGGTGGGAAGGGGCGGTTTTGTTGGGGCGGGGTTGGATTGGTTAGTTTTTGGTCAGGTGGTAGATTGGGATTTCTTGCGTCAGCCCAATCTACGAACCAACTTTACTCATTTAAGAAAAAATCGTTTCGCTTAGCCAGTTTCATTTCGAAGAAGGCTTGTGTATGGGAAGCGTTGGGTGCTTGGGCTTATTTGGTGGATTTACATGATGTCTTCGGTCATCTTGACCGTCTTCTCGTTTTGGTTTTGGTCCAGGATTAATGTGATTCGACATATTTTTCTCTATGGGTTGATATGAAATGAAAATGTACTTTAAAACGTAAGTACCCACCTCGATATGGGACTAATCTTGTTATTTTCAATTCTAATTTTAATTATAGTATCGAAAAACCTTCTTGACGTGATGAGTTATCCGCTTCATGTATAACGGCAACCGGATCAACAAAGTGAAGAGTTATTTCATTCAAGACAAACAACAAGCCTTGCCTGATAAGCAGACGGATTTGTTGGATATAGAATAAATCATTAAAAATGACGCATGATCCCAAACCGTTCTTGTCGTGATGAGTTGGCTTTGATGACTGGCTTCGCATCCTTAAGGCGAATGTACGCGGGGAGGTCTTGGAACTTGCCCGCCATGATTGGGAGGCCGTTGGGCGTCTTCTTTGTGATTTGCATAAAGAGTTCAAGGTTTCCCCTGATTTTCACCAGCTCGAATAGTTTTGTTGGGTGTTGCGCCCCGCATAGAAGCCACCTTGATGATAGGTGGCTTCTATCGCCCTGATGATAGGCTTTCGGTTGTGTAAATTGTCTTCACGCAGGGGAACAACCCCAAGACATTGATTACATAGTTTTATATGTAGACCTGTTTGTGTCTACAACTAGCAAGAGACACCTCTGTAGTAAGCGATGTCACGGATTGAATTTATATATGAAAATTACGGTGATGTCTATATTTTTTTAATTTTTTTGTCTTTCCGCTTTATGCGTGTATTAAGATGAGTCTATATACATGAGTTTTATTATTTGAGTATTAATGAATGTGTATTAATATATAGACATTTGTAATAGACAATTTGTCATATGTTAACCTGAAAATTAAGGAGTAATTATGCAAGACATGGTAACGAAATGGGGCAAGGAAGTTGTAGAAAGAGGCTTTACGCAAATTCCAAATTATCTTATGCGAATCAATATGTTTGTTCATGATGATCATAAACTTTCACCAACGGAAATGGTTGTACTTTTCCATTTAGTAGCAAGTTGGTGGAAAAAAGATGAAATGCCGTTTCCATCTCTAAATACATTAGCTGATCAGATAGGTATTTCTCAGAGACAAGTACAGCGTTCTGTTAATACACTTGAAGAAAAAGGATATATCAAGAGAATGAAAAAAAAGGTAAAAGGAGTCATTGCATCAAATGTTTATGATCTTTCTCCATTGGTTGAAATACTCAATACAGTTGCTGGTCATTTTATTAACAAACATCCCAGAAATATAAAAACAACCAAAAATGAATCTGAATTAATAAGTGAACAATCAAAAAAAAAGCGAAAGAGAACTAATGTTGGATCTGAAGAGAACGTGATTTGATGACCGCACCTATGGGCTTAACCTACTAAAACCTTCTTGCCGAAATGAGTTCCGGGTGCAAAAAAGCCTGTTTTGATACCGCGCCTCCCTGCGCGGGTTGCCACGGCTTGTGTTAAGTCTCCCCGCCGCTGGCGCTACGGGTCGGGCAGTGGTGTGCTGCGCACGCCGTTCGATGTCCGCCGCCTCCCCAGCCCACCCAAAAAACCCGCCAAAATGGTGTCTGGACAGGTGGCCTTGTGTTTGTCTGCTTTGGCGGTCTGCTGTGACGGCGTTACTTGACATTAGGTATATAAACACTTAAACATACAAGTTTTTATGATGAGTTTTGTTTATGACCAATCTAAATACCAATACTCGTTGGAGTCTGGTGGTTTCCCGCGATACCGATATGGCACTCCGCCAATTCTTAGCTAGCCAAGGCCGTGGACATAAGGGCGATCTCTCGCGCTTTGTAGAGGAAGCGGTGCGCAGCCATATATTGGATTTGGCGGCTACGGAGGCGAAGGCGGAAAACGCCGCCCATTCTCAGGCAGAGATTGATAACGCCATTGATGAAGCGTTGACCTGGGCAAGGCAGTAAATGCGGGTTATTTTGGATAGCAACATCCTGTTTAGTGCGCTGATTTCCCCGAACACACCACCGCATCGGATTTATCAGGCGTGGCGGCAAGGCGTTTTTGAATTGGTTACGTGTCACGAACAATTGGAGGAAATCCGCCGTGCCAGCCGTTACCCAAAATTTAAAGCCATACTGCAACCGCACCGAGTCGGGCTGATGCTCAATAATATGCAGAGCGCAACAGTGATGGATCGCTTGCCGTCAGGCTATGAAGCCGCCGACCCTAACGACACGTTTCTTTTAGCTTTGGCAGACAAATCACAAGCCCATTATTTAGTGACGGGTGACAAACGGGCGGGCATTTTATCGTTGCTGGCGATAGGCCAAACCCAGATTATCACGGCTTCGGTATTTTGCGATAAGGTGCTTTGAACAGTTTTTGGTCAAGTTCACAATAAAAAATCTATGTTGCCTCCACGCATTTTTTTGTAAGTAAATTCAGTAAGAAAGCTTTTATTTGCACACAAGACCATAAGTAAGATGGTTAATGAAAATGCACGGCTTGCCCAGCCGGCAGAGGTGTATGCAAGACAAGACTTGGTGCGCTTTTTGATCCGTAGCGCTAAACGGGAACGATATGATTATCCTGATGGGAAAAGAGTGCGGGTCAGGCTTGGTCTCTGTCACAAAACGGCAGAAACGACTCTCTATTCAAGCTCACATTCAAGAAAACCCCCAAAAAACCCTAAAACTAGGAAGGCCTTAAGCCTTGCCTGACGCGGTTTGTAGCGGGAATTTTAAAAACGTTTATGTCTTCATAAACGTTTTTGTGGTCATGCCACCATCGCTAAAAACCAGCCTGCGGAAGCGGGTTTGGTGTCAGGCGTGGAGGTCACAAAGGCGACGTTTTTTAACGGCAGCGGAGGATATGTTTTGCCCTAACCCGACCGGCAGGTGGCAAAACAGGAAGCTTGCAGTTTTTGGCGAAACGACTGGCAAGCGGTGTCGTCGGCGTGGCATCGTGGATGCGGTCGCCAGAAGCGTATGAGGAGTTAATGCTTAGTGGCCGCGTGCTTATAGCGTCAATAAGTCATTGATTATGTTTTTATAGTACGGCAAGCCGCATTGTTTTCGCGGTCGCAGCAGAGCTGCTTTGTTTCAATCTCACGACCAAAGGACGTTTTGTTTTCATATCGCGGCGGAGCCGCTTTGTTTTTGGGGTATCTCAGCGGCATCCTGCCATCAATTCAATGACTTAAGCTTCGATTAGTTTATTCGTCATTTAAGGTGCTGAACTGGCACCGCCTGATGAGCCCCTACCTGGAATCACGATATGCGGGGTTGATTTTCCAACAAGCTGCCAGCGGCTGTCAACTGCCTAATTTCACGGTTTTCATTCGCTTGAATTATGCCAATAAAGTGATATTTTTCGCGCTTATCATTGGCAGGCAATCTCCGTAGAATAGTGGAGACTTTTTTTCAAACATTGCCAGTGCTGAAGAAATGAAGCCAGGTGTCAATTATTGCCATGAAAAAAAGGCAGCCAATAGCGTGGAGGGTTTGTTCGAGAAAAACCGGAAAGACCCGCTCATCATTAAGCTGGTGGCGTTGCGGGTGGGGCTATGTACGATGCTGGACGAGAAGAAGGTCACACTAGATAGCGCGATTGATATTTTTGAAGATGAGAAATCGGGCGATTGTGGAACGCAGCAAGGAAGAGCTGATGAGCTCGCTAGAACATGCTTTGTAGACGGCGGGGCGATTAAATGACAAAATCGCTAGCAGTAGAAAAGAAAAAAGCCCAAGTGCTTGAACACTTGGGCCTTATATTCCGTTTTATCAGTCATGTTACCAGCATGAGTTGATAAAGTTCCTTTTGCCTGCCTGATGTAAACCCACCAGACAAGCACTTCACCAACCTGTCACAACCAGGAAGGCAATGTTAAATAGTACCATAACTCAAGAAAAATCAGGCAACAATTGCGGACATAACCCCGCTATGCCGCGCCCTTTTTCCCCCCCTGAGAAACACGCCAACCGCCCGAAAATCCTGCAAACTTGCATCGTACGGCTGAAAGCGTATTACGCCAAACCCAGCACCTTACCGACGCTGAACGCCGCCAATGAATCCGAACGCCAGCAACGCAGCGAGCGGCGGGAATCCTGCACCGCCATTTTAAGCTGCATTTTGCACTATACCGACCTTACGACGTTGCGCGTGGGTATTCCGCAACATGACGGTGCTATGCAAGGCCTGACCATGCCCTATATTGCGCAGTTGTCAGGTTTGGGCGAACGTCGCGCCGAACGGGCCATCCATGATTTAAAGGTTGCCGGCATCATTACCGTGCATCCGATTTGTGAAAAGATCAGCGACACGGTGTACAAGGGCGTGGCAGCCATCCGCACGGTGAACACTAAATTATTCACCGTGTTGGGTCTTGATGGCTGGTTACGCCACGAACGCAGCCGGGCCAGCGAGAAAAAGGCCAAAAAAGAAGCCAAACGCGACCGCAAAGCGAAGGCCAATATCAGCATGGCGATGGGTGCGCAGCACGGCAAGGCCGCCCAGCCGGAAACGGAAACCCCGGCCAGTAACGGCAGAAGAGGCGAAATGTCACCGATTGCCGTGTTTTTAAGCCGTGCCAAAGAAATACTAAAACCGGACACCAGTTAAGCCGCCCTTTCCCTCGATTCCCGCCCCATTTTAAAACCGCCCGCCATCGGTTAGGGTTTCCTATTGCCTAAGGCTGGGAAAACCACGTTATTTCCACCCACTGACTAAACCTACCGCCAAAAATAAACCGCCAAAGCGCAAAAAAACACCTGAACCCTTTAAAAGCCCATCATTTTAAGCGTTTGCCTCTCAGGTTTTAAATTTAAGTGTCGGTAATTTTTTGGGACTCGCCCCTAAAAGACTTTTAAGTGTCGGAGGTTAAGCTGTTAAGTGGCGGAACTAAATCAGTTCATTTATTCAGAACAAAAAAAGGAGTGTGCTAACGCACACGGCTATTTTGATGCGGGTATCTTAAAGGCCACCGTGTCACGGCATCTGGAGCATTGGACTATTTAAGTCCATTGTCTTTCATTTAAGCCATTCCACTCCACAGGTTCACGTCCCTGTGTGCGCATCCATGCGCGTCCCGTTCCGCCATCCCTGGCTGTTATGCCGCGATAGAACATGTTGAGGTTTTCTTAAGGTTGGTTAGGTAATTAGCCAATAGATTTTGGCTTTTATTTGATAAATGGCGATTGATTAGCCAAAAGAAGCATTTGAAAGGCTGATTAGGTAAACTATATTCGGGGCGGGCTTTGACATAACGCTGATTATATCAACCGCGTACGGCGCAATCCGTAGGGCGACAATAGGCGAAGCCGTATTGCGCCACATGTTGAGCGTTTAAAAATCCGGCGTATTACGCTATCGCTAATACGCCCTACGCGAGCTATATAATTCTCTGTTAGACTCTTACGGTTTTTTAAAAAGGAAAAGCATGAACGTTTTTATTAGTTGGTCAGGTGAACGAAGCAAAAAAATAGCCAGTGCTTTTAATAATTGGATTCCGAAAGTAATTCAAGTCGCACGACCTTGGATGTCGGATGAAGACATATCCACAGGCGCAAGGTGGGGAGCAGAGCTAAATACAATACTAGAAAACACAGTAATTGGTATTATTTGTATAACCCCTGAAAACCAAAATAGCGAATGGTTACATTTTGAAGCGGGTTCACTTTCAAAATCTTTAAAAGATTCTAAAGTTATGCCTCTCTTATTTGAGATGTCCCACGGACAACTTTCTGGCCCAATATCACAATTTCAAGCTGTTACATGTCAAAAGGACGGGGTTTTTAGAATAATCAATTCGATTAATGAATCTCTCAACGGTCTCAAAGAATCTGACTTACACGAAATATTTGAAGTATGGTGGCCTAAATTAGAAAAACAGTTACAAGAAATTGAGCCTTATAGCGAAGTTATAGCTAAGCGAGAAAGCTCAGAAATGCTCGAGGAAATATTAGAGATATTGCGTGAGGAAAGAAGAGATAAAAAAGATAGGCTTGCAAAGCTTATTGATGTTAAGAAAAAAGATATGAAATATTTTACAGATCAAGTAATTAAAATTAACAGTGAACTAGAAAATAAATCTAAAGAAAAAGCAGACCTTGAAAAATTAAAGCTTTCTTTTCTAGCAAATCTAGGAGTAAAAGATGGAACATCGGGTATGCTAAATGAATTATTTAATCTGATCGACAAACATGAAACTGATGGTCGATTAGATGGTCGATTAGATGGATTGATCGGACTGATAAGTAATATGCAAGATACGTTATTTGATTCCTTAGAAGATGATAATGAAGTCCCGAAACAATTAGGGGCAGAGTAAAATTAATAACTAAACTATACAGCCCGTAGGTTGGGTTACACTATCGCTAACCCAACCTACGGGCTTATTTTCAATGACCAAAGCCTTTTTGTTTTGCCATTTCGGTCAGGCCGACCGTAAGGATTCCTTCGTAAATGCGTAAAGTCGCCCTGTAACCCGCATCACGCCTAGATTCAGAACATAATTCCATAGTCCACCGGTAGTGGATAGCGTTCTTTCAGCTCGAACAGTCCGAAGCGATTGAGATGAGATGTCCGGTACGGACTAAATCCGGCAATTAATTCCGGCGTAAGCTTCATCCCTTCCGCCTCCAATTCCTTTAAGGCCTGCGTGATGCTATGACAGTTATGGAAAATTACAAGGTTAGCAATCAGGTGATTGTACTTGATAATTTTCAATTGATCGTCACGAACATTTTCAGTGATGGTATCGGCCCCGAAATAAACCCATTGGGCGAACTGGTTGAAACCTTCGCACTTATTTTGCGCCGCCTGAATGATACGGCGTAGCTCTTCATCACCAATATATTCTAGCAAAAAAGTGGTACGAACCACCCGTCCGAGTTCACGAAACGCGAAGTACAGTTTATTCTTCCGGCTGGCCGTGCCCAGTTTGCGCAGTATCGTCGAAGGTGAAATCCGACCTGCCCGGATGGACTGAGCGACCTGCAGCATATCCGGTAAATGACAAGCAATCAAATCCCAGTCAATGGCTTCCTTGCTGAACAGCCCGTCAATGTTTTTGTAGGTTTCCTGAGGTGCCGGACGAAACCACTTCAAGTCTTTCCAGTTCCGTATCCGCGGCATCAGCTTGATGCCCAGCAGAAAGGCCAATCCGTAGACCGGGGCGCTCTGTGCCTGGGTATCGCCGTGTAAAATGTCAGGCTGAATGTCTGATTTGTTCTTGGTCAGGCCATCAAGAATGTAGATGGCTTCCCAAGCTCCACACGGGATGAAATGTGAGAACAGCGCGATGTAGGCGTCGCTGACGTGATAATAGGCCACCCCGCCATAGCCCCCGTAGCGAATATGGCGTTCCGACAGCAGGTTGTTTTCGTACAAGTTCCACTGGGTGCCATCGGCGGCGGCCCGCTGGGTATCGCCCCAATAGCGCGGTAACTGGAACTGGTTATAAGCGTTGATGATATCGCAGATCGCCGCCTCCAGCTTTTCGGTTGAGGCCTGGCGTTGATCGACGAAAGAAATTTGCCGTGCGCTGATGTCCGCGATATTACGGGCTGTCTGGGTCGGCCCCAAGCCGGTGCCATAGGCGAATGTAGTCAAAATCTTGCGCCGCACATCTTCCTTGATCTTACCCTGGTGTCCACTGAGCGGGCCGAGATGCTTGTCCCAGCCGATCCACTGCGAAGTATCGGCAAGCACATCCAACAAGGACAGCTCCAGTTTATCGAGCTTCTTGGTCAACGCCGCATTCAGTTCCAGGAACCCTTCCGGGATCGGCTTTTTCTTTATGCGACCCAATTTCGGACGGCCGTCAATAATCTGGAAGAACGGGTTATCGAGGTAAGCATCGTCCGCTTTCTGCGCCGCCGCCGTTAGAAGGCCGCGAACATGCTGAACGAACGAACCGGCCTCAACGGGCAGGCCAACTTCTTGGCCGTACGCCTCACGGGTTTGCGCGCACTCGTCCAACGGTACCAGTTCATCGCGAGTGTCGGAATAGTTGTTGGCGCCAATCACGCAAAGATCGGCAGATTTCAGTTCGCGTACCATTTGCACGCAGACGCACACCTCGAATTGACGCCGATGAAGCCGCGTCGGCGCTTCGCGCTGCTGCTCGCCCGTAATCAGCTTCCACCATTTCTCCGGCACCCAGGCCAGGTCTTGCAAGCTCAAATAAGCGGAGGTGCTACTTTCCAGTACTATCCACTCACTGTGTCGACCCCGCTGGTCGAGCATCAACGTTAATGCCCGTTCAAAGCTTAAGTCCTGACTGGTCGACACGAAGCGCAGCTTGGACAGGATACGCAATAGCTCCGCCCGTCGATTGGCAAAGACCGGTTTCATGAAGCGGCATTCATTCTTGCCACCGTATTCGGCGTGCAATCGCGAGAATTCATACAAATCGGGTCGGGCAGAAATAGTCTGCCGGACTTCCTTCAACTGAGTTTCATCGGATTCTGTCGAATTCAGAACGGTGTCGAGCAATGCGTAACGGCGCAGAATCTCGTCCGTTTTGCCTTGGCTATCCATTAAGTATTTCTGCAATTTCTCTCCGGCAATACGCGATACTTGGCTCATCTGCTTACAGAAAATTTCACAGAGATCATCTGTCACGATGGCGAGGCGTTGCCGAATTACCGCCAAGGTTACCGCATACCGTTTTGATGCCGCCAGATCAGCCATGCTGGCGGCATCCAGCGCATGGCCCTCCAAAGCCCACTGGCTGATTTTGATGATTGGGATTGTCTTTAGACAGGCGTTGTAACCGGAAAGCGCGGACAACTGGTCGAAGCGTACCAACAGATCCCGCATACCGTGAACGGTGGGTTTGGCGGGGTCTTGTTTGAGGTCGTGCCAGGGACTGACTCGGCGAGAATCGTCGCCGACGACGAACAGTGCGTCGGGAAAATTCGCACCCGTTTTACCCAAAGCGCTATGCACTTGGTCGTACAGCGCTTGATTGGCGGCGGCGCGACCGGTACGCGCTTCCCGTACCAGCGTATCAAATGCCGGCAATTCATAGCGATGGCGAACCAGAACTTCGATGCCGACATTGACAATATCCGCCACATCTTCCTTGGTCAATGCGGCTTCGCTGAATGTGGTACGGAGCAATATTTTGCCCTCAGCGGAGAAAGGCTTTATATCCAGGAATCTCCGTACCGCGGCCAAATGCTTGCGGCGAGCTTCCGATTGGTCGTAACTGCGCAATCCTTCACGATCAGCGCGGCGCTTGATCACCGTTGCGATATGTTCGATGACGGCTTCCGGAACTTCGCTCGATCGCACGAAATATCCCAGTCGCTGGAATGTCTTTAGCAAAACAACAAAGCCGAGCCGTGTCGTCGGTGAGAGCGTGACGTTGGTACAATAGGCCAGCTCTTCATCTGTCGGCGTATAGAACTGTTCCAACTCCGCCTGCGTCAGGCGTGTTTTGAAGCGCGGATAAGCGGTATCGCTTGGTTGCATGCCGGTAGTGTTGGCTGTTGACAGTTCGAAGGCGTATCATTCTAACTTATCTATGAATGAACCACTATTTTGCTACGGTGGAATGCGGGTTCCAGGGCTATTTTGCGGGGAGGGTTCAATTGGGACAGATTGCGGCAATATATTGTCGGGTATCTACAAGTGATCAAGACTGTAATCGCCAAGAAACGGAATTAATTGCCTTAGCTGCCAAAGCGGGCTATTCAGTTGCTGGGGTGTGGAAAGAAACCGCATCCGGAAGCAAAAATGATCGTCTGCAACGTCAGCAAGTGTTAAACCTTGCACAAGCACGAAAAATAGATGTTGTGTTGGTGACAGAACTGACTCGCTGGGGACGATCAACATTGGATTTGTTTCATACGCTCAACGATTTACAATCTTGGGGTGTCTGTCTTATTGCGCAAACGGGATTGCAGTTTGATCTGGCGACGCCACAAGGAAAGCTCATTGCCACGTTGATGGCAGGCCTGGCGGAATTCGAGCGCGATCTGTTGCGTGAGCGGGTTCGATCCGGAGTCAAGGCTGCGAAAGCCCGTGGCGTGGTGTTCGGTCGTCGGCTTGGACAGCGAGTAAAATCAGATAAACTGGCACCGAAGGTATTAGCTCTGGTTGCTGCGGGACAATCTTATCGCCAGATCGGCAGACAGCTTGATTTAAGCAAGAATACCGTACTGGAAATAGTCAAACGTGAACGTGCTAATGCTGGCCACGACTGATGATGCTTCTCAAATAATATCGCTTAGAGTCTAGGCGTGACGCGGGTTACAGGGCGACTTTACGCATTTACGAAGGAATCCTTACGGTCGGCCGGTCACATCCAATCGGCGGCGTAATCAGCCGCTTTCAGCCTTGAGTTGTTCCATCATTTCCCGCAATAGTGCACATTTCGTGGGTGGTTTTTCTTGTCCACTGGATGGAGAAATCCATTCAGCTATACGGCGTATTTTTGATACTAAATTAATACTAATAGTATATAATTTTAGTACCAATTTTATACTTAAATAATACTATGATTATTCTAATAGGAAGCCAAAAAGGCGGCTGTGGTAAGTCCACCACGGCGGTGAATTTGTGCGCCGAACTGGCGTTGCGTGGGAATGATGTGGTGTTGGTGGATGCTGACCGTCAATGCACGGCGGCGAATTGGGCGATGGATCGGATTGAGAATCCGGCGCTGGCAAAAGTCCATTGTGTGCAGAAATACGAGAACATCCGCGATACCCTGCTCGACCTCGACAAACGTTATGGCTATGTGGTGGTTGATGCCGCCGGACGCGATAGCCGCGAATTGCGCACGGGCATGACGGCGGCGCATATTCTGATTGTCCCCTTCAGGCCCTCGCAACCGGATTTGGACACCCTCGCCACCATGCAAGACATCATCACCCAAGCCAAAGACATCAACCCCAATTTGCAGGTTTACGGGTTGATCACCATGGCCCCCACCAACCCGATCATTCACGAAGAAGCCGACGCGCGCGACTGCTTGAACGATTACCCCGAAATCAAACTGCTGACCACGATGATCCGTGACCGCAAAGTGTACCGCGACGCCATGAGCGACGGCCTCAGTGTGGTGGAAATGGACAACCCGAAAGCGAAAGCAGAAATTAAAAATCTCATTGAGGAAGTGCTTCATGGTCAAGCGTAGAACCCCAAAAGCCAGCGGTGTCGCTGTCGCCACTAGCGAACCCACCGCCGAACAAATTGAAGCCTTTGCGGCAGGTGTAGACGGTGGCGCGGTTGCCGTTGCCGTCCCTGCAAAAACGCCAGAACCGGATATCGACGCGAACCGCGATTACAAAGCTATGCGGGTTCCGTTCAACGAATACGAGTACCAGCAATTGGTAAAAGGCGCGGCCTTAAGCGGTCGGTCAAAGCTGAATTTTATGCGTTATGCGATGTTAAAGATGGTGCGGGAATTGGAGGAAAACGGGGGATAAATTGGTATTATTTTGGTACTAATTTAATGCCTTTTTTATACTATGTTGATATAAAATATATACTATTTTATAGCCAGTAAGTTTGAATAAGGTTTTTCAATATCAATCATTAATTCCTTTAGAAACATATATCTTTCTTTTTTTCAGATGTATTTCTGTTTCCTCAGGAGGAGAGGAGCTATCTTTTTTTTTATGATCCGAATTTGTGTAACGAAATAAGATAAAACACATAGCTAGTGTAAATGAAAGTAGACCCACTTTTTTCCATATATTATGTAACCTGTTAGGCAAAATTTCCCATATCTTAGATAACCACTCTTGAGGAAAAATTTCCCATATTTTTAAGTCATTTATGATAAGTGCGACCCAAAAAAAACATATAAAAATGCTAAGCAGTTGATTAATTTTACTAACAGAATATGGAGAAGGATTAATAAACCATCCTATCCCTGATTTATATGGTTTTTCAGCAATTATTTTATATAACGGCCCAACGACTTTATCTTCAAGTAAATCGACATGACGTTCCCAGTTATCTTGCCAATATTTACTGCCTTTGTTAACTAAAAACCAAGCCCACGAAAATAGTAATCCTAAACAAGAAAACAATAATAAAATTGATTCTTTTCCATTACTTCCTTTTGTATAAATAAGCGCATATCCTGCAAAAGTAGCGGCAATGAATGTCCAAAAGTATGTTGCCCTTTTCCAATAAAGCTCTATTTCGAATTTTCTTATTTCTACTGCGGCATTGTAAGCCTTTTCAAGTCGACTATTAGCTTCCCTTTCTTTTTCTCTGTTCACATCTACTTTTTCATTTTTTTCATTTTTTTCAGGCTTGTTAAATTCTTCGAAGTAACTCTCGTATTTTTCGTTATTCATAAATTATTTATTTCAGATAAATGCTACTTATAAGCCGCTGTTAACATCCCGTGACCCATGCAATACGCGCACGATCTCGATGCCATCCGCCAGTGGGAAATAATAAATTAGGTAATTTCCCACTGGATGGCTACGCAAACCTGGCATTAATTCGTCACGTTTTGCACCCATGTGCGGGAAGTCTGCCAAAGTGTGGCAACTGTCTAAAATCCGGTCTAGGAAGCGGTCGGCGTTGATGGGGTTGTCTTGGGCGATATGCCACCAAATCTCGTCGAGGTCAGTTTCGGCGGCGGGGCGTTTGATAATGCGCGGCATCCTTTAGCCTGGGTTTTGTTGCGCAGCAAGCCGAGCGCGGCCCCGTGCTTTGATGGCTTCCATATCTAACGGCGAAGTTTCGCCGCTGTCTATTCCTTCCTGAATATCACGCCGTAAGGCTTCCAGCCGCAGGGTGTTCAATTGGTCGCGTTCTTCCAAGAGCCGCAACGCTTCGCGCATGACTTCACTTGCCGAATTGTACAGGCCGCTTTCCACTTTGGTTTTCACCAAGCTTTCCAGATGGGGGGTTAAAGAAATGTTCATTGCCGTAGCTCCTTGGGTTTTTGTTGATGATAACAAAGATTAGCAAGGTTTGTTATTTTGTAGGGCAATTACACCAATGGAAATATTTCCGGCCTTAATTTTCTGATTGCACCATGTTGGCTAGGCGTAAGGATTCGTACGTAAATGGATAGTAGAGCCCTGTAACCCTTGTCGTAACTACATTCTTCTTTCAAAACATGATTCCATAGTCAACTGGTAATGGGTGGCGCTCCTTCAGCTCGAACAGTCCGAAGCGATTGAGATGAGATGTCCGGTACGGGCTGAAGCCGGCAATTAATTCCGGCGTAAGCTTCATCCCTTCCGCCTCCAATTCCTTTAAGGCCTGCGTGATGCTATGACAGTTATGGAAAATTACAAGGTTAGCAATCAGGTGATTGTACTTGATAA
>Ga0082335_1004727_pt1 | contig 19972 bp, 20 predicted proteins | sample Subgrocontami58m_FD_72375 | JGI IMG/M metagenome (GOLD analysis project Ga0082335, IMG submission 72375) | Subsurface groundwater microbial communities from S. Glens Falls, New York, USA - GMW37 contaminated, 5.8 m (SPADES assembly) (version 2) ... | reverse complement strand
CTCACCAACCCGAATCGTACCGGCATCCGGTTTTTCCTGACCGATAATCATTCTGAACAGCGTGGTTTTGCCGGCGCCGTTCGGGCCAATGATTCCCACGATTCCTCCACGCGGCAGGGAAAACGTCATCCCCTCGACCAAAATATTATCACTGTATGCCTTGGTGACCTTGTCTGCCTCGATAACCAAATTACCCAGTCTCGGTCCTGGTGGGATATAGATTTCTAAATCCTTTATCCGGTTTTCACTTTGTTGTTCAAGAAGCGATTCATAAGAGTTAATACGCGCCTTCGATTTTGCGTGCCTGCCCTTTGGAGTCATTCTGATCCATTCCAGCTCGCGCTGTAAGGTCTTTTGCCGTTCTGTCTCCTGCTTTTCTTCCTGCTGTAACCTATTTTGCTTTTGCTCAAGCCATGACGTATAATTCCCCTTCCAGGGAATTCCATACCCCCTGTCCAGTTCCAATATCCAACCGGCTACATTATCGAGAAAATAACGGTCATGAGTTACCGCGATTACAGTTCCCGCATAACTTTTCAAATGATGCTCCAGCCATGCAACCGATTCGGTGTCAAGGTGGTTCGTCGGTTCGTCTAAAAGTAAAATGTCCGGTTTTTGCAATAATAACCGGCAAAGCGCTACACGGCGTCGTTCTCCACCGGATAATACTTTTATGGGTGTGTTCCCTTCGGGGCAACGTAGGGCGTCCATCGCCATTTCCAGACGAGAATCCAGGTCCCATGCGCCAAGCGCATCGATTTTTTCCTGTACTTCTCCCTGACGTTCTATCAGCTTGTTCATGTCATCAGCCGACATCGGTTCGGCAAATCGTTCGTTGATCTGGTTGTACTCATTGTGAAGGTCTACAAGGTCTTGAACGCCCTGTTCCACAATTTCACGCACCGTTTTTGTTTCGTTCAGTAACGGTTCCTGTTCCAAAAACCCGACGGTGTAGCCGGAGGAAAGGGTTGCCTGTCCGTTAAAGTCCTTATCTACCCCGGCAAGAATGCGCAGGAGGGAACTCTTTCCAGAACCGTTTAAGCCCAGTACGCCAATCTTGGCGCCGTAAAAATACGAAAGTGAAATGTCCCTCAATACAGGCTTCTTCTCATAATGTTTGCTTACCTTGCTCATGGAATAGATGACTTTGTTTGGTTGTTCACTCATTTGGCCTACCTCTTGTATAAAATATTCTGAAAATAATCATATAATTCATTACAAATATTCTTTGATATTTGTGCAAAAAATATCAGTGGGAAAATTCAAATATCGAATTTCGAAAGTCTAAACAAATCCAAAATTCGAATGTTCGAACGACTAAATATTACTATAAAGATATTTTGTCGGTTTGGCAAGTCTCTACTATGACATAAAGCTATATCTTAGACATGTTGTACTGTGTAAGCTGTTGAGTAAACGAGAGAATGGCATTCTTTAAAGATATGATACGAAAGTCTTCCTTGAAAAGGTTCTTTTGAAAACCTTTTCAAGATTTCTATGCGACTGTTTAAGTAATTCAAAAATTAAGATGTCTTATTTGACATGGTATGTTTTGCTTTTAAAAGTCTATGTGTCATTTGGATGTATTTTCTACCAGTAGACGCTGCACTGTCATGCTCAATTCTTTGAAAGCAACGCTTACATTCAATATATTTAATAATAAATCGATTTTTAAAAATTCGCTGCAATGACTGGAAGTGGACAGGAAGTGTTTTCTTGTGTCGCAGAAAATAAAAAAGGCTTTGCTCATAGTACTTGGAAAGGTGTACGATGGACAAGGCCTCTAAAAGTAAAATAAATGTAACACATAAAGATAATTTATGCAAAAGATATTTTAATTTCTCAACTGATAGAATACTTGAAAAATAGTTATTAGTTGTTAAAATGATGATGAGTTAAAGGAGGCTTTTTATTAAACTTTACACGTTTATTTATTAATTTACTAACACGTAATTAAGGAGGTGCTATGAAGATTCTTAAATATAGTGTTGTAACATCTGCTTTTATTTTATTCTTACCTTTTGCTGTAGCAACAGCTTTGTTTGCTGGCGTTGGTGATCACATTCCTTCAGACCATTGGGATTACGAAGGTGAACTGGGGCCTGATCATTGGGACAAGCTAATACTCGAAAAATGGCACTGCAAAATTGGGGATATGCAATCACCTATCGGTATTTCTGTGACTGAAAAGACCAAACTGGATGATATCATCTTTCATTACTACCCAACCCCTTTAAAAATCATAAATAACGGTCATACCATTCAGGTTAACTATGAAAGGGGAAGCTCAATATCCATCGGTCACAAGAAATACGAGCTCATACAGTTTCACTTTCATACGCCGAGTGAACATGTAATACACGGAAAACATTACAATATGGAAGCGCATTTAGTACATAAGGGTGAGCATGGACAACTAGCAGTTGTCGCCGTACTCATTGATGAAGGCAAAGAAAATGCATTCATAAAAACCCTGTGGAGCAACTTTCCAAAAGAAGTCGGTAATGAGCATATTGTCTCTGATATAAGGATATGTGCAAGTCAGCTCCTTCCAAAGAACACCACAACATATTATACCTATCCTGGTTCGCTTACAACACCACCTTGCACTGAAAATGTGAATTGGTTTATCTTAAAGACGCCAATTGAGGTATCGAAAGCAGGGCTGGACAAATTTACTGCATTATTCAAGCGTGATGCAAGGCCGATTCAACCTGTTCATGGCCGGGTTGTCAAGGAAAACGAATAATATCTGTTTTTGGCAACCTTTTCTACCACAAAGCCATTGAGCTACAAAATTATTTAGTATCTTGATGGCTTTGTGTCATATTCTTTTACTCAATTGAAATGGCCAAGTTAAAACTCGATTTGCATGAAATATGTAAAAAAGGACAGTTAATAGAGAACGAACTCAATCGGGTTATCACTGAGGCCGTTGAGAAAAGGATTGCTATGGTGGAAATTATTCCCGGAAAGGGAAGCGGACAATTAAAGAAGACCGTCTTACGGTTTCTCAACCGGCCTGATATAAAAAAACTTTATCATCGCATAGATAAGGACAGCGTAAATTTTGGAAGGCTGTTTGTTCGTTTTAAACATTGACAATATGAACAATAATAGCAAAGGCGATATTACATCTCATCAAACCCAGAAACCGCTCCTCTTGAACACATATCATTGAAACGCAATATTGATGTCTTAACATCTCATTTCTCATTGGAACGATTGGATATTAAACCGAACGACAGTCTACTGGATATCGGATGCGATGCCGATTGGTGTAAGTTTTTTAGAGATGTTTATGAGTTGCGAGTTGTAAGCTGAAAGATGGTTGTGAACTTGAAAATGGGTTGTTTACATTGCCAAAAATCTTGCAATTAGGGTTTTTCCTTGAAATAGATTCGGTATATAAAATATAATCATTACAATTGATTTATTAAATTTAATATCTTACATCCCTGATGGATTGACTTTAAAATATTGAATAATTAGCAATGGATGATAACAAAGAACAAAAGGAACAAGAAGAAATAAAGATTCGCAAGATGATTAATGATTACGCAGCCCACAGCCACTATAAGCTAAATCCTGATACAAAAACAGTAGATCGGGTGGTGAAGGGGCTGGTGATGCGTAAGATAAAATTCGAGTACGCATACTGTCCCTGCCGATTAGTTATGGGAGATGCAGAAAAAGACAAAAAGATCATTTGCCCGTGTGTCTATCATATTGAAGAGATTGAACGCGAAGGTGAATGTCACTGCCAACTTTTTGTGGGCGACAAAAAAGGCGAACCACAGAAGGTTTAGCAAATTAGGCCTTCGGCGACTACATGAATTAAATATAATCCCTCCCTTGATGGGAGGGACAAAGGGAGGGTGAGCGGCTTTTTTTCTTTCACCCCCACCTAGCCTCCCCCATCAAGGGGGAGGAACTATGGTTTGAATCCTGTACATGTACATTAAATTACTAAGGAGACCTACTCATGTCTGAAGATGTAGTTGTGCTGACAGATGCAAATTTTGATGCAGAGGTATTAAAATCCAATATGCCCGTATTAGTTGATTTTTGGGCGGCGTGGTGTGGACCATGCAAACAACTTGCACCCGTGATAGACGAACTAGCAAAAGAATACAAAGGGAAGGTCAAGATTGGAAAACTTGACACAGAAGAAAATAATAGCACCCCCGCAAAGTTTGGTATTACGGCAATACCCACGATTATCCTATTTAAAAATGGACAGGCCATAAATAAGATGGTGGGGGTAAAATCCAGGAAAGACTTAAAGGCTGCACTGGATGCGCAATTAAAATAGGCTTATCTATTCACCGCAAAGATGCAAAGATCGCAAAGAAGATAAATAGGGGTTGTGTAAATGAAAAGATGAGAAAATCTTAACCGCTCATCTTCCCAATTTACCAATTTCTTTCACTTTGCGCTTTTTGTGTCTTTGTGGTTAAAGATACCTAAGAGTTCGCGGAGCTTGGCCGATATATCATCACTCTTCATAAGGGTTTCACCCACCAGGATTGCGTCGACCCCTTCTTTCATTAGTTTTTCTACATCCGCTCGCGATTTGATGCCGCTCTCGCTTACCACAATCTTTCCGGCTGGGATTAATGGTCTCAGCCTAAGCGTGGTTTCAAGGTCGATTTTGAATGTTGCAAGGTCTCGATTGTTTATTCCGATAATATCGGCGTTTGTCTGCAAGACCTTCTTCAATTCTGTTTCCGAATGGACTTCAACCAGACAATCCATATCCAATTCCCTTGCCACTTCCATATAACGCTGTATTTCCTCTTTGGAAAGGAGTGCAGCAATGAGCAGTATGGCATCTGCACCTGCAGACCGTGCCTCGTAGACTTGATATGAATCGATAATAAAATCCTTTCGCAGGATGGGTAAATTTACAGACTTTTTCACATCGGTTAAGTAAGAGAGTCTACCCTGGAAGAATTTTTCGTCCGTAAGGACTGAGATGGCCGCAGCGCCACTGGCTTCATAAATTCGGGCAATTTCGACAGGATTAAAATCCTCCCTGATAATACCCAGAGACGGAGATGCCTTTTTTATTTCTGCTATTATCCGAATATTCGTGTTGGATTTTAATGCTGCACCAAATGACCCCGCCTTCTGTTTCTTCTTACATTGTTCCTTCAGCGTTTCAATGGAAACTCGCTTTTTGTCTTCGGCAACCTCACTTAATTTGTGCTTATAAATCTCATCCAGGATTGTCATGAGTGTTTTTTCCTCAATAAAAATCGCATAAAGCGGTTATCTCTGTCAGGAAAGGTATTTGTTGCAATGAGTTCATGCATGGAGGAAATAGCCTGGATGAGACGGAAAGAAACCCAGGCACATAATACAAATCTTAACGTCAGGTACGAAGTATGATGAGCCAAGAGCCTGAAAAGGAAATTACACGAGAGAACGAGAAACAACACCATTGCTGCATAGAGACAGTATTTATAACGGTAACGGATGCCGTATCCAAGCCCCATCATGAACAAACCTATGATAATATACCCGAAACCGTAGCCGCGGTTGGCAAGACCTTGACTAATAGTAATCGCAAGGATACTCAAAATGATACCCAAAATGCCCAGAAATATCACCAAGTTTGCCACCTTGCCAACACGTTGAGTATGGTTTATTGAAGATTTCTCGTTCATTTATTAGGTTCTTTCAAATAAGGTCAACAGTTCAGTTTGCCGCATGGAGGATGACGTGATTCTCCCGCATTCAAACCTACCGAACAGCATCAATAATAATTAAGGCGCCAAATATAATGAATATTGCCGTTGAAACATACTTTATTAATTTCTCGGGAAGTTTTTTTCCGGCAATAATGCCGACTACAATGGCAATTCCATCTGCAGCAACCATGCCAAATGTCGATCCCAACCATACCCCCATGAATGAATGATATTGAGCAGCAAGTGAAATCGTTGCCAACTGGGTTTTATCGCCAAGCTCCGCGAGAAAGAAAGCAATAGCAACAGTCAATATCGGGCCTAACTTATTTCCCCTTTTTTCCTTTTCCTTACAGGAGTCCCCTTTTAGAGTCCAGATACCAAAGCCAATAAAGGAAAGTCCGATCAAAATCTTTAAGTAATTTAAGGGAATTAATGCACTTACTCTTTCACCGATTATCACAGAAAATAAATGAACGACAATCGTTCCAATAAAAATACCTAATAAAACCTTTGTTGGCTTATACTTTGTTGCAAACGAAAGCGCCACTAATTGGGTTTTATCCCCCATCTCTGCGATAGCAATGAGAAAGAAAGACGATACAAAACTCAGCATTTACCTACCCTTGTATGCATATTTAAACGTTAAGGAATTTCAATGTTTCAACGTAGGGGTTGAAAATCTTCAACCCCTACGCGCAGTATCCAGGAAAAGTTGCCGAAGGCCTAATTTAAATAAAAAGCCTCCTGCACTTTTTTCAAAGGCAGGAGGCTTTTTTGAAACGATCTGTTTAGAAGGGGTTCTTAGTGGTGTTCCTCTTCCACGATAAATTCTACGGCATCATTGTAAGAATCTTTTCTATACCCAAATAAGGATACCACCGTTCCCGCAGCAAGTCCGGTTATCCACGCAACAATAAAGGTGACAAATACACCTTTGATTTGTGATCCTGGCACAACATTCTCGGCAATGAAAATAGCTGCTAAACCACCCAAAATACCAGGCATACCATGGAGATTGTGAACACCACAGGTATCAATACCTTTTAAGGCCTTCTGAACACGGGGTTGAATGATAGCGAAACCAATCACACTCAAAATACCCGCGATGAAACCCAATATCAAAGAAGCCTGCGGCGTTGTATGGGCACAGGAAGAACCAATTACTACGCCACCTGCAAGGGTTGCATTGGCCATATCTTCAATAGCGATCTTTTTCCTGATCATCGTGCTTGCAATGTAGGTAGCCAACGTTGCTCCACACAGTGAAAGAATTGTGTTTACAGCAGCTATAGGCATCCTTGATATCTCAGCCGGCGCCGCACAGAATGATGGCCAGAATATCCACAGCATCATACTTCCCAGCATCGAGAATTGATTGCTGATCTTGTCGGATTCGATTTTTTTGTTAAAGTCTTCGCTTGTGGTCATCCGCACAATCACGCCTAATCCAAAGTAAGCGCCAAATTGGTGGATAACAATCGAGCCGCCGGTATCAATGAGTTGCCCCTTTGGGATAATCCCCATACCATTGTCTAACATAATCCATTCGTTCATCATATAGGATGGAACGAATATCAATGCCATGATAATATATTGGGACATCTTCAGCCTGCCCAGGAATGCACCTGTGGCTATTAATATACTCGCCGCACAAAATTCAGCAAGGATCAACCGATCCATCTTTAATTCGGCCGGTTCCCCAAAAATACCCATTCTCTTAAGAAACATGTAATAAGGAATAACGATACTTACCGCAATATAGGTGGCGGTAACGGCACCATAACCATATCTTCTGACAAAGACCATTAAAAATCCGAAACCAACCATCAGCATAGCCATAACATGTATGGCCTTGCCGTATTTCGCTAATTCCATAAAATCCTCAAGAGCCGTAGCGACTGCACCTGTAACTTCGGATTGGTGAGAAGCAGACTCGGCACCGGCTTTTGCGTGCGATTCCGCCGTGTTACTGGCAAGGAGAATATCATGGCTTCCGGGATTTACATCTGATGCGTTCTCTACCGACGACCATGAGTTCCAATCGTGCTGGACATCATTCACTGCGACCAATGATTGATCCACCGATAGGTTTTCTAATTTACTCCCTGACACTTCTGCCCCATTGGTGGCCTTCATCCCCCCCAACAAAGGGAAACAAAAAAGACCGATACATATAACGACGTACAACTTCAAAAACCGTTTTATTGCCATCTTGATTTGCCCTCCTTTTCTAATAATGCTTATGAGATTAGTACATCACGCATAATTTTTTAACATTCTAAAGATGTATGAATTCAGCCACTGCGGTATGATTCTTTTCACTTTTTATTAACCGCTAAAATTACAAACTGCTTCATTAGCACTCTCTTGTGCTTGCCGCAGCTATACATTTTTAAAACCTATGCATATCCTTTCATGTTGATATTTCAGGGGATATATATATTCCATTTGATTGAAAATATCAAGTGAAAAGTAGTGTAATAAGAATAATAATTCTAATTTTATTTTCACGAAGATTCATGAACGACAATTCTTGCTAGTATATAGCTAAATATGTGCCAAAATTTATTTGGTAAAAATGCTACTTGTAATTACTTAAAATAAATATGGTTAAGGTATGAAATGTGGAATATTTCTAAAGATATGCGTTTTATTCACCCATTAACTGTGTCTTTTTGAACTCATAATCTTCTTCGGAGATAAGACCCTGCTCTCTTAGTTCATTAAGCTCCGATAACTTATCATCTTCGACCTCTTTTTCGTTAGGAGCAGGAATAAGGTCTTGTGGTTGTGGACTAGAAAGCTCGCTAAGCTTATGTTTGTAATCTTCTTCTGTAATAAGCCCTTCATTATATAAGTCTTTAAGCTCTTTAACCTTTTCATCTCCGCTTTCATCCACGATAGCGTCTTCGGATGGCATTAATGCCGGTTTTTCTTCCATCATGTCCGTGAGTTTACTTTTCTTGTTTTTGTAATCTTCTTCGGTGATTAACCCCTCTTCTCTCATTTCTTCCAACATCTTCAACTTGTCGTCATCACTTTGCTGCATTTTTTCTTCTGTTTCTATCTCATGCACTGCCGGCTCAGTATCATCGGAGACTCTTGGTGCGTACAGGATGTCTTGTTCTTCATAAGAAACATTATCATCTGCCGGTATATGTCCCTCCTCTGTTGGAATGTGTTCCTCCTTAGCCTGTTCTCCTATAGGTTCATCTTCTATCTGTGTCTTCTTTTTTCCCGGAGCTTTGGGTTCGGGTAACTCACCGATGTTCATGCCCTTAACAAGGGCATCCTTCTTTTCCTCGTACTCTGCAGCAGAAATCGTCCCTTCTTCCTTTAGTTCCAGTAATTTCGCAAGCTTTTCGTGCAAATCATTAATGTTTATTGTAGGTTCTTCGGCTGGTGTCTCCGTCTTTTTCGATTTCTTTTTTCCTACTGAGGTAGGCGATTTCCTGGCAGGAACCGAAGTCTTTTCATTCTCGTCTTCCGTATTCAATTCGTCGTGGACAGGCTCTTTAACTTTCTTTTCAGCTACCTTCTCTGATTTAGCCACCAGCTTTTTTTCTTCCTTAGCTCTTGTTTTACTAACAACTGAGGTATCCTTTTCTTCCGTAACCTTTTCAGTCTTTTTCATGGCAAGTCTTTTTTCTTCTTTTTTAATGCGATCTGCCTTTCTTTTCTCCTTAATTCTTTTTTCATCCCTTCCGTCGAAGGGTGGAGAAAAAATGGAGACGGCTACAAAGGGCTCGCCACCCGTATTGAGAAACTTGTGCACGGTCTTTGCGGGAACCTGTAAGATAGAACCCGGTTTCACCATATACCGGGTGCCATCAAGAGTGGCAATGCCACTCCCCTTTTTTACATAGACAACCTCATCATGACGTTTATGGTAATGTAGCTGTAATTCCCCATTTTTACAGACCTGAACAAGGTGCATGCTCGAATTTTTATTTTCACCCACGTCAGTAATTTTTACTTCTTCACCTTCGCCAAGTGGATTTTTTTCGGCAACATCTTCAATATTTTTCACCGTAGATGAATATACTTCAGGGAATTTCGTAGGATGCTTTAGAGATTCTACAAAATTGGCAGGATAATACCTTACCGTTGTGCAACCAATAAAAAACAGTGACAGGAGGGGAAATACAAATCGCAGAGTAATTTTAATATTTTTCATTAATTATGATAGCGTATAGTTAATTTATAGAGTTTTTCAAAAGATGTATGCAGAGGTTGTCCTAAAAGCCATTACAATATCATTATCGTTGTGAAGGAGGAAAGAATGATGCAATCTTTTTGTATTAAAACAAAAGATATATGGTATTGCAAGTACGTATTTAAAATGCTTGAGGTATTATTTATAAGGCATCTTATGTTTTGTCAATAACTTCATTGACATTTTGTCAGCTTATTTCTATCATAAAATTACAAATGAAGATAAACGAAGAAAGACGACAGTTTCTTAAAAAAGCCTTAAAAATAGGCGGTGGTATTTATGCTTCCACAATCATTGGAAGGTCGTTGATGGACTATGCCTCATGTATTTCATGGGGTGGCGAAGCGCTTACAATAAATCCTGTCGTGGTTATTGCACGCGATGACAGCATACTCGCAGAAACTGGAAATTTAAGAGAAAATATAGTTTCAGGTTTACTTCACAAGGCTGTGATGCGGTTGACCAACACCCCATCGCAGGAAAAGGGGTGGCAAACCCTTTTTAAACCCGACGACGTTGTCGGTATAAAATTAAACTGTCTCTCAGGGAAAACCATGTCTCCTCACGTGACGGTTGTGGAGTCTATCCTCCAGGGTTTAAAATTCGCTGGCGTTAAAGATAAAAATATTATCGTTTTTGAGCGGCTTAATCGAGAACTCGAAACCGCAGGATTCCGTGTTAGACGCGCGACAGATGGTGTTCGGTGTTTTGGCACTGATGAACTGCCAGGCGGTGGTTACGAGGCCGAACCGCAATTCGCTGGCAGTGTCGGAACATGTTTTAGCAAAATAGTATCGCATCTGTGCACCGCAATTATTAACGTCCCCGTCCTAAAAGACCACGATCTGGCTGGCATCAGCGTAGCCATGAAAAACTTTTTCGGCGTCATCCATAATCCCAATAAATATCACGGTAACAATTGTAATCCTTTTATTGCAGAGTTAAATACCCATCCCTATATTGCTGACAAGGTAAGGTTGATTGTATGCGATGCCCTTATGGCGCAATACAACGGCGGGCCGGGTTACAAACCGCAATGGACATGGAATTACAACGGAATTATCGTGGGTAGAGATCCTGTTGCCCTCGATCGGATATGCCACAATATAATCGAAGAAAAACGAAGGGAAATGAGACTCCCTTCTTTAAAGCAGGCAAAGCGTGAACCAAAGTATATCTCAACCGCTGCCACATTAGGTTTGGGCATAGATGATCTTTCTAAAATCGTAACACTTTAGTTCTTTGAAAAATTAGTAAAGGACATTCCATGCGGTCTGTTAGGAAAGGTTATACCAGAACCACTACTCAAGATATATGGTTTAAACAATAAACTCATTGTTCATGAAAACATTTACGATTTGAAAGAGGCGTGGCAATCGCCGCTTAGATGGTAAAAGATAGGAGGTGAATTATGCCAAATGTTACTATATCAAAAGCAGAATATCGGAAGCTCAAGCAACAGGCAAAGGCTTATCAAAAATTAACGAAGCGTTTTTTTGAATTTATTATTCAAGCCCCTGTAGAAGAAGTGGTTGAAGATTTTCGCAAGACCGATCTTTATACTGATGACTTTCTTAAAGACTTAGAAGACGGTTTGCGCAAGTCTTCTTATGTCAAAACAAAAAAATGAACTTAAAACCTCTCAGACAAGATCTTGTTAAATTTCTTAATACTCACAACCTGGAAAAGAAATGGGAAAAAGTTAAACATCTTTTTGAAGAGAATATAAGGCATCCATCATTACATACAGAACTATTAGAACCGCATTGGCGTGGTATTTATTCGTTTCGTGTGGACAAAAAATATCGGGCATTGTTTTTTATTATAAAGGAAGGAATGGCAGAAGTGTTTGCAATTACGAACCACTATAAGAAATAAAGATACCTTTTCCATAATGGTGGATTCGGCACAGAAACCGGCACCTTAATCAACCAATTCTGGCGTTTGATTCCCGAAAATGGACTATCATGGATGACAACAATAGGCGCAACGCCTGGGCTGGTTCAATCGTCCTCGATTGAACCTAAAAGTTTGGAACGTCCACGGCACGTGCTGGCTTAAGGCCAGTAAATAATTCAAACACTATGGTTCAATCTGCAAGATTGAACCAGCCCATTTGATAATTGATAAATGAAGGTAACCCCTATTATTTTTTTTCAAAACGTCGTTTTTGCGCAAATTGCCTTGACGCTGTCTGATTTAAACTATATATTGGAGAAAAACATGCTCAGGAGGGAAAAATTATGGAAAGGAAATATACGGCAATAGTTCGTAAAAGCAAGCTTGAATATGTAGCGGTATGCATGGAACTCAATGTAACAGCCCGTGGCGATGATTTGGCTGAGTTTGAAAAAAACCTGAGGACTGCAATAGAGTTATATCAGGAGGATATAAAGAAACACCCCGAAACCGTTTCATCTCCAATTTCTACAGAGGAATTTATAGAATTCCTGAAAGATACAGAACCAGAATGGTACAAAGACACCGGGACAGGGTTTATCCTGCGGCCATTGGAGGTACACGAGGTACCGACGTATGCCTAAAGTACCTTCCATGTCAAGCAAGGATTTAGCGCGATTAAGTGCTCGAAATAATTGAAATTTACCGATGAAGAAATTGAAAAACTCCTTGCTATGTAAACTTGAAAATTAAAAGGATTTTGATAAATGAAGGTGACCCTTTTCTTCTCCCCAAAGATTAATATTTAATAAAATTTTTAAAAAAAGGGACAACTCACATGAAGCAGACAGCTTTAAATGGCACTATTGATATGCTCCATAAGATTGAAACTATTGAGAAGGAGATTGTGGATTTAAAATTAACCGTTCTCAAGAAACTCGCTCCAACAGGTAAAAAAGTTATATCACTTAAGGGCATTCTCAAGGGAGTGGATATTACCGATGAAGATGTAACTTCCACGAAAAAGTCCCTCTATAGCAAAATACCAAAGACGAAACCCTTCAAAATCTCCCCAATATAAAAACCTTCTGGTAACTTCATGGGAATCCCAAGCGGGTTTGTAACCTAAACTCAAGTGTTTTGCAATGGTAACGGTGCAATAAAAATTCCAAATTATGGGCTCAATTTACAAAATTGAAACGCAAGGGGGCTGGATTGAGGAAGAACCATTTCATGTTTTGCAACAGATTTAGGATAGAGAATTCGACCATAAGCAGATTGTTAAAAAAGAATCCGCTTCACTAGCAAGATTAAAGACCTGACCACAATTAGAATTAGTTCCCTAGTGGAAGTGTCCCCTTTTTTCTTTCATGACTAATATAAACGACAAGCTAAAAACCGCATGGATCAGGCAATTGAATGAAGACTGGAAGATGGCAAATTTCCTTTACTTTAAAGATTCTATGCGCCCCCCAAACTATGAACTATCTTATTCAGGGGTGGCATTGGGCAGGTGGAAAGGCGGTTGTCACCGGCGTCTCTCCATCAGTATTGTTCTGATAAAGACGTATGCCTGGGAATACGTACAGGAGGTTCTTTGCCATGAAATGGTGCACCAGTACGTGGAAGAAGTTTTAAGAATCTGCGAAGAACTTCCCCACGGAGAGGCATTCAAGAGGGTTTGCCAGGAAAAGGGAATTGATCCAACGGCTACGGGTGACATTCAAGTCTGGATGGAAAAACGCAAAAACAGATTCACCGTGAGTTCGGAAAACCACCAGATACTGGATAAGGTTCATAAACTGCTGGCATTGGCCCAAAGCCCCAACGAACACGAGGCCCAGACTGCCATGGCTAAGGCCCATGAGTTGTTATTAAGACATAACCTGTCGATCCTGGATACTCAAACGAAATGGAACTACATTCATAAGCAAGTCGGCGAAATAGGGCGGAGAGACCCAGTGAAGTCCACAATCAGCGCGATACTTTGCAAATATTTTTTCGTAGAGGCCATCTGGACGTTCGGGTACGACCAGCATAGAAACCAGCGCGGCCGGGTTTTGGAAATTTATGGGACACCGGAAAATGTCGAGATGGCGGAATATGTGTATCATTATCTTCAAAACGTCCCGGAACTTTTATGGACGGAGTACAAAGAGAAAAATACTATCAACGGGAACAGGCATCGAAGGACTTTTATCTATGGCCTCTTAGAAGGTTTTTATCATAAACTTGAAGGCAGGGTGCCGGAAAATGTGTCCCAAAAACTGGTATGGAAGGGAGACCCCCGGCTCAAGGAGTTTTATCGCCGAAGAAATCCCAGGCGTACCCGAACCACTTCCAGGTATTCCAGAACCTGTCAGGATGCCTATAATTCCGGAGTATCTCAAGGGAAAAAACTGATTATTCACAAGGGCGTTCGGAAGAGCGGCAACGGGGAAGTCAAGTATTTAAACTAACCGTTTCAAAGATTAAATTATTAACGGGCAAAAAAAACCATATACGGGTTCATTTCTCTGAGAAAGGACATCCACTCGTTGGTGATGATAAAAGGGAAGATTTTATTGCGAAGTTAGGGAGAAAGGCAGGTAGAATATTAAGCGCCTTGCCAGGAGGTAGGCTGAAGAAACAAAGGCACAAATAAATAGTGCCTGTCCATAATTTTTGTCATTTTCACTTCTCGCATAGCTTTTATTCTAAAAATGCAAAACAAAATTTTTCCGTTTTGGGCGAAGGACAGAGGGGAATTAAAGTGGTGAATGCCAGAGATCAATACTCCTATTATTTATTCTTAAAAAAACTTTTTATATCTGCATTTACTGTGCGGCCTTTATAATATACGTCTTGATCTAAAAAGTTTCCGACAGTATAAGAAATGTTTTCTGGTTTTTTAGTAACATAATTTATAAAATCACCCCACAAAGATTCAACTTCTTCTATTTTTTCTTTTGCCAGCATGTCTATGTTCTTCACATCGATGTCTTTATCGGATATGCCGAATGCGCCGATGGCCGATATAATGGCCATCTTCCCATATTTCATACTTGCACCAAACTTATGATTTTTAGAAGTTTTTTCTAACATTTCTATATTTGTCAGCAATTTATATGCAAAAAACATTTTTTTAAAATCCGCATATTTTTTCATTATGTCCTTAAACCTTTTTTCTTTGAACAAAGTTTCCATTCCGCTTCTTCTTGCATTCGCTGCATCTCCCTGCCACGCAAGATATGCTTTTAATAAGCCATACCTATTCACAACTAAATCTTTATCGATATATTTCCTGTCAATTCCGTTGTAAAATTCACCCTTCTTCCGCTCGTAAAAATAACCAAATGTATCAAATATCGCTTCTTCTATCGCCAATTGAATCTTGTCGTTAGAGCGCCTATCAGCTTCTTCGACCCTCGTTTGTTGATTTGTCGCGTTAGATATTTGTTCAATAAAATCAATATTAAGTTCTTTTTCGCTCGTTAAAATTATAACTTTAAGCATAACTTCTTTGCCGTCAAAAACTGAATAATCTTTTTCTTTTTGCTCTTCATAAATCTTGCTTAAGACATACGCAGTTTGTCCGCCATTTATTATTTGGGGGTTTAGCATTATAATTTGCCCCACATTTTTTGTTCCCGTAGATTCGGTTAATTCAAACGAGTCAGCAATAATAGTTATCCCATTGTTATATATCGCAAAATCATTGGCATTATTATTAATAATACTTCCCATTATTTTACGATTCACTTTATTATTAGATAATGATAAAAAATTTCTTGGGTTGTACTTAAGAATAGCATTTTTATATCTTGACATAATTCTACCTATTTCTTTTGTAGGAACAAAAATCACCCTAATTGGAAATTCGCCAAGATTTGTAGATATTTTTTGTTTTAGAGTAGATTGTTCTTTGTTAACTAGATCTATAGTTATCTTTATTTCTTTTGGATCGTAATATGTTCCAGAGCATAAGGGAAAAACTAATTCTTTGTAGGTTCTATTAAAATCAAATACTTCATAGTCGCTATTGTCTATAATTCTTTTTATTTGTTCATCGGAATAATGTTCTAGATTACCCAAAATTATAACGAAATACTTATAGTATGCCTGATCGCTTATTCTTGACCATTCGTTTTGAAATTTTCTTATTTTGGCGGAAAAGGGATTTCCTCGGCTATCTTTTTCTTCACCCTTCAGAATTCTTTGCACTTCCATACGTACGAGATCATTAGCAGTTATCTTCCATTTTTCAAATTTATCTTTAGTAGTTCTGAATTTTGATTGTATTAAATATATTTTTTTGTTTTCTCTATCAATATAATAGGCATCAACTCCGCCGTCTTGTGTACCCTCGGTAATAAAGTCGTGCCTTTCAAGAAAACTCGCCATTCCGCATTTTACTTTTAAATAAAGATGAATAAATGCTTTAGACCTTGCCTGATTTAATGATTCTATATTATTCTTATCAACCTTGTACGAAACAAAATTATCCGGTGCCACCTCGCATATTTTATCTAATGTATTTAAGAGTATTTCGTATTTCATAATTCATTTAGCCCTTAATTTTATTTACAGCCAGAGGGATAATAGGAGGAACAAAAGGGGTCAAATATTATTGACAAATCTGCTTCGACTCTTTTGATAATCTGAGAAAGATGCTTGTCGCTTCTCAGTTTTTCTTGTAATCGTTTTCTCCCCTGGCTCACAGTACTATAGTCTACCCCCATCATTTCTCCTATCTCCGTTCCGCTTAGTCCATCCACCCGATATAACAAGTCCATAGCTATTTGCCTTATTATAACTCGTTCCTTTTTTATTTCATCAAAACTTTTATTCGTCTCTTTGCTGATTGCGTCAATGATTTTCTCTTATTCTGTTTTCTTACTTCCTTCAGCGGGGTTAAGCCGAAAGGATCTTTTTCTCTTTTGAGTTCTTCCTTCTTGAGGTGTGTTATTTTCGCAAAGAGGATCTTTTCCAATCCAGCAGGGAGTGATCTTTCTACTGCGAATCAGTTTGCGAAAAGAAGGAAGATCGTGTTTGGATACAAAGGTAAAAGCCTTCCCCTTTCTCCCCATACGGCCAGTCCGGCCAGTACGATGCGTATACTGCTCTCCGTCTCTCGGAAAATCCCAATTAATCACATGCGAAACATGCGAAAAATCAAGCCCCCTGCCGGCAACGTCGCTTGCAATAAGGTAGCGGAGCTTGCCACTCCTGAACTTCTCAATAGTCGAAGAACGCTTATCCTGAGTGAGCCCCGCGTGCATATAGTCAATATCTCTTAAATCTTTCCTGATGGAGCGGAACAATGAATCAACCATGTGCCGGGCATTGCAAAAAACGAGCACCTGATTAATATCCTCCCCCTCAAGATACTTGATAAGTTCTATCTGCTTTTGTTTTGGGTGGGTATAGGAAAAATAATGCTCAATGCTTTCTGGCGCCACCCTGTCTGTAATAAGTGAGATATGCTGGGGATCACGCAAACAGTCATGTGCGAGCTTTTTAATATCATCAGGCATCGTCGCAGAGAAAAGGAGCGTCTGATGTTCATGCAAGATGCATGACAGAATAAATTCAATATCTTCGAGGAATCCGACCTTTAAAAGTTCGTCCGCCTCGTCAAGGATCGCGCATTTCACCTGCGCAAAAGAAAGTATCCCATCGTATAAAAGATCGATAAGCCGCCCCGGTGTTGCGACCAAAATATGCACTTCCTGTTTCAGCTTGGCAATCTGAATCTTTTTATCAAAACCCCCATACACTGCGTAAGGAATCACGTGCGTCGTTGACGCGATCTTCTCTATCTCTGCCATATACTGCATACACAATTCACGCGTCGGGACAAGCACAAGTCCCTGAATGGCGTTAAGAGCAGGATCAACTTTCTGAATAAGCGGGATCGCACAGGCGGCCGTCTTTCCCGACCCGGTCTCAGCGAGAGCACAAAGATCCTGCCCTGCGAAAATTACCGGATACGTCGCTTCCTGAATAGGGGTCATTTCTTCATACCCCATCTTAGTAAGCGCTTTGAGGATGTTTGCAGGAAGGTCAAGTTCAGTAAATTTCATATGTTCTTATCTTTCTTTCCAGTTTTAAAGTTTTTTCTTTGCGTCCTTTGCGCCTCTGCGGTGAGCCGACCTGTTGTTAAAACGCTCGTGGACGGTTTATAAAATCACTTTATTTTTATGCATAATAGCATATTTTTTATGGAATGTTAATAAATTTCAAGAGTTTAGCGTGATCCGACCCCGCTTACCGGTATTAAATTAGGCCTTCGGTAGCACAAATTACAAACAACCCCTCCCTTGATGAGCAATGTCATTGAATTAAGACAAAATGTGTCGCCCTTTCAGGGCTTAAATACTATCGAACTATATACCCAGGGCTGCTCGCCCTGGGCTATATTATGTCAGCTCTTCGGGCTTTACCACATGCAGAAAAACTTCTACCCCTTAATTTAACGACATTGCCTTCTCAAGGAGGGGACTTCGTCGTGAGTCTTCGGCGTGAGCTCAGACGAACGCTCAGTCGAACGATAAAGGGGAGGCCTTCCCCAGTTTTTGTAATTACATGCAGTTACTGGACGGCCTGAAACCAGCATAAATAAAACGAATCCTATGCAATTGAATTAGCGTAGTGGATTCAATAGGTATTCCAATCCATTCAGCTTGATTTCATAGACACACTCAAGCATATTACCTAATTCACCTTTCGGGAATCCCTGTTGGGCAAACCACACAATATACGCCTCAGGCAAATCAATCAGCAATCGCCCTTTGTATTTGCCAAAAGGCATGCGCATTCGCACAAGCTTTAAAAGATACTCTTTATCGGGAAACATATCGTCCTTTTTTTCTGGCACGTATAAAGTCCTTTGATTAATACCCGACAACAAAAGGAAACTGCATTTTCCTGGCCGTCATGAGGAAAGACGCACACCCTTCGGCACATGTATCCTCTCAGGAAATAACGAGAAGATTTACGTTTACCTTTACTACTACTTTTTTGATACTTTCAGGGGAATTTCCAAGCATGAGAGAAGGCATGTGGGCATCATGGGGGAATAAAGCAACAAATATGCCGGGAAAGACGTTCATTCGTGCGAAGCTTGAGTTCGGGTAATGGTAAAATTCCACATCCTTCGATTCATCATAGGGCTGCTTTATTATGAGTTCGTCTTTTGGGAACCAGGCAATTCCTTCTCCGCCGGTAATAACCGTCTGAATATCCAAATATTTCCGGTGCGTCTCAAGTACCGCTATATCAGGAGGCCGTGTTTCATAGCTCATAACCATTGCAAAAATATCATCCCCTTGCACGTGGTATTTCTTCTCTTCTGCATCAGATTTTAGAGAAACCAGAAATTCAAAAGCGAGTTGCCAGGCCTTTCCCAGCGGATAAGCTTTACCGTTTTGTATACGATCAACTATCATATCATGCCCCTGTTTGTTTATATTTTGGCGCCTAACGGTTATTACCGTGTTTATGCTACGATTATCGTTAAACATAGCTGCCCCGGTCAACCTGACATGGTGCGAGCCCTGAGGCAACCCCCTGTTCGTTTTTGGAAATGAAGCACTGTTTCGCAACATTGTCCGGTTAGGTTTTTGCGCGTTTTACTCCATTGCTCTAAAGCTGTCATTCCCGCATGTTTTTAGCGGGAATCTAGGATGGAAGGGACTCTGGATACCCGATAAAAGCATTCGGGTATGACAAAAGCCGGTACATGCAAATTCCTAACCGGACAATGCTGACTGTTTCGGCAAACAGATAATACAAACTGATGTGCTGTTTGTCAAACGGTCAAATCCTGAATTGCTTTTACTGGTTTTCTTTCAATCCGTCTTCTTCCCCCTGCCTTTATGCCCTTGGTCTGGCAATAAGGACATAGTATATCAATGCCAATATTAGAGCAGAATACTTAAAGCCAAATAAAGGTGTCGGTCTAAAAAGAATTGATGATATCGTTAAATAGTGTCTATCCATAATTGCTTTTCTTTGACCACCGTATAGATAGTGTTTTTTGTTAACCCTTTTCTTTTGTGGTAAAATAATCTACAATAATTCAACAATCATTAGCCATAGTTCGTGAGTGAAGATGTCTTTAAAAGAGGAAAATAGTCGTGTCTGAATGGATTCATATAGAAAAAGACCAGAAACATAT
>Ga0082335_1004726_pt1 | contig 19972 bp, 13 predicted proteins | sample Subgrocontami58m_FD_72375 | JGI IMG/M metagenome (GOLD analysis project Ga0082335, IMG submission 72375) | Subsurface groundwater microbial communities from S. Glens Falls, New York, USA - GMW37 contaminated, 5.8 m (SPADES assembly) (version 2) ... | reverse complement strand
GGAGGAACAAGCGGCGGGCTTGGCGGGACAATAACACTCAAGAAAATAGAATATCAGGGAAGAGATGGAGAATGGATTTGGCCTCCTGTAGATTCAGGATATAATGTTAGTAATGTCAGCTCTGTTGCAATAACTAGCGGATATAGCACGATGGTTATACCTGTATCTGCTGTGCCTAGTGGAAGATGGAAAACAGGATATTATCGAGCTGTTTTACAGGCAACAACAACTAGTGGCGATACTGATTATGGATATGCTTGGTTTGGAGTAAAGCTTTGGGATGTTTATGGAACTCCGATAGAGTGCAATAGCTACGGATGCAGCTATAAGTATTATTTTAATTCAAAAGAAAATGTAACTCTTTATATTAAAATCTCTCAGGCAGGCAGCTATAATTATAATGACGCAGGAGGCGGAAATATATGGGGTAATGTTAGCATTGGCATAAAGAAAATTGAAAATTGCAAAACATGGCCGTGCAAGGAGCTTAATGCTACAGATTATACTGCTACTTCAATAAATGTCAACCAATCGAGCCCATGGTATTGGGGTGCTAATCAAAACCAGAGCAGATATATGCTGAGAATAAATACCTCGAAAGGGACATGGGGAACAGCTTATTACAATGTTGTCTTGGATGTTAACGGAACAGATACAGGATATGCTTGGTTTGGTACAATTGCTTTTTATGTAAACACAAAACCAACAAATGCCACAGGAGTGGATTATAAATACAGCATAAGAGGAAATCAAGTAATGTATTTTAATATCAGCACCACTAAGAGTTATAAATCTGGATATTACTATGGTAACTCTTATCAGCAGTATAATTCTACTGATTTGATAAATACGACTATTGATGATGCTGTTTTGAAAATTTGGGATTCAGTTACATATAAATATAAAGAGTATAATTATCCAGAAGATTTGAATATAACTCCTCTTAGCGTTAATGGAACCTCGCTTGTAAATATCACTTATAAAAATGGAACATGGCCGTCTGGTTATTATTGGGGTGAGCTTAATTTTAAAAATTTAGAGAATGAGAGCGCTACAGGATGGCTTAGCTTTAGTGTTCAGCCTTTTAGAGTTAGTTTAAGCACAAGCACTTATACTTATGATAGCGACCAATGCGTAAATGCCACAATCAGCATATATGATGCTGATTATTATTCTTCTTCTTATTTATGGGGAAATTATTCAGTTATAGGAGTTACAGAAAATATTTGGAATTATGGCACATATACTGTTAGAAATTACACTAATTACACAAGCACTTCTTTTAATGCTACATCAAGTGCGTTGTTCTGCCCTAATCCGGGCAATTCAGGAAACTGGCAGAGTGGAAACTGGGGAGGTTATCATTATTTTAATGTTCTTGTAAGGGACAATGTGCAGAATGACACCCAAACTGGCTGGCTTTATTTTAATGTTATTCCTTTTAAGATAAACTGGATAGGCGCAGGCGGAGTCAAAAATTCTTCTCAAAATGTTATTCTTGTTCCTAATATAACCCGAGCATCTAGTAATGCTCCTGTTTCAGGCAATTTAACTGCGATTTATCAGTGGAGAGATGACAACTCTGGAAGCAGAAAAGAGTTTTATATATTTAAGGTTGGAAATTGCTTCTCAAATGTTTCTGGTCAGTGCAAGATAACAGGGACACAGGATAATATAACTGTTTATGCTCCTACTGGGGGATGGAGAGTTGGCTATAATTATATTAATACTTTTTGGACACAAGAAAATGACCCTAGTTCTACTCTGGATTCTAGCACTTATTTTGAGAGCAGAGAGGCTTATAATGGTTATTTTAACTATGCAGATGCAGAAGGCAACTGGAAATATTATTTTGCATCCAATGAGAATCTTACAATAAAACTTTTTGTCAGAGACTCTGGTTATAATTCTGCAGGAACAGTTAACATTACTAGGGTAGAATATGCGCTGCCTTCGAGCAGCTGCACTTATGAATCTTGCAGAAGTTATACGAGTGTTCCTTCGGGATATTTTTCACCTACTAGCACTAGCGGAGGAACAGCAATTCTTAAAATCAGGCCTACAAGCCCCTGGGTTAAAGGAACATATTATATTAGAGCAACTGTTACGGGCTCATTGGGAACAGCAACAATAACTGGGGGAACACTAAGTGTAAAAGATTTTAGTCCTCCTAATGTAACTATAATTTTTCCTGTGATTAATGGAACATATAATTTAAGCAGACCTCTAAGTGTTTATTTAACAACTCTGAAAAGCGCAAGATGCCAACTGATGCTGTCTAATTATAATAATTTTTATAATTATTTTTGTGGTAGCTGGAATACTACGAATTCGACTACACCTAATATAAATAGGTCTGCGTTTATAGAATCATGCAATATCACTAAATATGGCTATAATGGCACGATTTATAGAAATGAATATATTTATTCTGACTATCGTTACGTGTATAATGCAACAGCTAATATCTACAACTCAGGAACTTTTATAATGACAGGAGGAACAACCCATAATTTTACATTTAACATGACTAGCATGCAGACCATGCCTGTCCAGAATTATGGACTTCGTGCATATTGCGAGGATAGTGATTATAACTCGGCTACAGAATATGCAGCATTTAAGGTAAATATTACGGGGACTTAATACAATGTTAAAAACTAAATTCATGGCAGTATTGTTACTAGCTTTTGCTTTTTCTGCAACTTTTATTTCTGCTGCCGCAAGCTTTTCTGTTTCAAGCTTTTCGTGCTCTCCAAGCGAAAATGTTATAAATAATGTTTTTTCGTGCACAGCTCAGATAACAAATATCGGCGATGCTGCAGGCGCAGTGAGCACTGCAACACTTTATCCTGATTCGAATAACTGGCTGGAGGAGTCTAACTATGCACAATCTTCGGGAACAAGCGTGAGTTCTGGTCAGTCAACAGAAGTTGTTTTCTCAGGATTAAGGGCAACTAAGTCGGGAAATAATGGATTTTCTAAAATTATGCTTGATTCTGTCACTGATACTTATGTTGCGGATAATAATGTTAAAGTGAATATTGTAAATGTTGTTGTTACTGTTTCTAATTCTGCTTCTTCTGCTGCAGCTGGCGGAAGTGTCGATAGCACTTCTGAAATCAGTGTAGGGGGAAATGCAGATGTTGTTTTGACATTGACGATTGACAGCGGTAATTGTAATATCGGCAGTCAGGATGGCACAAAATCAATAGAAGGAATGACTGACGGAAGTAAACAGTCAAGAGTGTGGACTGTTACGCAAGGAACATCAGGAACTTGCAGATATACCATCGCTGCTACTGCAACCGGAAGCGGAGGGACAGCGTCTAAAACAGATACAACATCAAGCACAATAACCTGCACAGATTGCACTACTGCTGAAACACCAGCCAGCTCTTCTGGAGGCGGCGGAGGGGGCGGAGGAGCAGGTGGAACTACTACTTCGCTTGGCGAACTAACTTCAAGCAAGAGCGTTGAGCTTTCTGCAGGAGCAAAAGTAAGTTTTAGCATAGCACAGGTAAATCACACTTTAACTTTGATTAACTTATCTGACACGTATGCAAATATAAATATTAAGAGCATAAGCCAGGATTTTTTAATTTCATTCGGCGAGACAAAAGAAGTGGACATTAATGAGGACGGAAAATCAGATTTATCGGTGCAGTTGAAAGCAATAAATGTGATAACAAAAAAAGCCACTTTTGTTTTAGCGCCAGGAACAGGCACTGTTGTTGAAGGTGCTGCAGGAACTGGAACAGCAACTCCTGGAACAGGAACTGGAATTCCTGAAGCAGGAGAAAAAATTATTTCTATCGGCTCAGATTTTATAAAAAAAGTGAATGAAGCTGGCTGGGCTGGCTGGACTGTTTTGATTGTCGTGCTTGCAGTTATTATTGTTGGAATAGTTTTATTTATTAAAGCAGTGCAGCGCTGGAGATATCTGAGGGCAAAAAAGAATATCAAGACAATAGAGTTTGCGAAAAAATAGATATCCTGCTGAAATTTTTAAACGCCGACGATAATTCATCATAATTCAGCAATTAATGCGAAATTTTAAAAAAAAAATTTTCGCAAGGTTTATAAACCCCCAATACTCATTACTAAAAGAAAAAAGATGGTTAAAAAAGAAGGTTTAGTTATAATTGTACTATTTTCGCTTATGCTTTTCAGCTTGAGTTTTGTTTCTGCTGTAGGAGAATTTTGGATTAATGGAACTGTAAAAGACACTAATGGAAATCTTATTCCTAATGCAACTATAAATATAACTGTAAGAAATCAGGCTGGTTTTAGTGTTGTTGGAACTAATTCTAATATGTCAAATGGAAACGGCGTATTTGAAATTAATGTTTCTTTGATTAATGATGCTTATCTTTATGAAATTTCTATAGTGAATACAACTACTTCTACTTCAGCAGGGCTTTGTAATCTTCGTTCTAAATCTCTGCCTGCTTTTCCAAAAGCGATGACTCAGCTGCTTTCAGGAACAACTTTTTATCTTTCGGCTGGCGGCAATATTAATCTGACTGCTGTTAATTCGAACGGTGCGCGAGCAAATTTTACATACCAGATTAAAGACCAAAAATTAGGCTATCCTATAGCTGAAGAGCATACCACCTGGGCTTATGAAACTGTTTTATGTGTGCCTAGCGAAAGAAATTATTCTATAATGCTCTATCCTTATCAGAGCATGCCTGTAAGTTTTAGCTGGGATAATTTCACATCAGCTGGCACAATTAGAGTGGGAAGCCAGACTCTTGGAACAAATCTTTCTTATTATAATGCAACTACAAAAACTCTGAATAAGCAGTTTAATCTTACTATGGGTATAGCAAGAGTAATTGGTTATGTTAATTATACTGCTGTTGACTCTACTAACTGGACTTCATTCTCAGTTATTGCACATTTATTTGAGGGCGGAAATATGATTCATACTCAATATGGTCTTATGCCTGCTAATTTGAGCTCGGTCGCCAATCAGATAACTGATTGGTTTAATGTTTCTGGAAATGGATTTTATAATATTACTGTTCCTACAACTGTTGAAACTTCAAATATACTTTTCTTTGCAACTGGAATGAATGGAAGCGTTGCTTATGGAAGTTTTAAGAATATAAGCCCTGTTTATGGAACTAATGCTTATTCTGTCAACTTTTCGATGTACGGGCTTCTTGGAAATTCGAGCACTATAACGCAGGATTTATTTGTTCAGCCACCAACAAACTTTAATTCAACTACTGCGAAGAGATTGTTTACTATAGTTAATGCGTCAAATAGCTCATTAGCAAGCACTGCTGCTCATATTGAAGTCACTGTTGATTATTCTGCTTTCGGTTTGGCAGGACCTTTTACATGGATGGTTGATATATCACAATCAGGCTCTGGAAGCTTTTATGTTCCTTTATTGAATCTTACAGGAGTAAAAGAAATGAATGTTTTTGTAAATGGAGGACCTTCTGGAGGAACTGGACAGTATGCTCCTAAAAGAAAAACATTTACTGTTAATGAGATATTGGCAAATAGCAATATTACTATTTCTACTTTTAATCCTGGAGCTATTGATAACTCTCTTGTTACTAGTTCGATAAGTATGACACTTTATCTTTCAAATTCATCGTGTGATGTTCCTAACCCACCTTCGAATTGCATAGTTGGCGGAAGCGGGCAGACAATGGCTAGTTTTAATCCTATGCAAGCTGTTATGGGCGGAGGAAAATTGAGTTTTAGAATGGGTTATGGAGGAATACTTGTGCATTATGTAAATGTAGATATGATGGCAAGCGGACCTCCTGATGCATCTTTTGATAGTGCAGCAACTACTTCATCAGCAGGAGGATTTGCTTCAGCAATGAGATTTGGAAGCCAAGGACCTACTGTGTATGATTATGTATTGGTTTCTATACCTTATAGTGACGGACCCGGTGGATTGAAAGATAATGTTCCTGTAAACTTATCTATTCCTGTATTTTATGATGATAGTTGGAATGTTATTTGGAATGTATCTGCTAATGGCTCTGGTGCTGTTGATCTTGCAGGAAATTATTCACATTACTCTACTTATCAGAATGCTTGGGCTAATTTAACTATACAAAAATGGTGCACAAGAACAACAATATCGACGAGCAATATGATGAATGAAACAGACCCTTGCGCGATTGATACTGGTGCAAATAGAATCTGGGTAAGACTGCCGCATTTCTCAGGAGCAGGACCTAGTGTAAATGGAAACGGCTCTGGTGGAAGATATACAAATAATAGTTTAGTATCGTTTTTGAGTCCAACACCGACTAGTGGAGTTTATCTGAATGTAAACAACCTTAACATTACAATAAATGTAACTTCTAATTTAACTGACTTTAGTAATCTCACTATCTATGTATTCAATCATTCTTCTGGCTTGGCAGGAATAAGCTTGAATCTAACTAGAAATTCTTCAGACCCTACTTATACTTTGAGCTATTTTGGACTGCCTGATGGAATGTGGTCTTTTAATGCTACTGCTGTGAACTCTTCTAATTTCAAGAATTCAACTGAAATAAGAAATGTGACTATTGATACGACTCTGCCTGTGCCAATTATTAATGTCACAACTGATACCTTAACTGCAGATACTGGCAGAAATTTCAGCAGAAATTGGATATATCTCAGCGTTAATGTTACTGAAATTAACAAAGGAAATGTAACTTTCTATTTGTATAATGCTACCGCGCAAGTATACGCTAATTTAACAACAGGAGATAACAGCACTATTAATTGGACAGGATTGCCTGATGGAACTTATACATATAATGCATCATTTAGAGATAAAGCAGGCAATAGCAATAGTAGCGTTACTAGAAGAATAACTCTTGATACGACTGCGCCTGTTATCGAGATTCTTAGCCCATTAAATAATACTAATTATTATGCTAATCAGTCCATACCTATTAACTTTAGGGCAGTTGAAGCAAATATACTTAACTATTGGTATTATGTTAATAATGCAACCGGAGTTGTAAGCGACGCTAATGTTAGTTTTACTTTAGGCAATCTGCAAAATCTAAGCTACAACACTACAGGATGGTATAACCTCACTTTCTACGCTAATGATACTACTGCGCATTTAACTACTGTAAGAATTATGATTAATATAACGACTCTTCCTGGAACTTCGTTTATCGCGAATGCCAGCGCACTTACTATAAACGCAACTTATAATGCTATAGTTGTTCCTTATAACACCTCATTGCAGAATGTTACTGTAGCTAATACTTCGCAGATAGTGGCTCTTGATTTGTCACAGAACTTAAATAATGGGACTGTAACTGCTCCAAATAATTTCTCGCTGATAAATCAAGGAACTTATAATTACACCTTATATATACCTCAGTATGTTAATATCACTGGCTTTAGCTGGAACGGAACAATTAATATTCCTATTGTAAATGCGAGCACGAGCGTATTCACTGCCCCTGGTTCAGGAACAACAAATGTCGTTGTAAATACAGGATACCAAAACAGAATCAATTTCACTAGCCCTGTAAAGATTATTATTGGCGGGATGACTGGAAAAAGTGCTGCATGGTCAGATGGAAGTGCTACTTTGAATAATATAACTACTATTTGTAATAATACTGTTAGTCCTACAAATGTGCCTGCTGCTGGAGAGTGTTATAATAGCACAGGAAGTGACCTTATAATCTGGACATATCATCTTACAACATTTGCAGCCTATACTCCTGCAACAGCTGCTGCCACCACAACTACTACAACAAGCTCTAGTGGCAGTGGAAGTTCTTCAAGTACTACTTATGAAGACTTGGCAATTGGAGTTACTAAGACTTTCTCTACAGGAGATGTAATCAACTTTAAAATAGATAATAAAGCACATACTTTTAGATTGATTTATGTAAAAGGAAATAATGCCACAATACAGATATCCAGCGCAGTGCAGCAGGCAACAATTCCTGTTGGAGAAGAAAAGAGTTTTGATATTACTGGCGATGGAAAAAATGATATAACTGTAAAAGTAAACAGCGTAAGCGGAGCTACAGCAAGCATAACCCTTAAGCTGTTTAAAGAAGAGACTGTTGTTGAAACGCCTAAAGAAACTCCAAAAACAGTTGCTGAAAAAGTTGGAGAGACTGTTAAGAAGATTGAAGAGTGGAGCACTGGAAAGAAACTATCTGTAATAATCGCTTTAATAATAATTATCGCAGCTATTGTTTTCGTAGTACGCTGGGTGAGAAATAGAAGATAACTGGATTCTTGGATAGGGGGAGAGATGATTTAGAAAAAGTTTAGAGATGTTAAAAGTGGGTGTTTTAGTTTCGTCGAGGATTATTTGGTAGAATAACTCTAAGTTGATGTTTGTTACAGCAAGTGAAATTGTTAAGCAGTTTATTTTGCTGTTCTTGGTGGCGGAGAATTGGATTTATTGCAGCAGAATAGTTCAGTGATTATTAATGGTTCTTTTGTGTAGAGTGATGGCTGTTGGTGAAAAGTTAAATGTTGATAAGGTTATGCTTAATCGTCTTACTTAAACCAATTTTCCAAACGTTTTTGCTTTCCGTAGCCCTTAATTATTAAAGATTTATCAGTGAATGCGTTTATTGGAAGTCTGATTCTTGATTGAATTTTCTGAAGAGCTTCTGCAATAGTTTGGAATTTTTCTGGCTGTTTTGAGAAGGCGTCTCTTGAAATTTGGCGGAGAATGCCTACACCCATTGATTGGGTATACTCGTCGGAGATTTCGCGAAAAACAATGCATGAGGCTTGTTTTTGTATTTTTTCAAGATATTCGCATAATGCGAGGCGATTGGCATAATAGGCGCCTGTAACGCTTGAGGCATAGGATTTTCTTGGGAAAAAAGACTCATAGTCATGCCAGGACGAATCAGGATTATTCTGGTTTATTTCTATAACTTCAAAACTGAATTTGTCAGGAAGCAGAAGAAATTCATAGTGATTGCCGAGGTATTCTGAATTAAACAGATTAATATTGTTTATTTCCTGATTATAGCGTATTTTCTTCAGTTTTTCTTTGCTTAGAGTATCATCTACACAACTTATTGCCCATCTCGTCGGAACGAGCTTGCGGTTGCTTCCTAATCCAAGCAAACCTGCTGAAAGGATTTTTATTATTGTTGAAACAGGAATATTAGATTTTTCGAGCTCGAGAATGCTTATCTGAGACTTTGCATCTGTATCATTGACTAAATAGTCAACTTTTTTTTCTATTATTGGATTTTCTTCAAGCCTGACGAACTTTACTGCTGCTGCATTGCTTATTATAGGGGTATAGTTATCGTGTTCAGCGTGCTTTTCGATTATCGGCTTTTTGAGTGTGAATTCTGTTCCTATGGACTTGGATGTCATCGCTACTTCCTGCATTGTTGAAATAAAGCGGGTTTTTTGAAGAGCTTTTTTGATGTTGCTTTTTGTTCGTCCATAAATAAGCTTACTTCTTAAGTTCATTATTTCAGGCATTTTTAGCCGATTTTTGTGCCAGAGCTCCTGCGAAGATAATAATTCAGTATTGCCGTGCTCCTGCGGGGAAAGAATGCCAATATTAACATTAGGATAGTCCCAGTGACCTATGAACACTTCTGGAGGAGAACTGCCTGAGAATTCGCTTATTCTTTTTACAGCAACATTCTCAAATAGGAGAGAGTGTTTTTTGCAATTAAGTTCACCGCAGATTTTACATATAGCCATTAAATTAAATATACAACTAGCTTTAAATTCATTTATATAGAAAAAATAAACTGCGGACTTAGAAAATAATATTTTCTAATCCATTCAATTCTTACGAATTGAAGTCTTTAGTCCGCTGAAGTTGTTAAACAACTTCAGATTTTTTCTATTTCCAAAAAACAAATGCTCTTATAAACATCTCATTTTAAGCAGGGACGACACATTGTTTTTTGGATATAAAACTCCAGAACTATTTTTCTTTTCTATTTTATCTATCGCTGGACTAATTATTCCCTTAAATCAGAGATTCCAAGCATAAGGAAAAGTAATCCTAAGAGGATTACAAACCAGACTATTCCACCTTTAAGGAATTCCAGTGCTGCTGTTCCCATCTGCCAGAAATTAGTAACCCATCCGACAACTGCGGCGATTACTAATATAAGTCCAAGCAATATTTCAAGCCATTTATTCATGTTAATTTTAGCGTTTTTTCGTTTATAAAAGTTTCTATATCTCAGCATATACTTCGAATTGGGAAAATTGAAGTCTCGCCCCCTAAAAAAGCTGTTCAGACAAACCCTCTACGATTAATACTTTTGAATTAATAATTAAAATTTTTCATAGAAATTATACATTTTAAATAGTATGAAAAATTTGTTCAGTAATTAAAACTTTAATTCCTGACTCTCCAATTCTCGCGAATTGAAGATTTTAGTAATTATTGAGGGATTCTGGTTGTTAGTTGGGGGGCAGGGGAAGATTAGAATTGTTGGTTTTTATTGGTTGGATGCTGATTTGATTGTTTTGTAGTCTGTATTTTACTTAAAAAAAGTTTAAAAAGAGGAGGTATATTGAATTAATATGGCTGACGAGATAAATATTAAAGAGGATAAAATTGAGTTGCAAAATAATGAGGTGATTATAGTGCCGTTTTCTGAGGAAATAAAGCAGAAAAAACCTTCATTTCTTGATGTTCTTGGCAAATTGTCGCCTGGTAAGAACCTTAGAACTGCTCTCGATGATATTTTGCACGGCGAGACAGGAGGGTTGATTGTTGTTGATTGCGCAGATTTAAGAAATATAATTGAGGGCGGATTCAGGATAAACTGTAAATTCACTCCGCAAAAACTTGCTGAGCTTGCTAAAATGGATGGGGCAATAGTTTTGTCTGAGGATATGAAAAAGATATTATTTTCTAATGTTTTATTGGTTCCTGATTCAAAAATTCCAAGCAATGAAACAGGAACAAGACATAAAGCTGCTGAAAGGACAGCAAAACATACGGGAACAATTTCGATTGCAGTATCTGAAAGAAGGAAGAAAATCACGCTTTTTTACGAGGATAAAAAATACGAGCTCGAAAATTCAGAGCATCTTTTAAGAAGAGCAACAGAAACTCTGCATATTCTCGAGAAACAAAGAGAGATTTTTGATGATATTTTGAAGAATCTTAATATTCTCGAGATAACCAAGCTTGTTTCTGCTGCTGATGTTTGTTCTGTGTTACAACGGACGGAAGTTATAATAAAAATGATGGACACCATGAAGAGATATCTGACTGAACTTGGAAATCAAGGAGTTATTATAAGAATGAGGGTAAGGGAAATTTTCAAGGGCATAGAAGCATTGGAAGAGCAGATTATAAGGGATTATTCAAATAAACCACAGAATACCAAGAAAATTCTTGAGGCAATTACTTTTGAGGGAGTTATAGATACAGAATCTTTATCGAGAATGATTTTTGAGGCTTCTCCGGATACTCAACTGAGCCCGAAGGGCTTTAGATTGCTTGGCAAATTAAATTTAACTGAGAAAGAAATAAAATCTCTGACGAGTTATTTTGAAAATATTTCTAATTTACTTGATGCGACAGATGATGAGTTAAGAAAAATGCTGAAAGGCAGAGCAGATAGCTTTAAAAAAGAGATTGACGGCTTGAAAGAGCAGATTTTAATGGGGAAGAAAGTATGATAAAAATTAAATTTGATGAGATAATTATTAATAATTAATATGGAATCGATTAAGTTTGGAAATTCTGCAGGGTTTGTTGGCATGGTTTTAGCGCATGAATCTGTGAGAAGTAACTTCATCTTAAGGTTTTGTATTATTAATAAAATAAGTTCTTTCTTTAGTAAAGAAAGAGCGTTAGATACAAAGAAACTAAAAATGATAAAACGAACATGCTAACAGATAAAGAAATTAATGAAATACGCGAGCATCTTGAGAACGCGAGAAATCCGGTTTTCTTTTTTGATAATGATCCTGATGGCTTGTGCAGCTTTCTTCTTTTGCAGAGATTTATCGGAAGAGGAAGAGGGATAGCTATAAAATCACTCCCTGGATTAAGCAAGACTTATTTTAAAAGAGTTGAAGAATTAAAGGCCGATTATATTTTTGTTGTTGATAAGCCGGTTATCGACGATGATTTTTGTGAAGAGGCAGAGAAGGCAAACATACCACTTGTTCACATAGATCATCATGATGTTAAAAAATCAAAAGCGCCTTATTATTATAACACTTTTTATTCGAGCGGAAAAATTGAGCCTGTTTCTTATTTATGCTATAAAATTGCAAATAGAAAAGAGGATATGTGGATTTCTGCGATTGGATGCATAACCGATTCTTATCTGCCGGATTATATTGAAGAGCTTAGAGAAAGATATCCTGGATTAATTGAAAATAAATATAAAAAAGCCTATGATATTGTATATGATAGCCGGCTTGGAAAATTAGCCATGATTCTTAGTTTTGGTTTAAGGGATACTACAACAAATGTTGTTTCAATGACAAGACTGCTTATAAACGCAAAAAATCCCTATGAACTGCTGGAAGAAAATTCTAAAACTAAAAGTTTATTGAAGCGATTTAATGAAATAAATGAAAAATACCAAAAGATAATCAAGAAATCCGAAGAGTTCGTTGAAAAGGATATGATATTCTTTAATTATGCCGGAGATTTAAGTATCAGCCAATATGCAGCTAATGAATTATTTTATAAATATCCCCATAAGGTTATTGTTGTAGTTTATACTAAGGGAGATGTTTCAAATATTTCTTTGCGATGGGAAAAAAACATAAGAACAGCCACTATTAATGCGATAAAAAATATTGACGGCGCTTCAGGCGGCGGACATGAACATGCTACGGGGGCTAGGGTTCCTGCGGATAAGCTTTTATTTTTCAAAGAGCGTCTTTTCGGAGAAATTAAGAGAATAGAAGAAGAGAGCGAGGATGGGAGTAGAAAAAAATTAGAATAGTCTTAGATACGAATGTATTTATCTCTGGAATATTTTGGGAGGGTAATTTCCTAAATTCCCAGCTTTTTAGGCACTAGATAACAAAAAATAAAAATTCCTAAATATGCCGACGAGAAAAAAATAATTTTCATGAACATAGATTAATTGCATAATGCCAATATAGGCATTATGAGAAATATAAAACTTTTAATTAATAAAATTTTATCGAGGATAAAATAATTCTTTTAGATGACAAGTAAACCTAATGCCTAATTTTTAGGGAATTTTGGAATTTCTGCTATCAAATCTAGACCTACAGAAACCTTTAAATATCACTTAATCTTAAAATAGATTATATGATAAAACTGAATTTATTAACTGCAAATGAAAATAGAGTGCTGAATAAAAAACTAAATAATCAAAAGTTAACTCAGGTGGAAGCAAATTATCTAAGCAGAGCCATTCGTCCAAAATTAAGAAAGCTGGAAGAATTAAAGCAAATAGACACACATTCTCTTCTGCAGAAAATAGAATATAATCAAAAAGGAAGAGCCATAGAATTAAAAATTAAGAAACTAATAAAAAAATCAATAGGTAAATTAGATTCTATAATTCTCTATGGTTCTGCAATACAAACAAACTACCATTCTTATAATGATGTAGATGCTTTGATAATAACAAAGACTAAAATTTGGAATAAAGAAAAAGAAAAGTATGCTCTAATTAAAACAATAAAAGAACAAGCCAAAGATTTAGATTTGATTTTAGATATTCAGATTATGGAAAGAAAAATATTTTATTTAGAATACCCTTCAAGTCCAGATCTAATTTATCAACTTAAGGATTGCAAAATAATTTATGGAAACATACAAATACCTAAAAAGATAAATCTTTCTAAATTGGACTTGCAGATGAAATTAGACTGGAGCGATATGGGCGAGATAAATCCTAAGGGAATAGAAATCTATAAAGCAATAAGAAATGCCCTTCTTGTCAGACTTTTGTTTAATAAAATAATAGATAATCAAAAATTAAAACAAGACTTATATGATGAAGCAGGAAAAAATCTTATAGATAAATTAAAAAACGGCAATGCTTCCAATACAGAAAGAAAAATTGCGTTAAGTTATTTAAATGAATTATCTAAAAAAATAAGGGAAGATATAAAGGGAGCATCATGGGAAAGAGTAGAACTATAAGAATTTTGGGCAATATAGTTGGAAATATTGTTGTTCATAAAATAGTAATCAAGCATACTAACAAACCCGAATCTGTCTCGCACATGACTAAAGAAGTAGGAGTTTATGGTGAAAATGCTTCAGAAATTGCACAAGAATTTAATTGGAATGATGAAGATAAACTCAAAATTCATATGGAAGCATTAAAAAAGTTCAATCATAATATGGAGCAATATTATTCAGATGTTGTTTTTTCAGAAAAAGAAGCGCTGATTTCAATAGACGAAACAATTGATGAGTTTATTTGAAATTTTTTGTTTTAACAATGAATTGCTGCTAGCTTTTTCCCCGCCCACGAAATTGCTAAAATCAAGAATTAATACGTCTTCCCCACATAGACATTATACTCGGCTAGATTATTGCAAATCAGGCATTTATCATTAGCCTTGGCTGGAGTTTTTTCATCGATAAAAAGAGTTTTTGCGCCTTTTGTTTTGAATTTCATCATTTCTTCGCAGCTTGGATTTTTGCATAAAGGAGAAATTGCAACTTTTTTGTTTTCTATGACTTTCTTTAGAAGCTCGAGAGTTGCAGCATGCTCGATTTTAGATTCGAAAAGCTTTTTGGATTTATTGAACAGCGAATTTTGAATATCTTCAAGAATTTTCGGAACTTTTGCTTTTAATTCGTGAAGTTTTATTTTTTCTTTTGAATTTGTATCTCTTCGGCAGAGAATCACGGTGTTTTCTTCTAAATCTCTTGGACCTACTTCGATTCTAAGAGGAATTCCTTTTAATTCTAACTCATTGAACTTGAATCCTGGCTTGTATTCTTCTCTATCGTCAACTATGGGGGAGAATTCTTTTAGTTCAGCAGCTATTTCTTTTGCTTTGCTTAAGACTCTCTCTTTGCTATCTTCAAAAATAATTGGAACTATGGCTATTGGATGGGGAGCTATTCTTGGAGGTAGAATAAGTCCCTTATCATCTGCATGAATAGCAAACATTACTCCTAACATTCGAGTTGTAATCGCATAAGTATTTTGCCAGCCATATTCTTTTTTGCCGTCTTTGTTTAGAAATTCTATGTGATATGCTTTTGCGAAATTCTGTCCATCGTGATGAAAGCAAGGACCTTCTGCCACTTTTCCATTAGGCATGATATAGTGGAGTTTTCTAGAAAAAACTCCGCCCGCAAATTTTTCTGAATCTGTTTTTTGTCCATACATCCCATAAATAGCCATAAAATGTTCGCAAATATCTTTGTAAATATTGATTATTTCTATACCTTCATTAACTGCTTCTTTTTGCGTGGAGAATACAGTATGGAGCTCGTTCCATAAAAATTCTCTGGTTCTAAAAAAAGGAACAGGGTGTTTGAATTCCCATCTAACGACGTTATTCCACTGGTTTATTTTTAATGGAAGATCTCTGTGGCTTCTTATCCATTTTGCATAAGAAGGGTACATTATTGTTTCTGAAGTTGGGCGGACTGCTAGTCTTTCACTTAAGGGAGTATTGCCTGCTTGAGTTACCCATGCTACTTCTGGAGAAAATCCTTCAACATGCTCTTTTTCTATATTAAGAAGTTTTTCAGGTATGAAAAGCGGGAAATAAGCGTTTTGTATTCCAAGTTTTTTGAATCTTTTATCTGTTTCTGCAACGATTTTTTCCCAGATAGCGTAGGAATTTGGACGAAAAACTATGCAGCCAGAAACTTCAGTATAATCTGCAAGCTCTGCTTTTATCATCAGCTGAGTAAACCATTCTGAAAAATCATCCTTATCTGCAATTATTCCTAACTGATTTTTTTCAACAGGCTCATATTTTGTCTCTATCTTGATAATTGGTTTTTTCTTTGCTTCTTTCGGAGTTTTTTCTATCTCTTTGATTATTGTTTCTATGCCTTTGTCTAAGATTTTTGCTTCTTCAGATTTCTTTTGTTCTTTTTTTGCCATGATTATTGTTTGTTAGAGCAGATTATAAATTTATTGATTGCTTGTAGGATTTGTTGGAGGCTGATTTACTTGTGGAGCAGGATTTGTTGGAATTTCAGAAGAAATGGGTGGAATCGGTTCTTGCTGCGGCACTGAGGGGATTATGGGGGTTGGTTGTTCTGGAGTTTGAGAAGGAGGATTTCCCGGAGGTCGGATTGTAGGCATTGCAGCAGAAGACAAACCAGTTTTTTTCTTTAAAAAATACCCTGCAGCTATTCCAATCATAGCTAGCAATAGAATCACAAGGATTATGATAAGTATTATTTTTCCTGTGGATGATTTATATTCACATGCTTGAGATTCTTTTGGCTTTGTGTTGGAGAATGACGCTCCGCATGCATTTGTATCCTGACATAATCTTGTCTGAGTTAGATTTTTCGGGCATTTTTCGGGCATCCATTTTGTGCAATTCCATTTTGGCGCGCACAATACTGTGCATGTTCCGCTTGTGCATTCGTAGCCTGAATTGCATTCACCACATTCTAAAGAAGCGTTACAGTTTGTTTCTGTCCAGATTCCGCATTCTTTACTAAGTGCAGAACATGTTAGGGGTATACAGCTTGAGCTTGATTGATTGACAGTCATTTCTGAAACTGCTGAATGCTTTAATCCTGTTATTTTTAAATGAGTGCTGTCTGATATATTGCAGGTATAGGATAAATTAGAGCCAGGGCAAGGCACGATATACTCATTAATTAAGCTGCAACTAGAGCTTATTTCGTCTATTGATTCTACAGCTGAATCTTTGACGCATACGCTATTTGAAGAAGGATTTAGTCTATTGATAGTAATCTCTTTTGTTGCGTTTATGCCTTCGACTATGAGATAACCTTTAGCAGAATTAATTGATTCTTTTTCGATTGTTATGTTTTCTAGGTTTAGGGCTGAAGCAACAAAGTTCCAATTAAATCCAACTACGGTGATATTGCCTGATTTAAGCTCTACTCGCTGTAGGCTACTATAATTGCTGGAAAGATTTATGGGATTTCCATTTATGCTAATATCTGCAGAAACTCTACGCATGGTTGCTGCTGAAAAATTTCCAATCAGCCCGTTTCTATCATAATCGCAATAATGCGTTATATTTGAAGGAGGAGCGTTAGTGCAGTTATTAACATCTCGATAGTAAGTAGTCATTCTTTCATTAGATGAACAATTTGCGTTTAGCGCTATCCAGTTTGAAGCGCAGTTTGAATATTGATTTGGATATACAAAGCTCATGAACATGAAAAAATTTGAGGTGAGATTTGCTTCTACTCCGCCGATTTGAGATATATTAAAATTAAATAAATCAATATTGCCTAAAAAGAAACTATCCTCGAAGATATATCTGGTGCCATTAAGAGTTATGTTCGTATGCCATGTTGTTGGAACAGCTTTAAAATAGTTAGAAAATTCTGCTGGAGCAGCAGAAATGGCAATGTTTCTTGGCGTTATATGGGTTATATTTATTTGGGATATTGAGAAATCTGCAGGATTGAGATAATTTAGATTAAAAAGCATATATTGGGCTCCATAAGTTGTTAGATTTGTACCGAAGAAATTTATATCCCTTCCAATTAGGAGATATAATTCTCGATTGTTTTTTATTTTGAATGCTGTAAAGGCATTGCATCTAGATGTTTGGGAGCTGTTGGCAGAGACGTTTATATCTGTTGAGCTTTCCTTAAAGATAGAATCCCACACTGCTTTTATGCTATCGTCTGAACAGGTTGATGGTATTGGTGGGTTAATTATAGTATTTCCTGTCGGGCTTTTATTTGCATTTATTATCAATAAAAACGCGATAAGCAATAGCGCTAAAGTTCCTATTATTTTTAACAAAGTGAAATTTATTCCAGCTTTTTGTCGCAGTTTTTTAGAGATATCTGCCTTGTTAAAATGTTTTTTGGCGTGTTTTTTGATAGGTCTCTTAACCTTCTTTCTAACCTGCCTTTTAATCTTTTTTGCTCTTTTTTTAGCCATTTTTCTGCCCTATATTAAGATTAATCATATTTTTAAACATTAATATCCTGAATAAATTAGAGGTTCGTGAGCCCATTCGTAGGAGTATGGAATAAGCTCGTGAACTCACTCAGGCTCCATAGGTCAACCTGGATAGATCGTTCGGCTTCGGCGAGGAAGGTAGCGAGCTAGAAATAGTAGATATCGCAGCCAACTTCGGAGACACCGGAAGATGGGGGTTCAAATCCTCCTGGAGCCATTGTGGATTTTAAAAAAGATATGAAAAAATTAAAAGAAATACTCTTTGAATTATTGCCGGTGATAATTGTAGTTATATTACTCCTCTTCATAAGAAGCGAAATAGGAATTGTTATTTTAGTTCTTCTAGGGATAATTAGCACATTTTTAATAAGCTATAGGAAAAATGAAATTTATTTATTTTTATTTGGAGCGGTAGTTGGCGTTATTTTTGAATTAATAGGGAATAATTTGCTTGGGCAGTCTTGGTCGCAATCCTCGCTTCTTGGCATCCCGATTTGGCTTCCTTTAAGCTGGGGCTATGGATTCATTATTATCCGAAGAATAGGTAATGTTATCATAAATAAAACCCAACAAGGAAAAAAATGAATAATGGCAAATTTATATCCGCATTAGCTGTTCTTGTAGGGACAGCTGTTGGAGCAGGATATCTGGGGATGCCCTATGTTGTTTCTAAGTCAGGGTTTATTCCCGGAGTGATTATGCTTATTTTTGTGGCTTTTTTTATGCTTGTTATATATCTCTATCTTGGAGAGATATCTTTGAGAACAAAAGGGAATCACCAACTGACAGGATATTCAGAGAAATATCTTGGAAAAACTGGGAAATGGCTTATGTTTTTATCAATGATATTTGGAATATATTCTGCTCTAGCCGCTTATTTACTTGCAGAAGGGCAGAGTATTAGCTTTGCATTTTTTGGAAATGAGAGTTATGGTTTGCTTTTTTCTCTTTTATTCTGGCTTCTGATGGCTGGATTGACTTATATTGGATTAAAAGCGCTGAAAAAATACGATAAAATAGCTCTGTTTCTTGTAATAATAGTAATTATTTTGATTACTGTATTTTTTTCAGGAACTATTGATGTAAAAAATCTTAGTTATTCTAATCCTAAGTATTTCTTCGTGCCTTTTGGAGTTATTTTATTTTCATTCCTCGCATTTTCTGCAATGCCTGAAGTAGAGCGCGTGTTAACAGGAGAAGAGAGATATATGAAAAAAGTGATTGTTTACGGAATGGCTATACCTTTTGTCATTTACCTTTTATTTATGCTGGTTATGGTCGGAAACTTTGGAATTAAGGTTCCTGAAATAGCAACACTTGCTTTAGGCAGATTTTTTTCTGTTCTTGGAGTACTGACTATGTTTACTGCTTTTTTTACTTTAACTTTAGCTATAAGAGATATGTTTAGATTTGATTTTAATCTTGGAAGATTAAGAGGATGGCTGCTTGCTGTTTTTGTGCCTTTAATTTTATTTTTGCTGACTTATTTTGCAAATATTGCTACATTTGTTCAGATACTCTCAATTTCAGGAATTGTTTCAGGAGGACTGGCGGGCATTCTTATTCTTGTTATGAATTTGAAAGCGAAGAAAACCGGAAATAGAAAACCGGAGTACAGCATTCCGATAAACTGGTGGATAATTTCTATAATGTCTGCGATTTTCATTGGTGCAGTGATTGCGGAATTTTTGCTTAAAGCAAAAATTTAGAGTATTTTTCCAAAGGCTTTCTTAGAATCTCGGGTGTTTAGCCCTTGTTTACATAAATATTTAGTAATTTCGATACTGTAACCTTATCGTCATCTCCTTGATTTTGCCAAGAATCTAATCAGGTTCAGTAATTTGTTTCTTTTCAGGGGAAGAATTATCTCCGCCATTTCTGCAGGAGTTTTATCTCCTAAT
>Ga0082335_1004720_pt1 | contig 19989 bp, 16 predicted proteins | sample Subgrocontami58m_FD_72375 | JGI IMG/M metagenome (GOLD analysis project Ga0082335, IMG submission 72375) | Subsurface groundwater microbial communities from S. Glens Falls, New York, USA - GMW37 contaminated, 5.8 m (SPADES assembly) (version 2) ... | reverse complement strand
CCCCCCCCCCGCGGCGCCCGCCGCCCCCCCCGCCGCCGGCGCGGCCGCCGGGCGGGGGGGGCCCCCCCGCCGGGGGGGGGGGGGGAGCCGCGCCAGCCACGCGCCCGTCTCCGCGCGCTCGCGCCGGAGCTCCGCGTCCCCCAGCTCCAGCTCCGCGGCGGTGGGAATCGCGGGCGGCGCCGACGCCGCGCCCATCCGCGCTCCCGCGCGCGCCAACGCCGCACGCCGCGCCTCCAGCAGCCGCCGCTGGTAGGCGCGCGCCCCCAGCACCGCGCGCTCGTACTGCGCCGGCGCGAATTCCCCGTCGATGCCGAGCGCCCGGTCCTGGTGCGCGCGCGCCCCCGCCTCGTCCTGGCACGCCCGCAGCATCCGACCCATCAGGAAGTCCGGCTCCGGCGACGGCTCGGGCAGCCGCTCCTGCGCGCGCTTTACGGCCGCCTCCAGCTTCGGCCGGAGCCGCCCCCGCGGCGCCAGGTCGCCCTTTCGCCGCGCCGCCAGCGTCTCGTCCACGCACAGCCGGGCAATGTCGCGCAGTTGGCCCAGTACCTCGGCATGCAGCGTCTCCGCCGCCCGCCGCGCGGCGTCCGCCTCCGCGCGCTCACGCCCCGCCCGCACCTGCGCCCACCCGAATCCCAACAGCGCCGCGAACAGCACCCCGGCCGCGACCACCCACGCCTGGTGCCGGGACGCCTTCCGCCACAGCCGATACGTCACCGTCGAGCGCCGGGCCGCGACCGCATCTCCCGCAAGCCACCGCCGCAGGTCCGCCTCGAGCTCCCCTGCGCTCGCATAGCGGCGCTCCGGGTCCTTCTCCAGCGCCTTCAGGCAGATCGCCTCCAGGTCGGCCGGAATCGCCGGGTGCAACTTCCGCGGCGGGGCCGGGTCGTCGTGCATCACCGCGTAGAGAATGTGGACCGCCTTGCCGATCCCTTCGTACGGACTCTCCCCGACCAGCACCTCGTAGAGCATCGCGCCCAGCGCCCACACGTCCGAGCGCGGACCGATGCGGTCGATGTCTCCGTTCGCCTGCTCCGGGCTCATGTAGAGCGGGGTACCCAGGAGGTCCCCGCTGGCGGTGACCTGATTTGCCGCGTGAGTCGCTTCGTCGTCCCCTCCCGTGACCTGCTTGGCCAGCCCGAAGTCGAGCACGCAGGCCCGGCCCGAGTGGTCGAGCATGACGTTGGCGGGCTTGAGGTCGCGGTGGATGACGCCCTGGGCGTGCGCGTACCCCACGGCTCCCGCAACGTCGGCGAGCACGCGCACCTCTTCACGAAGCCGCGCCATCGCGCCCGGCAGCCGCTTGCGCTTGGCGTCGCGGGTCTCGCGCAGCCAGAGATCGAGCGTCCGCCCCTCGACGCAGTCCATCGCGATGAAGTGAACGTCGAGGTCGCTGCCCACGTCGTGCACCGCGACGATGTTCGGGTGCCGCAGTTGCGCCGCGAGTCGCGCCTCGCGCTGGAATCGCTGAAGCGCTATCGGGCTGCGGAATTCGCTCACCTGGATCAACTTGAGCGCGACGATGCGCCCGAGCGCGGGGTCCCAGGCCTTCATCACCACGCCCATCCCGCCCTCGCCGAGCCGCCCGATCACCCGGTAGCGGCCCACCGGAGACCCGTCGTCGGGCGCGACCTCGAATTTGGCCGAAGGGCGGGTGTCGCGATGGCCGGCGGGCGTCGCAGGTTCCGGAGCAACGGCTGGAGCAGGAGGACCGGGCCGCTCCGCCCCCGCCACCGGCGGACCGCCCGCCCGCGAGCGCACGCGCGGCGTCACCCGGGGATCTTCGTCCTCGCGGTTGGCCGCCCCTTCGCGAATCACCGTGTCGCCGTCGTGGAGCGCCACCAGCGATCCCCCGCAGCGTGGGCATGCGCCGGCGGAGTCCTCTCCGGGCGAAATCCGGACCCCGCAGGCGGGGCAGAACGCCGCGCAGCTTTCGCCCGGCACGAATTCGGTCATCGGGGATCATCCACAGCAGCTCGGGCGGGCATCCTATCCCTGCGCCGAATCGATCGTCACGTCACTCTCCTCGGACCCTCGGACGCACAGGGCGCCCTCGTTGGTCACGGCGCACTTCCTTCCACCAGCCGCGACCAGCGCTCGCCGCCGAAGGGCCAGGCCGCGCGCAGGGCGTCCTCGTCGAGCCCGGCGAAAGGAGCGGGCTCCGGCTCCCCGGTCCGGGCGAAGCGGTCGAAGCGGTGGAGCAGCTCGAGGTACGCCCCGGCCGCGGCGCGCGCCAGGTCGCTCGGGGCGGGGCGGTCGTCGAGCCGTTCCCGGTAGTCGCGCCACTGACGCGCGAACATCAGGATCGCGCGGTCGAGCAGGGGTTCGAGCGCGGGACGGCCCGCGGCGTTCCGCAGCAACCCGGCGAGCCCGCGCACGACCGCGTCGACCGCGGCGAGCGGGCGCCGGCACCAGCGGGACCAATCCTCTCCGGGCCGGCGCCAGAGTCGCTCGAGGAGGACGTACGCGAGCGTTCGTCGCGCGGGCACGTCCGGATCGATCGGCCCGGCGAGGATCCGGCCGATCTCCGGCCACGGCTCGAGGTCCAGGAACAGATCTGCGATCGGCCAGCCCGGATGCGCGAGGCGCCAGCCCGAGTACTCCCAGTCATTCCCCGACCCCGGCACGCGCGGCCAGTCCTGCGGGTCACCGTGGGCGTGGCACCAGCGCAGGTGATTCCCCTGGGTGAAGGCGCCGATCACCTGCTTCCGGTAGTCGGGACAGGTTCCGCCCGCACGCTGGAGAAAGCGGCGAACTTCCCATGTGGGAGAACCGTGCGGCGAGCCAGAGAGGGACTGCAGGCAGCGGTCGACGACGTCCCCGTCGACGGCCCGGCCTTCTTCCAGGAGCTGAAACACTCGCGCGCGCATGGTGTCCAGGCCCGGGCAATCGAGGACCTTGGCGAACAGCCTTGCGAGGTCGCTGCGGCGGAGCGCGCGCGCCCGCCAGGCGCGGTCAAGCCCGCGGCAGGCCGCTCCCTCTTCCCGCGCCGCGAGAGCCTCGAGCACGCCGGGGAGCACTGCCGAGGGATCCGGGGACTCCTCTGCGCGGTCGAGCAGCCAGTCGGCGCGCGCGATCGCCGCGATCCGCGGCAGCGCGGCGCGCACTTCCGGGACGTGCGGCGCCCACTCGTGGAAGTCGCGCAGCCAACCGTGCAGCGGCTCGCGCGGGAAGTGGGGCACGAAGCGGAACCAGAGCCGGAGCAGCAGAGGGGCCAGGCGCGCCGGGTCGAGCTCGATGCGCCGCAGGTGCTCGTGCCCGAGCTCGAGCGCGTCCGGGTCGGTTTCCTGCGCGAGCGCGTCCGTCAGGGCTGCGAGGTACTCGGGCTCGGGGCCGGGCTCGGCGTGGAGGATCCTCGCGCGCACCCGGGCGCGCAGTTCGGGGTCGATCCCCGCGTCGGCGAGGAAGGAGCGAAAGGCGCGCAGCAGGTCGGGGCGGCCGGGTCCCTCGAGTGGTTCGTCCGCGAGAACCGCCACGGCGGCGTGGCGCTCCGCCTCCGGGCGATCCGCGGAGAGCGCGACGTCGAGCTGGACGTGGAGTTCACTCATCGGCAAACCCCGGACCGGGATCGACCGCGCCGTCGTCGGGGTCGGGCGGACGCTTGCCGAGGTTGCCCCAGGCGCGCTCCCACTCCGCGCGCGCCTCGCCTGCGCGGCAGGCGCCGAGGCGCGAGGCCTCACGCAGCAGGTCCGGGGTCTCCCCCCACCCCGGATTGTCCGCGAGAAAGCGCAGGTAGGGGACGGCCCCGGAAGGCTGGCCGCGCGCGCGCAGCCGTTGGATCAGCGCCGCCGCCGCCGCGCGATCGCTGCCGCAGGCGTCGACCAGCGCTTCGCGCAGGAGCACGGGGTTCTGCACCGGGCGCGTCTCGAGCACGCACCACAACGTCTCGGCCAGCCCGCTCCATGGCGGGACGGACCGAAGGACGGCGAGCAGGAGCGCGGACGGCGCGTCGGAGAGCAGGCGTCGCGCGCAGTCGCGGGCGACGGTCTCGTCGACGCGGCCGCGTACCTGGAGGAAGGATAGGATCGTATCCTGGGAAAAGCCCTCGCTGTAGAGGCTCCCGCCGCACGCGCCCAAGTACGCCGCACGCAACACGGCGGCAGCTTCCTCTGGAGCTTCGTCGAAGTGGAGCCAGACCGCCGGCAGCAACCCGCGGACGTCGTGCTCGCGCTCGACGCGCCGAAGCCACGCGGGCCAGTCGATCGCGGTTCCGCCGTGGGCGCCGGCGTACCGATCGCACGCTTCGCGGCAGGCTGCGCGCAGCTCGTCGTCGTCGGGGGATTCCGCGATCCGGCGCAGGGCGGCCACCAGTGCGGGCGATTTCCCGGGAAGACGGGACAGCGTGCGCGCGAGGGCGAGCCGGTCGGACCAGGGGACGTCGCGATCGGCCAGCGCTTCCGCGGCGCGCGCGGCCTCCGCCGGCCGGGCGACCGCGGCAAGCGTGCGGGCGAGGCCTTGCACGCCGAGGGTCCGGAGCACGGGGTCCGGGTGGTCGAGTGCGCGCACGAGATCCTCGATGCGCTCCTCCTCGGGAGCGGGGGAGCGCAGCCGGGCTTCCAGGGAATCCGCGATCTCGTCGGTCATGCGCCCCGTTCCCGCCACGCCGCCCGGCGCATCGCTCGCGCACGGCGGCGCCGGGCTTCGGTCTCAGCGGGGGAGTAAAGGTCGCGCACCAGATCGAGATAGGCCGTGCGCAGGTCCTCCGGAGACATGCGCGCCGGCCGGAAGGTCACGTCGAAGAGCGTGCAGCGGTCCCAGAACACCTCTTCCAGCAGCCTGCCCTGCCGCCGCAGCTCGCGGTAGAGATCGGTGCCCGGGAAGGGCGTCAGCAGCGTCACCTGCACTTCCGTGAGCCCGCTCTCGCGCACGAAGGTGCGCGTGGCCTCGAAGGTGGACGCGTCGTCGGCGTCAAAGCCGAGGACGAAGCACCCGTCCACGGAGATCCCGCGCGATTGGATCTTCTCGATCTTGCGGACGTAGGACTCGAATTGCCCGTACTTCCAATTGGCCGTGTCGATCCCGCGCAGCGATTCCGGGCGCGCCGACTCGAAGCCGATCAGCAGCTGGGCGCAGCGCGACTCCGCCAGAAGGTCGAGCAACTCGTCGTCGTCGGCCACGCTGATGTCGGTTTCGGTGAACCATCGCAGCGAGTACTCGGAAAACAGACGGACCAGCTCGCGCGACCACGCCTGGTTCACGAACGTGTTGTCGTCGGCGAGCTCGACGAAGGGGTCGGGGCGCACGGCCAGGAGCGCCTCGAGTTCGCGCCGGACCTGCGGGATGGGCTTCAGCTTGAAGGGGGAGATCGTGCGTGAGGCGGCGCAGAACGTGCAGTGGAGCGGGCAGCCGCGCGTGGTCTGAAGGGTCAGCCGGCCGGTGCGGGCGGGATCGACCAGATCGTAGCGCGGAAGCGGAGCGTCCGCGAGCGACACGAGCGGGAAGGCGCGCGCCTCGTACTTCGGGCGCAGGCGCCCTGCCGCCGCATCGCGCAGCAGCTCCGGCCATGACGACTCGGCCTCGCCGACGACCACGGCGTCCGCGTGCGCCGCCGCCTCGTCCGGCAGGGCGCTGACGTGCAGCCCGCCCAGCACCACCCGGATCCCTTCGGCGCGCAGCCGGTCGGCCAGCCGGTACGCCTCGAAAATGCGCGCGCCAAGGGCGGAGATCGCGACCAGGTCGGGTCGCGCGAGGACGATCCGCTCGACGGCTTCGTCGTCGATCCGGTCGATCTCGCGGTACTCGGGAAGCCAGTCCGCCGGCGTGCACCCGGCCAGCGTCAGCAGCCCGAGCGACGGCAGCGCCGCGATGGTCGCTCCGCGCTCGGCGAAGCCGGGGAGCGACATTCCGAGATCGAGCAGCTCCCGGTCGTGGATGCGCACCCCGCTCAGGGCGAGGAGGAGAACGCTACGGTCCATGCCCCTATCTTACCCACCCGACCGACGCGAGGGAAACTACCCGACCCCGCCTCGTTGCATCCCGCACGGGGGGAAACGGGTGGGCGGGTGGGCGAGTTCGTTGACACCCCGAACGCGCCCCTGCTACGCTCGCTTTTCCCTGAACGCCCTTCACCCCTTAAGGAGCCCGCCCATGGCGATCCGCATCGGCATCAACGGGTTCGGCCGCATCGGCCGGTTGGTGTTCCGCGAAATGATGAAGCGTCCCACGATCGAGGTGATGGCGGTCAACGACCTCTCGGATGCGTCCACCCTCGCCTACCTGCTGAAATACGACTCGACCTTCGGCCGCTTCCCGGGGACGGTGGAAGCCAAGAACGGCGCGCTCGTGGTCAACGGCAAGACGATCCAGGTGCTGGCCGAGAAGGACCCCGCCAGGCTGCCGTGGAAGGCGCTCGAGGTCGACTTCGCCATCGAATCGACCGGCATTTTCACCTCGAAGGAGGAGTGCGCCAAGCACCTCCAGGCCGGCGCCAAGAAGGTGCTGCTCACGGCTCCCTCCAAGGGCGCGATCGACGCCACCATCGTCATGGGCGTCAATCCGCAGGCGCTCAAGAAGGAGCACACGGTCATCTCCAACGCCTCGTGCACCACCAACTGTCTCGCACCCATGGTGCACGTGCTCCACTCGGAGTTCGGCATCAGCCACGGGCTGATGACCACGATCCACGCCTACACCAACGACCAGAAGCTCCAGGACCTGGTCCACAAGGACCCGCGCCGCGCCCGCGCCGCCGCGGTCAACATCATCCCAACCACCACCGGCGCCGCCCGCGCCATCGGCGAGGTGATCCCGGATCTCAAGGGCAAGCTCGACGGCTTCGCCCTGCGCGTGCCCGTGTCCGATGGCTCGGTGTCGGACCTCGTCGCCGTCCTGCAGAAGCCGGTGACCATCGACACGGTCAACGCCGCGTTCAAGAAGGCGGCCACCGGTCCGCTCGAGGGCATCCTCGAGTACACCGAGGACCCGATCGTCTCGTCCGACATCATCGGCAACACCCACTCGTGCGTCTTCGACGCCAAGTCGACCATGGTGATGGCGGGCAACATGGTCAAGGTGATCGGCTGGTACGACAACGAGGGCGCGTACTCGGCCCGCGTGGTCGACCTGGTCGAGCACGCGATGAAATAGTTCGCGCCGGCAACGGCTCGGGGGACGCGGCGGGGCACGGGTTCTGGCCGCGTCCCGCTCGTTTTCGGGGACCAGGGTCGCCGAGCGCTGCGTGGTGCGCTGGGCGATTTCGCGAAGATGTTGCCGGTGCGTAATACGGATGGGCCGGGGATCGGTCGTGCTGCGCGCCCGAAAACGCCGCGGGCGCGGAAAGTCGTGCCTCCCGCGCCCTGCGCTTCCGTGCGGCGTCTTGCGCCTACATGCCGTCCGGCGCGTCGAATTCGTGCTTGCAGTCGCGACAGTTGAATTCCTTCTTCGACATGTCGATCAGCTCGGTGAAGTTCAGCCGGGTGAGCTTGAAGCCCTTGCACTTCGGGCAGGTGAGGCGCTCGGCTTTCTTCTTCGCCAGCGCAGCGACATCCGCGGCGGCGGCCACGTCCACCGCGATCGTGGCCGACTTGGTAATCGCCTTCGGGTTGTTCTTCTCGTTGTGGCAGCGATGACAGTGCTTGCCGAAGCCCTTGTGGTTGCACTCGAACTTCTTCTTGCGCCGCGCCATGGCTGGTGCTCCTTTCGCGATCTCCGGACAAGGGGCGCGATTCTAGGAAGGGCACCCGCGAAAGTCAATAGTCCTTTCCAACTCCTGGGGGCGGTGTTATAGTTTGCCCCTCTCGAATCGGCCGTCCGGCGCCTGCCGGGACGCGCGAACCTTCAGAGGAGCCTTCACCATGGCGAAGCTCTCGCTGGGCGACATGAACGTCAAGGGCAAGCGGATCCTGATGCGCGTGGACTTCAACGTCCCGCTGGACCCCGGGGGGAAGATCACCGACGACACCCGGATCAAGGCCTCGCTGCCCTCCGTCCGCCACGTGATCGAGAACGGCGGCCGGCTCATCCTCATGTCGCACCTCGGCCGCCCCAAGGGGCAGCGCGACGAGAAGCTCACCATGGATCGTGCCGCGCTGCGCCTCCAGGAACTCCTCGGCAAGCCGGTCAAGAAGATCAACGACTGCGTCGGCCACGAGGTCGAAAAAGCGGTCGAGCGCATCAACGACGGCGAGGTCATGATGCTCGAGAACCTGCGCTTCTACCCGGGCGAGGAGACCAACCAGGAGGACTTCTCCCGCAAGCTCGCCTTCCTCGGCGACCTCTACGTCAACGACGCCTTCGGCGCCAGCCACCGTGCCCACGCCTCCGTGGTCGGCGTCACCAAGTTCCGCAAGGCGGGAGCGGGCTTCCTCCTCAAGCGCGAGATCGACGCGCTCGGCAAGGTGCGCGACAATCCGGAAAAGCCCTTCGTCGTCCTGCTCGGCGGCGCGAAGGTCTCCGACAAGGTGAACGTCGTCGAGAACCTGCTCGGCAAGGCGCACGTCATCCTGATCGGCGGAGCCATGGCCTACACCTTCCTCAAGGCGCGCGCGGTCGACATCGGCGCCTCCCGCGTCGAGGCCGAACGCATCGACTCCGCGGGCGGGATCATGGCGCGCGCCGAGAAGATCGGCACGAAGATCCTCCTGCCGGTCGACCACCTGGTGACCGACAAGATCGAGGGCAAGGGGCGCGTGCGCATCGAGGAGGGGTCCATCCCCTCCGGCTGGTTCGGCGTCGACATCGGCCCCAAGACCGTCGCCGCGTTCACCGCCGAGATCGACGCGGCCAAGACCATCCTGTGGAACGGCCCGATGGGGATCTTCGAGAACAAGCGCTTCGCCGGCGGGACCCAGGCGATCGCCCAGGCGATCGCCTCTTCCCAGGCCTTCACGGTCGTGGGCGGAGGCGACACCGCCGCGGCGGTCGAGCAGTGCGGCCTGGCTTCCAAGATGGGCCACGTCTCCACCGGCGGCGGCGCGGCGCTCGAATTCTTCGAGGGCAAGGAACTGCCCGGAGTCGCCGCGCTCACCAACCGCTAGCCGAAGCCGGGAAAGTACGCCGCGTGGCCCTCCATCCCACGAACCGCCGCCAGGAAGGCGCGGGCGCGATCATTGCGCCCTCGATCCTCTCCGCGGACTTCGGACGGCTCGGCGCCGAGGTCCAGCGTACCCAAGAGGCCGGCGCCGACTGGATCCACGTCGACGTCATGGACGGGCATTTCGTCCCCAACCTCACCATCGGCCCCTGCGTCGTCGAAGGCCTGCGCAAGGCCACCGACCTGCCGCTCGACGTCCACCTCATGATCGAAACGCCCGAGAAGCTGGTGGAGCCGTTCCTCGCCGCCGGCGCGGACCAGATCATCTTCCACATCGAGGCGGTGGCCCCGGAGCATGCCCGGGAGTGGACCGGACGCGGCTGGCGGCTCCGTCCCGACCCGATGGCGCGGCGCGAGACCGCGCTCCGCGCCCGCGAATTGGTGGAGCGGATCCGCGGGAAAGGGGGACAGGTCGGGATCGCCCTCAACCCCGAAACCGGAGCGGACTGGCTCGAACCGACCCTCCGCGAGGTAGACTTGGTGCTGGCGATGACGGTGTGGCCCGGCTTCGGCGGCCAGGCGTTTCTTTCCTCCATGCTGGAGAAGATCGCCGAGTTGCGCCGGATCCTCCCGTCCGCGACCCACCTGGAGGTGGACGGCGGGCTCAACCCGGAGACGGTGCGGTCGGCCCGCGCGGCGGGCGCCGACGTGATCGTGGCCGGCACCGCGGTCTTCAAGGCGGCGGACATGGGCGCGGCCATCCGCGCCCTGCGTCAGTAGGAGAGACCCCTCATGGCCTGGGATCGGATCCGGAGCTTCGTCTTCCGCAAGAAGAAGGACCTGCCCGACGGCCTGTGGATGCGCTGCGACGGCTGCAGCAATTTGATCTACCGCAAGATCGTCGAGGAGCGGTTCCGCACCTGCCCGGAGTGCAACCACCACTTCACGCTGTCGTCCCATGAGCGCGTCCAGCTCCTGCTCGACGACGGCAAGCTCGAGGAGCTGTGGTCCGACCTCACCCCGCTCGACCCGCTCGAGTTCACGCTGCCCGCCCCCTACAAGGACAAGGTGGTGGACGCCCAGCGGAAGACCGGCCTGCGCGACGCCGCGATCGCCGGCCGCGGCAAGATCCAGGGCATGGACGTGGTGATCGGGATCACCGACTCGCGCTTCATGATGGGGAGCATGGGCAGCGTGGTGGGAGAGAAGCTCACCCGGTGCTACGAGCTCGGCCTCGCCGAGCGCACGCCCGTGATCATCGTCTCCGGCTCCGGCGGCGGGGCGCGCATGTACGAGGGCTGCCTGTCCCTGATGCAGATGGCCAAGACCAGCGCGGCGATCGCTCGGCTGCACGAGGGGGGGATCCTCTTCCTCTCGGTGCTCACCAATCCGACGATGGCGGGAGTGATGGCGAGCTTCGCCTCGCTCGGCGACGTGATCCTGGCGGAGCCCAAGGCGCTGATCGGCTTCACCGGCCCGCGCGTGATCGCAGAGACGATCAAGCAGAAGTTGCCCGAGGGCTTCCAGCGGTCGGAGTTCATGCTCGAGCACGGCTTCGTCGACCTGATCATCGAGCGCCAGCACATGCGCGACGAGCTGGCGCGGCTGCTCTACTATTGCGGCAAGCCCGGGGGCAAGCTGCCGGCCAGGGCGGGGTAGCGGCTGCCCCACTCCCGGCGCGGTCCACTCTACCCTTCCGGGCGCGCTTTGCGGCGCTGGAGGAACTCCGGGCTGCGGGCGTGGTTGAGCGCGGTGTCCCAGGTGATTTCACCGGTTTCGTACAGTTCGAGCAGGGTGGCGTCCAGGGTGCGCATGCCGTCGCGGGCACCGGTCTGCATCGCACTGGGCAGGAGGTGCAGGTTTCCCTCGCGGATGATGTTGCGCACGGCGGTGTTGGCGAACAGGACTTCGGTGGCGAGGACGCGGCCGGGCTTGCCGGCGCGGGGCAGGAGCAGTTGACCGACGATCGCCTGAAGGCAGCCTGCGAGCTGGACCAGGATCTGGTTGTGGCTCGAATTGGGGAAGACGCCGACGATGCGCTCGACGGTCTGCTCGACGTTGGGCGTGTGCAGCGTAGCGAGCACGAGGTGGCCGGTTTCGGCGGCCGTGAGGGCGGTCTCGATCGTCGCCGGCTCGCGCATCTCGCCGATCACGATGACGTCCGGGTCCTGACGCAGGACGTGGATGAGGGCGCGCGCGTAGGACGAGGTGTCGGTGTGGACCTCCTGCTGGACGATGATGGCGCGGCGAGGCGTGTGCACGTACTCGATCGGGTCCTCGATGGTGACGATCTTGCACCTATTGTTGCGATTGATCACGTCCACCATGTAATTGAGGGTCGTGGTCTTGCCGACGCCGGTGGCGCCGGTGACGAGGACCAGCCCGTTGGAACGGCGCGTGAGATCGTCGATCGCCTGTGGCAAGCCGAGCTCCGCGGCGGTGGGAATCTCCAGGTTGCAGAGGCGGATCGAAGCCTCCGGCACGCCGGTGCGCATGTAGGCGGTGACGCGGATGCGTCCGGCGGAGGTGCCCCAGACCGAGACGCAGATCTCGCGCTCGCGCTCGAAGACCTGGCGCTGCTCCGGGGAGAGGAGCTGGTAGGTGAGGTCGCCGGTCTCCTCGCGCGACAGCGGCTCCTGGTTGCACACGATGATCTCGCCGTCGACGCGGAAGGCCGGGGGTAGGCCGGCGATCAGGTGGATATCGGAGGCGGCGGCCTTGCGGGCGGCCTGGAGGATCTTCTCGATCTGCATCAATCGCTCCGTATCCAGCGGCGGACGCGCCGTCCGAGGGCGACCAGGAAGCCGTCCCGCTCGAGGCGGACGAGACCCGCGGAGGCCGCCGGCCGGTCGCTCGCGAAGTCGAGCGCGCGCCGGTAGGCCTGCCGGGCCGCCGCGGCCAGGCCGAGCTCTTCGCGGCAGCGGCCCAGGGTTTCCCAGGCGAAAGGATCGGAAGCGCGCCGGGAGATCGCGGTTTCCGCCCACCGCAGGGCGGGCGCGGGCCTCCCCCAGCGGAGGTACGCGCGCGCGATGGCGAGCGGCTCGCCGCTCTCCTGGGGGGCCGCGGCGATCGCCTTGCCGAAGCAGAATTCGGCGTTGCGGTCGTTCCCCGCGAGGAGCACCTCCCCGCGGGCGCGCCAACGCCACCCGGTCGTGCCCGGGACGGCGAGCGCCTCGTCGGAGAGCGCGAGGCCGGCGGCCCCCTCCCCGAGGCGGGCCGCGGCGACCGCCTTGGCCGCCGTCAACTCGGGGTGCCCGGGGAACGATTCCAATCCCTTGTCCGCCCACACGCGCGCCTCTTCCGGTTCGTCCAGTTCGACCAACGCGAGCACCTGGCCGAGCCACGCCTCGGCGAGCGGCTTGGGGGTCTCGAGCGCGCGGGAGTAGGAACGCAGGGCGGCGTCGAACCGCCCTTCGCGGAATCGCTCCTGGGCCTGGGCCAGCCAGTGGCGATCGTCGAGCGGCGGCTCGACCTGCGGGGAATCGGGGAGCTTCTTCTCGCCTTCGAATTCGAGGTTTGCGAACCGGCCCATCGCGCGTGCTCCCTTCGACTGTACCGGATCTTAGCGTGCTGGAGCGGAGAGAGCAAGGCGGGGGTGCGCGGAGCGAGGCGGAGAGTCGCGCGGCGGCGCGGCGCTCGAGAGGGGATTGCACGGGTCCCGGCTGCGGATCTTGGAGCCAACCGGGGAGGATCTCAGCGCAACTTCTCGAGCAGGGCGGGCCACCTCGGGTCGGCGTGGAGGCCGGCGAGGTCGGAGTCGTTCTCGACCTCGGCGCGCTCGAAGCCGCTCCAGCGGAAGGCCTCTTCCAGGGTGGGAAAGGCCCGGTCGGGCCGGCCGGCGAGCGCTTCGAGGCATCCCAGGTTGTAGAGCGCGCCGGCGCGCAGGACTCGCAGGCGCTCCGACGCGTGACGGCGTGTGCGCTCCTCCTCCGTCCAGCCGGCCTCTGACTGTTCGAGGACGGCGAATCCGCGTTCGAGGCCGCGCCTGGCCGCGTCCAGTTCTCCCGCCTTCTGCAGGCGCCCTGCCTCGCGCCAATCGGCTTCCCAGGGAGACGCGCGCGCCTCGCGCAGGCGCTCGACCTCACGAAGCCACCACCGGGCCGACTCCGCGAGGGTCGGGAATTCACGGACGCAGCGCTCGAATTCCTCGCGCGCCTCGTCGAAGCGGCCGGCGCGGGCGTGCAGCATCGCGAGGTTTTTGAGCGCGGGCGCCGCGCCGCGCGCGAACGCTCGTCGGAAGTCGGCTTCGGCCTCTGCGACCAGAGCGGTGGGATCGCCTTTGAGGGTCTCCTCCTGTTGCGCGAGCTCGATGCGGGCGACGCCGCGGGCGAAAAGCGCGACCGCGTTTTCCGGGCTGCGGACCAGGGCGGCATCGTAGTCCGCGATCGCGCTCCGGTAGCCGGCCCGCGCGTCCTCGCCGGCCTCGACGGCGGCATCGGCGAGTCGGCGGCGCGGATCCTGCCCCCGCGCGGCGGGCAGCCCGCGCGAAGCGGCGTAGCGCCGGAGGCGCCAGCTCCCGCGCAGGTAGAGGACCGTCGGATCGTCCGGCGTGCGGAGGAAGGCGTCGGCGAATGCGACCGCGGCCCCCTCCTCCTCCCCGAGGAGTGCGAGCACCTGCGCGCGCCACGCGTGTGCGGCCCCGTTCCCGGGCGCCTGCGCGATCAGGGCGTCGATCGCGCCCAAGGGCTGCGCGGCGAGCTCGGCCCGGGCCTGCTCCGGCATCTCGGTGCGGCGGACGGCGTCTTCCAGGCCGGCGACCGCGCGCGCCGTCTCCGCGAGCATCGCGCTCACGTGGGCGTCGGAGCGCATCCGCTCCCGGCGCGCCCAGGCCGCCGCCATCGCCGCGCGCGGAACGCGGCCGAGACGCGCTCGGCCTGCACGGGCCGGCCGTCGAGCCAGCGCCTCAATTCCTCCGCGAAGGCGCCGGTGGTCGGATAGCGCCGGGCGGGCTCGCGCTCGAGGCAGCGCAGGCAGACCGCCTCGAGGTCGGCCGGTGCGTCTTTCGCCAACCGGCGGGGACGCGGGGGATCGGTGCGCATCACGGCCATGAGGATCTCGAGGGAGCCCGTACCGGTGAAGGGCAACCGCCCGGTGAGAATCTCGTAGAGGATCACGCCGAGCGCCCAGAGGTCGGAATGCGGACCGATCGCCGCGGTCTCTCCGCCCGCCTGCTCCGGGCTCATGTAGGCTGGGGTCCCCAGGACCTGGCCGCTCGCGGTGACGCGGGCGTCGGTGGAGTCGATCTCCTTGGCCAGGCCGAAGTCCATGACGCGGGCGCGCGGCGGCATGCCTTCGCCGGGGGATTCGAGGAGGACGTTCCCCGGCTTGATGTCGCGGTGGAGAACGCCCTGTGCGTGCGCGTAGGCGACCGCCTCGGCGATCTCGGCCAGGAGGGCGACCTCTTCGCGCAACCGCCGGAAGCCGTCGGCAGCGCCCGCGCGCTTCGCCTCGGCGGTCTCGGCGAGGAACGAGTGGAGCGCCCTCCCTTCCACATGGTCCATCGCAAGGTACGGGCAGCCGGCGTCGGTGCCGGCGTCGTGGACGGCGACGATCCCAGGGTGGCGCAGGCGCGCGGCGAGGCGGGCTTCCCGGAGGAAGCGGGCGACCGCTTCCGGGCTGCGGGCCTGGTCCGGGCGGATCAGCTTGAGGGCGACCGTGCGGCCGAGTTGGGGATCGAAGGCGCGCCAGACCGCGCCCATCCCGCCGACGCCCAAGGCGGCGATCAGTCGATAGCGCCCGAACGCGGTGTCGGGCGCGAGGTCGGTGCCGGAAGGGACGCCGGCGCCGGCTCCGCAGGGAATCGTCGGCTCGGGTTCGAACATCTACTACTCCGCCCTCCCGATCTCCTCGATCGCGTCGGGGTTCTCGACGCTGGTGATGTCGCCGATCGGTTCGCCCAGCCACCTGCGCCGGATGGTCCCGCGCACGATCTTCGCCGAGCGGGTCTTGGGCAGCGCCTTGACGAACTTCAGCGCCTCCGGCCTCACCGTCTTCCCGAGGTGCTTCACCACCTGCTCCTCGAGCTGTTCGCGGAGCGATTCCGAGGGGAGGTGGGTATGGCGCAGGACCACGAAACAGACCACGCCCTCGCCCTTGATCTCGTGCGGGACGCCGATCGCCGCCGCCTCGACCACCGCCGGATGCTCGATCAGCGCCGCCTCGACCTCGGCCGGGCCGATCCGCTTGCCCGCCACCTTGATCGTGTCGTCCGAGCGCCCGTAGAGGAACCAGTAGCCGTCCTCGTCCACCTTCGCCCAGTCGCCGTGGTACCAGACGTCGGGCCAGCGCGACCAGTAGGTCTCCAAGTACCGCTGCGGGTCGTTCAGGAAGCCCTTGGTCATCGAGGGAGCAGGCTGCTTGCACACCAGGTGCCCGATTCCGCCGCGGATCGGCCGGCCCGCGTCGTCGAACACGTCCACGTCCATCCCCAGCCCCGGCCCGCGCAGCGTGCACGGCTTCAGCGGCGTGATCGGCAGCGGCGAGAGCAGACAGCCCACGATCTCCGTCCCGCCCGAGATGTTGATCACCGGGCAGCGGCTTCCCCCCACCTTCCGGAAGTACCACATGTAGCTCTCCGGGTCCCACGGCTCTCCCGTCGAGCCGAGCAGCCGCAGCGAGGAAAGGTCGTGCTTCGTCACCCACTCGTCCCCCGCCGCCATCAGCATGCGGATCGCGGTCGGCGAGATCCCCAGCGTGGTGATCCGGTGGCGCGCCACCATCTCCCACAGCCGGTCCGGGTTCGGGTGATTCGGCGCCCCCTCGTAGATCACGTACGTGCCGCCGTGGCACTGCACCCCGATCATCTCCCACGGGCCCATCATCCAACCGATGTCGGAGACCCAGAAGAAGACGTCCCGGTCGGGCTTCAAATCGAAGGCGTAGCCGATCTCCTTGGCCATCTGAGCCAGGCACCCGGCGTGCGTGTGCACCGTCCCCTTCGGCCGGCCCGTCGTCCCGCTGGTGTAGAGGATGAGCGCCCGGTCCTCCGCCTCCATCGTCTCGGTGGCGCAGGTCGTCGGCTGGCGGTCGATCACCTCCTCCCATTTCCGATCGAGCCGATCGTTCCACGCCACTTTCGCCCCGGTGCGGCGCAGCACCACCACGTGGGTGAGCGAGGGAACCTTGGCGGCCGCCTCGTCCGCCTGATGCTTGATCGCGATCTCCTTGCCGCGCCGGTAGGAGCCATCGGCGGTGAAGAGCACCTTGGCCTTCGCGTCGTCGAGTCGCGAGGCGAGCGCCGCGGGGCCGAATCCGGAGAAGATCGGGATCACCACCGCGCCGATCTTGAGGCAGCCGAAGAAGACCGGAACGATCTCGGGCACCATGGGCATGTAGAGCCCGACCGCGTCCCCTTTGCCTACCCCCATCGACCGGAGGGCGTTCGCCACCTGGCAGGTCCGGTGCGAGATCTCCTCATACGTGTACTTCCGCACCGCTCCGTCGTCCCCTTCCCAGATCACCGCGACGCGCGATCCGAGTCCGCGCTCGAGGTGCCGGTCGATGCAGTTGGCGACGATGCTGGTCTGGCCGCCGACGAACCACTTCGCCCAGGCCACGCCTGCCGACGTGTCGAGGATCCGCGCATAGGGACGCTGCCACGAAATCCCCAGGTCCTCGAGCGCCGCGTCCCAGAACCACTCGATGTTCTCCACCGAGCGGCGGATCAGCGCGGCATGGTCCGCGATGCCGTGGGCGCGCATGAAGCGGGTGACGTTCGCCTGCTCCACCATTTCCGCGGTCGGTTGCCAGATGATCCCTTCCATCGCGGGCCTCCTGAAGGCGGGGCATGGGAGGCGCCTCCCCGGGTACATGACCGTAACTGCGGGGCGTTGCGACCCGAGCGTCTCCCGACATCGTCGCATTTGCGACGAGGGCGTACACCAATAACCCGGATTCGGAACTGTTGATCCGCGGCCGAAGGATGACGTATACCACAGGATCGAGCCCCATCTCGGAGAGGATCCCATATGACCCGTCTTGTATTCATCGTGGTTGCCGTCCTTCTCGGCGCCATTCTCCCCGCCCGGGCCCAGGAACCCACCGGACCGAAGCGGCTGCTGGATGCCCATGGCGGGGTGAAGCTCGACCCGGCTGGGATGGCCGTCGAGTTCGATCTCCAGCCGCTGGCACAGCGGGTCAAGGCGTTCCAATCCGGCTCGTTTCCGAGTTTCGCTGCCGCGGAGGAGGCCGCCGCGAAATTGGAAATGCCGCTCCTGCTCTCGACCGATGCGATCCGCGCCCAGTTCGAGGAGTTCAACGCGGGCCTGCTCGCGGGCATCCACTTCGTGCTCGGCCGCGGCAACGGCAACGAGGTCCAGGGCAAGCTGTGGATGCTCCAGACTCTGCTCGATCGCCTGCTCGAGAAGCGCGCGACCCTCGAAGCGGCCCGCCGGCCCCCGTGCGACCTCGCGGTGATCTACGTCGCCGGCGGCCTGGCCGCCGCGGGGGCGGATCCCAAAGTGCCGCAGGACCTCGACGCCAAGGTGCGCGAAGCGGGCAAGGCGATCGATGCCGCCGATGCCGCCGACGAGCCCTACGGCTACTGGATGCGCAAGCCGGAACTCCTGTGCTTCCGGCGTCTCGACCGCGCGGTGGACGAAGGGATCGCGATGGACCAGGACGAGGGGCTGCTCGCCGCGGTCCAACTGCTGGATATCGTCATCCGCCGCGACGAGATCGCGATCGAGGTCAAGGTGATGTCCGCGCTTGCGGAGATCCTCTGCGGGCCCACCCCGCAGCTCACGGTCGACGACATGGTCGCCGCTTTCAAGCCAGGAGATTCCTTCGAGAACCTCTCGCGGACGCCGGCCAAGCTGGCGTCCTTTCGCGGGCGTCTGCTCGCCCTGCCGGCGGTCGCGAAAAAGAAGGCACGCCTTGCCGCGGGCGAGGCCTTGCGGTTCGCGCTCTTCCCCGCGGGGGAGGACTTCGAGCGGATCCTGGTCCGCGCGCTTCCCGCGCTGCCGGGCAAGGGGATCCAGGCCCGGCTGGTCGCCGCCTGCCGCAGCGAGGCCGGCCTGCCTCTCGCCAGGGCCAGCCGGGGATGGCTGTCGGTCCGCGCGCAGTTGATCGAGACTCTGTATCGGTGGCCGGCGTCGGAAGCGGCCAAGGTCGTCGCCTTCAAGGGCGGGCTCGAGAACGCCGCCCTCGATGACTTCACGCTCCGCGTGGTCGAAGAGGACGCCAAACCGCCGGAGCCGCCGGCAGAGGGGATCGCCCCGCCGCTGCGGCTCGAGCCGGCCCCGGACTACTACCTCGCCCTGGCGCGCGCCGTGCGCGACTTGCGCAAGCAGCTCACGGACGCGCTGGGGATCGGGTTGATGACCACGCTCGCCCGGCTGGATCCCAGCGGCATGCCGTCGGCCACTCGGGTCAACGCCGAATTCCCCCAGGTCGAGCTGCTTTACTACGGCCTCCACCTCGTCGGTTGCGAGGGGATCGGCCTCGCCTCCCCGATCGACGAGGCGGAGATGTCGGCAATGGATCAGGACCGGGCGCGGAATCGCGCACTCTACTTCTGCGCCAATTGGGGGAAAGACCCCGCGTTCCTGGTCGACAGCCGCGCGGCCGTGCCGCTCGAACGGGTGACGCACGAGGGGAAGTCGCTGATGCGCGCCTGGGTCTCGATGGGGGTGCGCCTGATCCCGTGCCGGATCCGCTATACCAAGCCCCCGCGCGCGTTCGATCCCCAGGGAAAGGAGTTCCAGCCCGCGTTCGTGCCCCTGCTGGCCTACCTCCCGATGCGTATTGCGGGCACGGTGCAGGTGGAGCCGTCCGTGGTGCTCACCCCCGGGGGCTTCAGCAAGTTCTGCGCGGAGACCTACAAGACCCCCAACGTCAAGGTGATCGCCCCCACGGAGAGCCGCAGCAGCAACAACAAGTACTCCACCATCCTCTATGCCGGGTGCGGCCTGAGCGTCCTGCTCGGGATCTTCGGTGTGTTCGGCTCCTACTACCTGAAGCGCTCGATGTCGGACTAGCCCCAATACCGGTCGGTCAACGGCGTGGTCCAGTACGTCGCACCCCGCCCGTGAGGACCAAGCCCCGCAGCGGGCCGTGGACCCACTCGTCCCGCGGATCGAACAGCCGGGCAAGCTGCCTCGCGCGCAGGGCCGCGTCGCCGGACGGCCCCGGGTCCTTCTCCTTCGCGTTGGTCGCTTCGGGGGACGATCCCACGGCCCGCCGACGAGGCGCGGCGCGAAAGAGCTTCTCGTGGAAGTCCGGGAAGAGGTAGCCGGCCACGCCCTTCGGCTCCATGTCGAAACCGAAAACGTCGCGGGCGGGATCGCGCGATCCCGCCCGAACCCGACCCGGGTCCGACTACCACTCCCGCATCTCGGTGTCGAAATCGACCAGCGCCTTGTTGGCCTGCGCCTGGGCGGCGGCCTCATTGCGGGCGCCCCGGGTCGCGGAGGCCATCAGGCGTTCCCGATAGGCCTCTTTGTGGGCCTCGTAGGTCGCACGCTCGATATCCTTGATGAGCATGCGCTCGCGCAGCACCAAAAGGTCGGCGTGGTCGTACTCCATCTGCGAGCACCAGCCGTGGACGAGTTGCCGCTCCACTTCCGCGCGGACATCCGTGAGCATGTCGCGCCGGCGGGTGTGGTACGTGTTGTACGGCAACCGGCCCAACCGCCAGTCCAGGTCGAGGATGCGGATCTCCTGGAGGTAGATCTGGTGGTGGGTGGTGCCCCCGCCGCCCTTCTCGGACTTCTGCAGGATCCCCAAGAGGTGCACGGCTTGGTCGCGCTCGAGCACCAACTGAAAGTTTTCATGGGTCTGCAGCTTGGTCGGGCGGATGTCGCTCTTCGACTTGCACCCGGCGAGGGCAAGCGCGAGGCCGATGGCGATGATCGCGACGCGACGCATGGTTCTCCTCCTCATCCTAAGTACCGCACCCCGGAGAATTGTACCCAGTCTGCTCGGCGCTTCTGGCCCCCTGCTTCGTTGCTCCTCCTCCGCGATGCTCTTGGCATCGCGTCGTCGTCGCGCCTCGCCGGCGGCCAGAATCGCCTTCGGATACT
>Ga0082335_1004719_pt1 | contig 19990 bp, 22 predicted proteins | sample Subgrocontami58m_FD_72375 | JGI IMG/M metagenome (GOLD analysis project Ga0082335, IMG submission 72375) | Subsurface groundwater microbial communities from S. Glens Falls, New York, USA - GMW37 contaminated, 5.8 m (SPADES assembly) (version 2) ... | reverse complement strand
CCACCGAGTAGGACTTGCCCTCCTGCAAAATCTCGATATCATCGAGATAGTCCTTTAAGTAGGAATAAATGACCGGCTCGAAATCCAGGGCATCGGCCGGGGCGAATAGCTTGCCGTGCTGGTACATACCGCCGTTGGTCATCGCCTCGACCATAATATTGGTATCTGCGGAGTGGTCGAGGTGGCGGTGAGACAGGATAATGGCGCTCAGATTCTGGGCGTCGAGTTTCCTTTTTGTGGACTGGACAATGCAGCCGGGCCCGGGGTCGACCAGTATCTCGGTGCCCCCCAGGTTCAGCCAGAATCCCCCCGAGGCCAGCAGCTGGGTGATTATCATAAATCTTGCCCCGCCCGTGCCCAGAAAGGTTATTGTATCGGTTAGCGGGTTTTTCTCTGTCATCTTGATGTTAAATATAGATGATAGCCCTGTTTTTTACAATCAGCGGAGATTGTTTGTTAACTTTTCCCCCTTCCCTTACTAAGGGAAGGGGGCTAGGGGGATAGGTGAATAAATAAGTTCAACACTTAAACCCTTTGACGCCCGCAGCGTCGTCGGCTAAAATAGACCAGGCAGCCAGTGGGTAAGGATTCATCCTGCAGTTCATCCTGAAGGAGAATGATATGAAGCAGCTTTGGGCACCTTGGCGTATGGAGTATATTCAACAGGGGAAAGTGGCAGGGTGCATATTGTGTGAAAAACCGAGGCAGGATAGCGATGTGGCTAACTACATCCTGTACCGGGGAGAGAAAAACTATATCATTATGAATGCTTATCCCTACACGCCGGCGCACCTGATGGTAGTTCCCTACCGACATCTGGCCAGTCTGGAAGAGCTGACGGCTGCCGAACGCCACGAGCACTTCGATATCGTTAGCCGTGGAGTTAAGGTGCTGAGGCAGTTATTTAGTCCCGACGGATTTAATCTGGGTGTTAATATCGGTAAGGCGGCCGGAGCCGGCATCGAAGGTCATATCCATACCCACATCGTGCCCCGCTGGCAGGGGGATACCAACTTTATGACGGTAATCGCTGATGACAGGGTACTTCCGGAAGCCCTGGCGGCAACCTACCAGAAGCTAAAAGGGCAATTCTGAGGATAAGTATGGTGCCCCCAAGGGGATTCGAACCCCTGTCTACACCGTGAAAGGGTGCCGTCCTGGGCCTCTAGACCATGGGGGCTACGGGTTTAAGTATAGCAGAGATACCCTCAGCCGACAACGCCCCTGGTAAGGTTAATTCAATTGTCATTGCGAGGAAGTTTACCCTGAGCGAAGTCGAAGGGTGGCAATCTCGAAGATTTGTACGGATTGCTTCGCCTTTGGCTCGCAATGACACTTCTAGTATATGTTACAATATCAGGAAGACATGATGAGTAGCCTGACTGACAACAATAAACAGACCGGAGTGGAGAAGAAGGCAGGGCTAAAGCCGAAAATTCTCTTTGCGCTGACTCTGCTCCTGGTGGTGGCTATCAGTGTTGGCCTTTTCTTTTATGGACGGGACCCGGAGAGACTGGCTGTGCTGAAGAACTACGGCTATCTGGGTGCTTTTCTGGTAAGCCTGGTGAGTAATGCCAGCATTATCTTACCGGTACCGGGCATTATTGTGCTTTTTGCTCTGGGCGCGACGCTTAATCCAGTTTTAGTGGGATTAGCCGGTGCTGCCGGGGGAGTTATTGGTGAGACGACTGGTTTCGTCTTCGGTTATAGTGGGCGTGGCGTGGTGCGGGGTAGTCGGCTGTACGCTCGGGCGGAGAAATGGATGAGGCGGTGGGGGGGTTGGGCTGTTTTTGTCTTTGCCGTTGTGCCAATACCTGTTGTTGATATTGCCGGTGTCGTGGCTGGTGCCCTTGGTTTTCCCTTATGGAAGTTCTTGCTGGTAGTCTGGGTGGGCAAAAGTCTTAAATATGTGGCTCTGGTGTCGGCTGGCGCCTGGGGTTGGGATGCGCTACTACGCTCATTCGGTTAGTTTGTGCCCTTGATAATGGTCAGGGCTGACGGCACCACCCGGAAAGACGCGGGACATTCCCCAAGCAGTTCTCCATCGGCCTCAACGAGAAGTGGCTCGGGGGATTGGATGGTAACACTGGTTGCCTGGTGCACTCTGATTTGAGGGTGGGTTGTCTGACTTTCCCGGTATAGCTTTGGCAATATCTTGAGCAGTGCCAGGCTGCCGATATCACCGGCAATCACCACATCCAGTAAGCCGTCATCGACCCTGGCCTGGGGAGCCAGGTGCATTCCATCGGCAAAGTAGGCCCCATTAGCCACTACCATTGTGCCGAGGCGGATATTCTCAACCTTATTTTCCAGGCATAAGGCAGCCCCCTGGTTGCGGTAGCTGAGAGCCGAGCGCAGACCCCCCATTGCATAAAGGGCGTAATTCATAGTCTTACCCAGTCGGTTGGGCAGGCGTTTTCTGGCTTCGACTACGGCCGCCCCAAAGCCGACGTCGGCTTGATTGACAAAAAAGCGCTCTAAAGTTTTCCCCCCGCTCCGGTATTCAACCAGACCAACATCAATTACAACGCTTCGCTGGCTGGTTAATAGGGAACAGGCGCTGGCATAATCCTGGGGGATGCCCAAGGAGTGGGCGAAGTTACAGGCTGTGCCGGCGCTGATAATACCCAGCATTACCTTACTTGAGATGGGGGAACGAAGAATGCCGTTAGCAACCTCGTTTACCGTGCCGTCACCGCCCACGGCGATGAGATAGCGGTAACCGGCTTTAACCGATGCCTGGGCTAGCTCTATGGCATGACCGCTGCCCTGACTATATTCGTAGTCAAAAGACAAGCCGATGTCGCGTAACCGCCGGCTAATCCGTGGCCACTCCCACTGCGCTGCGCACCCCCCTGCCGCCGGATTAACAATTACCTTGGCATACGGTACCGACATCGGCTCCTCTGCTTCAGGCCAGTAATATTCTCGAAGATTCCTGGTCTAGCCTCTAGACAGCTACCACCTCTTGGACTTCGGGGATTTCCGACTTCAGGATTTGCTCGATTCCCATCTTGAGTGTCATGGTAGACATAGGACAACCGCCGCAGGCGCCGGTCAATCTAACTTGCACCGTGCCGCCATTGATATCAACCAGTTCCACATTGCCACCATCGCTCATCAGCATGGGTCTTATCTTGTTCAGGGCTGCTTCCACTTTTTCTCGCATTGTGTCCTCCTTACTTCTGGCTCAAGATTCTCTTCTATTTCTTAACCAGTTAAATTCTACCATAGCTTGGGATAGTGCGTCAATTTTGGATGTGTGCAGAATTCTAATCTTCGACAATCTTCTTTAGTGCATCTTTGCCTGAAGTTGTGGGCGGAACGTCTCCAGCTTTGTATAGTAAAACACCCCTTCTAGCAGGTCGAATAACAATCTTACCTTCCTTTGCTAATTGGGTAGCGAAGTCAACTGGATCAAGAAGCGGGAAATACTCCCTAAAAGCCTCATTAAAGCCAGAGAAAACAGAATGAATGCCCTTATATGGTGGCACCCTTAGCCTTTCTATGGCCTTAAGCACAAACTCCTCAGGCGTAAGGTCTCCGAGACTAGGCATATCATTCATAATATAACAATATCATAGGACATAATGCTAAGCAAACAATGTCAAAAACAGATAGATATTGCGAACAATAGGCTAATAATTAACGTTTGAGAGAGATTTTAGCAGATGAATGGGTCTACATGCTCAAGAGCGGGTGATAACCAGGTTGCTATCCAACTTGTTTTAATAATATAATCCTGTTATTAGGTTTTAGAAATAAAAACAATATAGGAGGTTCAGTAATGAAAATCAAAGGGTCTGAGGTTAGGCAAGGTAAGAATAGGTTCTTTCTGGGTACAATGAAAGTGGGGGATCTAATAACAAGAGGGGAAGTTGATAAGTTTATTGGTGGGCATCCTGATGGGTATCAAAGGAACCTATCCGATTCTAGGGCTAGGGCGTTTGGTAGGTATATAGATGGTGGAGGTATTTCACCTGCATCAATACTACTTAATATTAGGGATACCAGTGCTATTGAAGAGATTGATGGTTATATTAACCTACCAGATGACGTTACAATCTGGATCGTTGATGGTCAACATAGAGTCGGGGGCATGAAATTAGCTGTTGAGAGAGATCCAGCAAACGCTGAATTAGAGTTTCCGGTTATTATAATGAACGAACCTACAAACTATGAAGAGGCAAAGCAATTCGTTATCATAAACAAAACTCAAAAAGGAGTCAGAACTGACCTTGCAGAAAGATTCTTAATGCGGGCTGTTCAAGAAGAAGGAAGAGAAAAACTCTACGAAACGCGAGAATCTGGTGCATTGAGAGGAATTCTTAAAAACATAGAGTGGGTTAGACAAGCCATAGAGATTACCGATATTCTAAATGGTGATAAAAAACATCCTTGGTATGGCCAAATACAGCTTCCGAATGCTCCTAAAGTGGGAACTGTTGTTTCTCAGAAAGCATTTTCAGATTCCTTGGAGCCAATATTGAAGGATACGTCTTTTCAAGGTAAGCAAGTACAACAAATAGCATCAGCACTTGGCAACTATTGGGATGCTATTAATGAACTATGCATTGACGCCTTAGGCAACCCTAAAGAGCACGTAATTCAAAAGACAACCGGTGTCTTTGTCTTACACAAGATATTCCCAAGAGTAACTGAACTATGCCGTGACGACAGAGGTAATAAGATTCTTACTAAGGAAAACATTAAAACGGTTCTTAAAGACATGCCTTTTATGGAATCCGAATATTGGGAATCTAACGGTACGGCAGGAAGAAGGGGGACAAGTCGTAAGGCTTTTGCCTCTTTAGTTCTAGAAGCTTTGGAGGCTTTAGAGTCAAGCCAAGAGATTAAAGAGCCAGACCTTGTAGTATAGTTTTTATAAACTTAGCCCTACACTTCACGGATAAATCGGCGGCGCTTCCAGCCCCATAGTTTCGGGCAAGCCCAGCATCAGGTTCATGTTCTGGATAGCCTGCCCGGCGGCGCCCTTCACCAGGTTGTCCAGGGCACTGATAACAATGAGCTTCTGTCCGCTGGGGTCAATGGTGGGGTGGATGAAACAGAGGTTGCTCCCCCAGGTGTGCTTGGTATGGGGAGAAGAGTCCACGACTCGCACAAAGGGCTTGTCCTGGTAGAAGTCGCGGTAGAGAGCCAGCAGCGCTGCCTTTCCTTTTGCCCCACCAGCCACCTTACCCGGTGCGAGTTTGGCGTAGGCGGTAGTCAATATTCCCCGGGTCATCGGTATCAGATGGGGGATAAAGGTGACCGAGAGCGAGGCTCCAGGGCAAAGTCGCTTTAGCTCCTGAATAATCTCCGGCAGGTGGCGGTGCCCCTCCAGGCCATAGGCGGTGACATCTTCATTAGCTTCGGAGTAATGCGTAGTCAGGCTCAGGGTTCTACCCGCTCCCGAAACACCTGACTTGCTATCGATGATGATGTCCGGCTCGATGAGACCTGTCTTGAGCGCCGGTGCCAGGGCCAGAATTGCCCCGGTGGGATAACAGCCCGGATTAGCTACTAATTGTGCCGCCGCAATCTCGGCTGAGTATAGCTCCGGTAGTCCAAAGACGGCTTGTGCCAGTAGTTCGGGAGCCGGGTGAGTAAAACCATACCAGGTGGGATATTGGGCGGCATCCTTCAACCGGAAGTCGGCGCTGATATCCACCACCTTGATGCCTCGCTTGACCAGCGGGATGATTTCTTTAGCGCTATCCTTCTGGGGCAGGGCCGAGAAGGCTAACTCAACCTCATCGAGCTCAGCCGTGATGGTTAGCTCCCGGCTCGCCAGGTGGGGGAAAGCCGTGCCAAGCTTCTGCCCGGCGGCACTCCGGCCGGTAACCGAGGTAAGCTCTACCTCCGGGTGCTGATACAAGAGCCGTGCCAGCTCAACGCCAGCGTAACCCGTAACATTAATGATACCTACCTTAGTTTTACTCATTGCTTAAATCTCCTCTCCCTTGATTATATTTCTTCTGGGCTATGTTGGGCAAGCTCACGCTGACTCTGTACCAGGGTCAGGGTCTCCTGGATATCATGCTGACTCCAGCCCGATACTGTCAGGATTCTCCTGAGGAATTCAAGGCTGGCTTCATATTCAGGACTGATTAGCTCCACATTCCCCAGGCTCGTCAGCAGTGCGGCTTCCCGCGCCCGATGCACCCGCACTACCACCTTTAGTCTGGGGTTAATCTGCCTGGTTGCCTTGACGGTAGTGACTACTGCCACCGGGTCGGGGAAGGTGATGACCAGTGTCTCTGCCCGGCTCAAATCTAGCTGGGCAAGAACCCGAGGATTGGAGGCATCCCCGTAGAGACAGAGTCTGCCGCTAGACCGTGCGCTAGCAATACGTTCGGGATCGATATCCAGAATAGTGTAAAGGATACCGCTGTTATCCAGTCCCTGGGCGATATGCTGCCCGATTCTGCCATAACCGGCAATGACCACCCGGGGTGGACTCTCGGGGCGTTGGTGAGCTAAAGCTCTTTGGTCTGGGGGTAGTGGTAGTACTGTGCTCGCCCAGGGTAATTTGGGGGATAACCGAGAAGCCAGGCTTATCGACAGCGGTGTGAGTAGTATGGTGATAATGGCACTGGCCAGGATTAAAGAATAGAACTCCTCCGAGATTACGTCGGCATTAATTCCGGCTTGAGCCAGGATAAAACCGAACTCCCCAATCTGAAAGAGACCAGCACTGGCGAGTAAGGCGATTCTACCATTATAACCAAAGAAACGGATGATACCAAAAACGACCAGAAATTTTATCAGGATAATAACCGCCACCGTTACTAATATCAAAGACCAGTATTCCAGCACAAAGGTTGGGCTGAGTAGCATACCCAGGGAAACAAAGAAGAGGGTGGCAAAAATATCCCGTAGGGGGGTAATTTCGGCTAAAGCCTGATGAGCGAATCTGGTTTCCCGCAGCACCAGACCGACCAAAAAGGCGCCAAAGACGGCAGACAGCCCGAGTAGTTGGGTGCCCAACGCCGCGCCCAGGGAGAGCACTAGTATCGTCAGCAGGAATAGCTCTCGTGACCTGATGCCACCGACTCTACCCATTAACCAGGGCAGCACCCACAACCCGGCCAGGATGGCGACCCCGGTGAAAAGAACCGTCTTGCCTAGGGCTATGGCGAAAGCCAGGGGTAATCCCTGTATCTCACTACCGATAAGGGGCACGGCTACTGCCATCACCACGACGCTAATATCCTGCACGATAAGGATGGCAATCATAATCCGTCCATGCACTGAGTCTAATTCGCCTCGTTCCGCCAGTATTTTGTAGCAGACGGCGGTGCTGCTCAGGGAGATAATCAAGCCGAACAGGGTGGCTTGTGACAGTGGCCAGCGGAAGAAGATGCCCGCCACCAGCCCTAAGGCGAAGGTAGCCACAATCTGGACGATGCCACCGGCTAGCCCTATTTTACCCGTCTCCCGCAACTGGCTGACTGAGATTTCTAAGCCCAGGGTAAACATGAGCAGGGCAACACCTATGGTGGCGGTGGCTTGCACCAAAGCCAAGTCGCCTACCAGACCGAGAGCGTGAGGTCCCACCATTACGCCCACGACGAGGTAGCCCAGGACCACTGCTTGCCGAAGGCGGTGGGCGACCATGCCTCCGACTAAGGCAGCCGCCAATAGAATAGCAATACTGATAATTGGGTCTAATTCCGACATCACTTAGTCCATCCTCTGGCGGTGACGCTGTAATAACGGTGGTGCTAACATCGAAATATCATAACATCCCAACTAAGCGTTATCAAACCCCGGCAGCGTGGGAGATGACCAGCAGGGCTACGCCTGGCTCATATTGTTGGCGTCTGGCAACAGTGATATAATTGGGTTTCAGCCCTAAGTGAGGCAGAGGGGGGAGGCTAATTGGATATTCAGCAGGCGTTAGACTATATCTACAGCTTTGTGGACTACGAAAAGGAGCCCAGACCGCGTGATGCCGTGCATTACGACCTGAGGCGTATGGATGAATTGCTGGCCCGGCTGGGTAACCCTCAGCGCCATGCCAGGACGGTGCATATCGCCGGCACCAAGGGGAAGGGCAGCGTGGCGGCAATGATAGCCTCAGCCCTTACTGCATCCGGTTATACTACCGGGCTTTACACCTCCCCCCATTTGCATATTTTTAACGAGCGCATCCGGGTCGATGATAAGTTAATCTCTGACCAGGAGCTGGTTACTCTGGTGGAGCAGCTAAAACCTGAGGTCGAGGCGGTAAATAAGAAAGCCACCTATGGTCGGTTGACCACCTTTGAGTTGATAACGGCGCTGGGTTTTGCCTACTTTAAGCTGAAGGGGGCTGATTTTCAAGTTATCGAGGTCGGGCTTGGCGGTCGGCTTGATGCCACTAATATCGTTCAGCCTGATGTGTGCGCTATCACGTCAATCAGCCTGGACCATACCGAGGTGCTGGGTAACACCTTAACCGCAATTGCTACGGAGAAGGCGGGCATCATTAAGCCCGGTAGTGTCGTGGTGGTCTCCCCCCAGGTTGATGAGGTGGCTAAGGTAATTGAAGAGACTTGCCGTGTTTGTGGGGCAAAGCTGGTCAGGGTCGGTCGTGATGTTACCTGGCAGAGTCTCGGCTTTGATGCTAGCCAGCAGTCACTCAAGGTACAGAGCAGATTGGGCAGCTATGAGCTATCGATTCCTCTGCTGGGTCAGTATCAGCTTGAGAATGCGGTGACGGCGGTGGCAACCCTGGAGGTTTTAGCCGAGAAGGGTTTTCATGTTTCCCGGCAGAATATTACCGACGGTCTGGCCCAGGTGCGCTGGCCGGGGCGGCTCCAGGTTCTCAGCCGTCATCCCCTGGTGGTGGTGGATGGTGCCCATAATCCCTACTCAGCCGGAAAATTGAGGCAGGCTCTGGAACAATACCTTGATTTTGACAAAGCTATTTTGATTTTCGGCGTCTCTTCCGATAAGGATATAGCCGGAATAATCTCGGAGTTGGTGCCCCTGTTTGCCAGGGTGATTGTTACTCATTCCGTTCATCCCCGGGCAATGGCTACAGCCCCGATTGTGGCTGAGTTTCAGCGGTATGGAGTGTCAGCACAGGCCGCAGAGGATATTGCTACTGCCTTGCCGTTGGCGCTTGGTCTGGCGGGAGAGAAAGACCTCATCTGCGTTACCGGCTCTTTGTTTGTCGTTGCCGGGGCAATCGAGCAGGCAGCGGTGCTTGGTTTAACAGTGTGACCGGTGAAAAAGGTTGACCATCTAAGGTAAGAAAAGCAGCCCTTTGAGCTAGAATGGATAAAAGGTAGTATCACGGGTATCTCTATATCAAATACTAAAGGAGGTATTTCTCATGGCAACCAGGAGGCAGTTTGGTCAAAAGGTGATTGGTACGGTAACATCGGTAAAGGGGCATTGTGGCTGGGGGCATAAAGTAGGGGATAAGATGGAGCTTAGCGGGCATAACACTGCCGGGCTTTGCGGCTACTTCTATCACGACATCTTCCCCACCATTATTGCCCTTCAGTATGGGGCTACGCACCCCTGGGGTGACCCGGAAAAGCGAACCGTCGAGTGCTGGGACCGTAAAAACGCCGTAACCATAGAGTTGACACGGGAAAAATAAGCCAACTCATTATGCCCCAGATTGAGGTCATCAGCCTCATCTCCGGCGAGCAACATTAGCGACTAAAGCTTAATGGGGGCGTTAAATTGTGTTGTCAGAGCCTCTGCGGGCAGCATATCGCCCAATATCTTCTCTAGCGCCATGGTGTGACTGCACAATCCCCGCCCGGCAAAAAAGCCGCAAGAACAATGCCACCTTCCGTCTTTATAGCTAATAGTGTAGTCGTCATTCTCTCCCCGGAATTTCACGGCAAGCTCTGTGAAGGTAACTCGCTCTTTCTCCTGGGCATAGCGTTGCGCCTTTTCGATTTTCCCAATCAGGCTTGACTGCATAACTACACCTCCTTAAACTAAAAAGCACCGACCTATCAGGTTCGGTGCTTCTCGCTCGCGCCACTGCTAACAATATCTGCAGGATGCATATTATCTACCTCCCATCAGACCGTCCTCAGTAATTATCAGTATACTCCTTTCGGGCGGAAAAGTCTAGGGGTAATTGGGGAAATATTTTAAGATTGTTCTGCTTGGGCTATTCGGGCAAATGGGGACGGCTTGCCTCCTCGGCGAGGCGTGTTACCTCCTTCCGCAGGTTATTGCATTCCGCCAGTAGCTCCTCATGGTTTAAATTCTCAGCAGGGACTGTTTTGGAGCTTAAGTGTTGTAGACTTTCCATAATCCGGTCTCTCTCCACCAGGTTTTGCCGAAAGAGGTTATTAAGTCCTTGCACCTCGCGGAATCGCATGTCTACTTCGCTTCTTTGTCGAAGTATAGTCCGCCACCCTGAAAGTACAATGAGGAACAAGGCCACATAAAGGAGGATACCGCCGATAGTCAGACTAATATATAGGTTACGGGTGTGCTGAGCGATAAACTGAGCAAAGGGAGCAAAGTAAAGATAGACTTCGTAAGCCCCTATTACCTCGTGCGAGTTTGTATTATAGATGGGGGCATAGACTTCAATGAGGGTGCCCAAAGTACGTTCCTGCTCATTTTCGGCTTTTTGTGGAACAGAAATTTCCCGACCGATACCCCCCTCAAGGGCCTTGCTCAGTTCCTCCCCGATCGGGAAGCTCTGCCCCACTTGTGAGCGGTCGGTAGAGAAGATTACCTGTCCTTGAGGGTTCCATAGCTTAATGCGGGCAACACGGTCAGAGACGATATACTGTTGCATAAAACGGTTAAAGGCATCGTAACGGTCGCCTGACATTGGTTTTTGGAAATCCTCAGTGGTGAGTTGGCTAGGCAGAAGATGGGACACGATACTTACCACTTCAGCCGTAGCCTCTTCCAGAACTAACTTCTCGGCAGTCTGTCTTAGCCACCAACCGGTGAAGAAGAGCATTAAGGCAACACTGATAACGGCAACAATGGAGAATTGAAGGAGCAGGTTTTCCCGTAATGCTTTCATAATAGCCCCCCCTATTTTGCAAGACTTAAACCGGGATTTCCCATTTCAACTTGCCATCAAACAATTATCATCCGCCAGTGCCTCTTGGTCATGATAATACCCCCATGCCATGCGGCTGTCAAACCTCCTTCGGCAATACTTTATTTTGACCTACTAACGCAATTATGGTGAAGTGGCTAAATATTTTTCAGATTGTCCTGGTCGGGCTATTAGGCTAAAATGGACAGGATAAATGTTATCTGGTGGGGTGGTATCGGTGCTGAGAGGGTTCAAGAGAAGCCGCCTGACGGCTAGCAGCCAGAGGAGAAATGGGCGGTGAAAGTGCTGCTGCAGCGGGTTACCGGAGCCTCGGTGGGCGTGGCGGGTGAGGTGGTGGGCAAAATAGGTCGGGGGCTGGTGGTTTTTGTCGGAGTGGCTAACGGGGATACGGTAAGGGATGCCCAATATCTGGCACAAAAGACGGTCAGCCTGCGTATTTTCCCGGATGATGCCGGCCGGTTTAACCTCTCGGCTCAGGATGTTAAAGGTGAGTTATTAGTGGTCAGCCAGTTTACCCTGCTGGCGGATACCAGGAAGGGGCACCGTCCCAGTTTTGTTGAGGCCGCTCCGCCGGCCCAGGCTGAAGTCTTATTTGAGCAGTTTGTGACGGAGGTTCGTGCCAGCGGCTTAAAGGTGGAGACCGGGCGCTTTCAACAATCTATGCAGGTGGAAATCCATAATGATGGCCCGGTAACCATCCTGCTGGATAGCCGGGAGAAGTTTTCAAAATAGTTTTTCTGGCGACTATATGATACACTTCGGTGGCTTGACGAAAAAGTTAGAGGTAAAATGTGGTAACCTCACCGCTGGCAATCCTGCTCCTGGGGCTTCTGCTCGGGTTAAGGCACTCCTTTGATTCCGACCATCTGGTGGCGGTGAGCACCATCGTCAGCGCCTACCGTAATCCCCTGAAGGCTATCTGGGTAGGCGTCTCCTGGGGATTAGGCCATACCACTACCCTGTTCTTATTTGGTATCCTGGTCCTCTTCGTGAAGATTACACTATCGGAGCAGATAGCCCGCCTTTTTGAGTTCCTGGTGGGGGTGATGCTGGTGGTGCTGGGGATTCAGGTGTTCTGGAGTTTGCGCCGGAGCCGGGTTCACCTCCACCCCCACAGCCATGACACCCAGTCCCATGTTCATTTTCACTCTCACGCTGAGACTCCTACCCACGTCCATCACCGCCGTCTGGGCTGGAGCAACTGGATCTACTTCCTTATCGCCGGGATAATCCCTGGTGAACAAAGCCCGGCGGAGTTGCGCAGTTCTCTCAAGCCCTTCTTCCGGCTTAAGTCCTATGTCGTGGGTACCGTCCACGGACTCGCCGGCAGCGCGGCTCTCATGATTCTTGTGTTGGCCGGACTGGAGTCCCGGTGGCTGGGGTTATGGTATATCCTGCTCTTCGGGCTGGGTTCTGCTATCAGTATGGGGCTGGTAACTATCTTCCTTGCCTTTCCCTTCTCAACCTCCGCACGATGGCCCCGGCTCAACCGCCTGGTTCAGTATTCCGCCGGCGTCTTTGGCATCCTCTTCGGGTTCTATTTCATGTACCAGGCAGGACTGGTGAGGTAGTGACTGACCGGAATTTAGATTGGGGGTAGGGTGGAGCGAAGAGTAACCCACTATATTATAGTCCCCTCTCCCTTGACGGGAGAGGGCTAGGGTGAGGGTGATAATAAATCATTTACCCCTCACTTACATCTCTCCCGCAAGGGGAGAGAGAAGTTGGTAATTACAATTATTTATTTCAGCGGCAATGTCTCAAGCTCAAGGCTGATGTCCAGGGATTTGGTGGAATGAGTCAGAGCACCGATGGAGATAATATCGACCCCGGTCATGGCTACCGCCGCGACATTATCCAGTGTGATGCCTCCCGAAGCCTCGGTCTTAACTCCCTTTGGTAACAGGCTGAGGGCGCGACGCATTTCGTCGGGACTCATATTATCGAACATAATCATGGTTGCCCCGGCTTCGGCAGCCTCCCGGGCTTCCTCAGATGTAGTAGTTTCGACCTCGACGGTCATGCCCTTCGGAGCCTTTTCTTTAGCCTTGCCGACAATATCTTTCAGGCTCATGCCCATTTTTCTGAGAGCAGCTATATGGTTATCCTTAATCAGCACGGCATCACCCATATGCATGCGGTGATTTTGTCCCCCGCCCATCCGCACGGCATACTTTTCCAGTGCTCTGAGACCGGGAGTTGTCTTGCGGGTATCGACAATCCGAGCATGGTAATCCCGTGTTTTGGCGACATATTGGGCGGTCTGTGAGGCAATGCCGCTGAGCCTCTGCAGGAAATTGAGAGCCACCCTCTCGGCTTTAAGGATGCTGCTTACCCGGCCGGAAATGGTGGCGACGATGTCTCCCGGTTTTATCGCGGTGCCATCTTTAATCAGTAACTCCACCTTCAGTGAAGGGTCGACCTTGAGAAATACTTCCCTGGCAATATCGTTCCCCGCCAATACTCCCTCGGCTTTGACCAGCATGAATGCCTTCCCCTGAAGCTGGGGTGGTATCAGTATCTCGCTGGTCACATCTCCCTGACTTATATCCTCAGACAGAGCCAGGTCGATGATATTGCTGTTGAACAATGGCTATTCCTTTTCGTCAGGTCTTCTTAAGACTCCGCCTTTAATTACCCTTATCAGAGCACCTGATTCTACCTTGATAACGACACTATCCTCATCTATGATTTCGACTTGTCCATACATTCCACCGGCGGTAATTACCATGTCGCCCTTCTCCAGTTCGGCTACCATTCGGTCGTGTTGCTTCTCCCGCTGGCGTATTGGTCTAATCATGAAGAAATAGAACATGCCAATAATCCCTATCAGAAATAAAATTGGGAAATAAATACCCATTCTCCCTCTTTGCCCTCCCTTTTTACTTGATATTACTTGCTGCAAGGCTACCCTGCAGCGCCCAGGGGCTGGTTTTCTCAATCCGGATATTCACCAGTTGCCCCAGATAGTCACCATTATCACTTAAGAATACCAGTTTACCACTTCGGGTGCGGCCTTGCCACTTGCCCTTATTCTTGCCTTCAATCAGCACTTCTACTGTCTTGTTCAGTAGCCGGGCATTACTTTCGGCAGCGACACTCTCCTGTAGCTGCTCAATCAAGTATAGTCGTCTTCTTTTCTCTACGGCGGGGATATTATCCTCCAGTTCCCTGGCGGCAACAGTCCCGGCCCTGGGTGAATAGCAGGCGACATGGACGGTATCGAACCTTAGCTCGGAGAGCAGGCTGAATGTCTGCTGGAACTGCTCGGCGCTTTCTGAGGGAAAACCGACGATGACATCGGTGCTCAGGGCGACCCCGGGTATCTGGCGGCGTAGCTCGGTGATAAGCTGGCGATAGTGCTCGATAGTATAGCCACGTCTCATTGCTTGCAGGATATCATTGCTGCCGGCCTGCACCGGCAGATTTATCTGTTCACAGACCTTGTCCAGACGGGCTACCGTTTCAATAAGCTTGATGCTCATATCCTTGGGGTGATTGGTCAGGAAGCGCAGGCGGGCTAAGCCATCTATGGTATTTAGCTCCGTGAGCAGGTCAGCCAGGTCCGGTCTTGTCCTGAGCACGCTCGCTCCGCTCAGTGTCGAAGGGTTGCCGGGTAAATCATGCCCGTATGAATCCACATTCTGTCCCAGCAAGGTAACTTCTTTGACGCCGCGTCGCACCAGCTCTTTAACCTCGCCGCTGATTGCGGTTAAGGGGCGGCTCCTTTCCCGTCCGCGGCGGTAGGGCACGATACAGTAGGTGCAAAAGTTATCACAGCCCTGGATGATAGGCACATAGACGCTGGGTGGAGGGTGCTGGGGTAAGGCTGGAGTCTCTTCGGTTTTTTCCAGCCACGATGGGTAGTCTCCGGGCTTGAAAAAGTGGTCGACCTGGGGGAAGTCCTTTTTCAGTTGCTCGATATTAGAGTTCACCAGGCAGCCAGTTACCGCCAGGGTTAGACCGGGGCGTGACCTCTTTAGTGCTTTAAGGTTATTGAGCTTGTTAATGATGCGGTTCTGGGCGCTCTGGCGCACCACGCAGCCATTAAGCACGATAAGGTCGGCTTGCTCGGCGCTGGCTGTCGCTTGGTAGCCTCGCTGCTCAAAGAAGCTGCCCAGCCGCTCCGATTCCGCCTTATTCATCTGGCAGCCGATTGTCCAGAGATAGTATTGGGGCATAAGTATTTGACCTCTTATATCGGAAAACCCTGTCACTCAATCTTATCAGATTTGGCTAAATTACACCTGGCACATAAAATTCGAATATTCTTAGCTGTCAGACTAGTCCCTCCCTTTGAAAAAGGCAAATCATGATCAAAATGCAGATTATTACTCGATCCGCAGAGGACGCACTTCCCCTTGTCTCTTTGCCAAACCTCCTTTTTCACTTGGGTTGGAATTAAACGACTTTGTTTTATAGATATGAGCCTAAATCCTTCTGTGGTGTCTTCAACATTCTGATTTTTCGTTAACCTTAAGATGAAAATAAAAACTTTCCTTTTCCCATTATGTCGGATTTCATAATCTGCCAGCTCAAAATATCCTTTTAGAGACCAAACTCCAGGTAAGATTTTTTCATAGGCTTTTACTAATTCGGGTTCAGATTTTCTGAGCTTGTATTCCGCAACGGCATTGGCGAAATAGCCATTCTGCGTGAGTGTGCCATTTCTTGTGAACTTCGGTTGGTCAAGCTCTTTAGGGCTTATCTCTATTGAAGTTCTTGGTTCGTCGTGTCCTTCATATTCTATTGTGACGCCATCATCTAAAATCCTGTCTTGATATGGAGCGTTCGACCTTTGCGACATCAAAATAAGAGAATATCGAGGATTGAGTCGGAAATTCATGCCCCTTTGAAGGGTTTGCACGTTTTCCTCATCGCACATTTCCCTGTAAGAGAAGATTTGGTCTAGCATATCTACCTGTTAAATGTAATCATACTTGAAGGGGAAAATGACTGTGTGCTCTTATGCAGAACGCAAAAAGCTTTTTTATGGCGGAGGGGGAGGGATTCGAACCCTCGACCCCGGTTACCCAGGGTAAGCACTTAGCAGGCGCCCGCACTAGACCACTATGCGACCCCTCCAGAAGCCTTATTGATTTTAGGCTATTCCGCATATTTTTACAATATCACAATCTTTATTCTTAATCCGTGAGTCCGAATCCTAAAAAGTCACTTCAAAGGTGTCATTGCGAGACCATCCCGACAAAGTCGGGAGGCGAAGCAATCTCCTGGAACAGATAAAGCTCTATCGTCGAGATTGCTTCGTCGCGCTGAGCGAAGCGAATGTGCTCCTCGCAATGACATTTGAGGCAAGACATTTTAAGGAGATGGGGACAAAGGGGGTGAGGTTTATAACCATCCTTTTGAGATGTGTGCTATATTTAGCCTAGTTGAGGCACGAAATGGCAGAAGAAAGTTTATCGGCGGTGGCAATTACCGGGGGCTTGAAAACTCGCTTTGTCGGGCAAAGAGTTCTTTATTACCCCAGCCTGGCTTCAACTATGGTGGTGGCGCGGCAGGAAGCTCAAGCGGGGGCGGCCGAGGGCACGGTTGTCCTGGCTGAGGAGCAGACGGCGGCTCGGGGACGGCTGAAGCGTGCCTGGCAGTCACCTGGCGGTAATATTGCCTTATCGGTCATCCTCTACCCCAGCCTTTCTTACCTGCCTTCTATGATTATGCTGGCTTCGCTGGCGGTAGCTCATGGCATCGAGACAGCCACCGGCTTGAAGCCACAGATTAAGTGGCCTAATGATATTCTGATTAAGGGCAGGAAGGTATGTGGGATTCTACTTGAAAGTGATGTGCAGGGAAGCACTGTGAACTTCGTCAGTATCGGTATCGGCATAAATGTTAACCTCAGGCTGGCTGACTTTCCTGAGATTCAAGACATCGCTACCAGTCTGTCCGCTGAGCTGGGCCGGGAGGTGTCGCGCCTCGTGGTAATACGGAGCCTGCTCGTTGAGATGGAAAAGCTGTACCTGACCCTGTCGGCCGGGGGGTCTATTTATGAGGAGTGGCGGGATAGACTGGTGACACTGGGCAAGCAAGTGCGGGCAACCACCGGCGATACTGTATACGAAGGCGTCGCTGAATCAGTCGCCCGTGATGGCAGTCTCCTACTGCGAGGTTCGGATGGCAGCCTGACCAGAATTGTCGCCGGGGATGTTACCCTGCGTGGCTCAGTGGGTGCCTGAAGAGGCTAAAATCTCTCCAAGCACCCATTCATCGATAAACTGTTTCACCTTATGGCTATTTAGTTACTTTTTTTCTGGAGTCGTTTCACCGGCCATTCGGGAAAATGCTTTAAGCAAGTCCAGCGGTATTGGGAAGATGATGGTGCTGTTTTTCTCAGCGGCAATTTCCACCAGTGTTTGCAGGTAACGAAGCTGTAGCGTGGTTGGCTCCTTACCAATAATCGCCCCGGCTTGAGCCAGTCTTTCTGAGGCCTGGAACTCACCATCGGCGTGGATGATTTTGGCTCGTCTTTCCCTTTCGGCTTCAGCCTGAGCTGCCATTGACCGCTTCATCGTTTCAGCCAGCTCGACTTCCTTAATCTCGACCACGCTGACTTTAACCCCCCAGGGGTCGGTATGTTCGTCGATTATCCGCTGAAGCATCTGGTTGAGCTTTTCCCTTTGGGTCAGTAATTCATCAAGCTCGGATTGCCCCAGCACGTTGCGCAGTGTCGTCTGTGATATCTGTGAGGTAGCCCTGATATGATCCAGGACCTTAATCACCGAGTCCTCAGGGTTAACCACCCTGAAGTAGACTACCGCATTCACCTTCACGGTAACATTGTCCTTGGTGATTACCTCCTGTGACGGGACATCCATAGTGACCACGCGCAGGTCGACCCTGACCATGCGGTCAACGAAGGGGATGATGAGAAAGAAACCAGGGCCCCTCTGCCCCACATTCCGTCCCAGGCGGAAAAGAACACCCCGCTCGTATTCCGGGACAATCTTGACCGTCATCGGAAGAATCATTAACAGGATTAATACTATTACACCTATGACAATTGGGTTCACTAATATACCTCCTTTTATTGTTTTTTCGTTACATATAGCTTCAAGCCATCGACCCTACTTATAAGCACCTCCTCCCCGGGTTCCACCCGGCCCGTTTCTGATATTGCTGTCCAGTGTTCGTCCTCGATGAAGACGGTTCCTTTGGGTGCCAGGGCTTCCGTGACTTCGGCGGTCTTACCGATTAGCTCTTCCCGGCCGGCCGATATCTTGACCCGGTGTGCTCGAACGCCCCAAATGATAGTGACGACCGTGAAAGCAATGACACCGATTATCCCCAGGGCAACCAGCCATCCATCTATTTGCCACCAGCTTAGGTCTATTTGAAACAAAGCGGACCTCCTACGAAATAAGATTTCGCAATAGGTGTCAACCCAGCTAAAGCAATTATACCACTGATAATCAAACTCACTGGTTTACTGCGATTATTACTTTTTGACATATAGTTTTAAGCCTTCAATCTTGGTGATGACTACCGTTTCTCCGGGTTCCACCCGGCCTGTTGCCGATGCTGCCGTCCAGAGTTCGCCTTTAAAAAGCACTGTTCCCTCGGGGTCTAGAGCTGCCTTAACCAGGGCGGTCTTGCCGATTAGCTCTTCCCAGCCGGTATTTGCCTGACGGCGGTGCGCCCGGATTACTTGATAAACGACCAGGAGAAAGAAAGCGGCAATCATAATTGTGATAGTAGCAATCAGCCAGGGATTTACTTGAAACAATTTACCCTCCCCCGGAAATAAAATTACAGACCCAAGAACCAGTGAAATCACACCTCCAGCGGTTAATGCACCAAAGCTCGCCGTGAACATCTCAGCGATAAAGAGAGCAAAGCCGAGCACGATAAGCAATATGCCGCCTAATTGGGCGTCGAGAACACCCAGAGAGTAGAAGGCGAGAAGCAGACTGATAGCACCCGTGATGCCGGGAAAGAGTGTTCCCGGGTTGTAAATCTCAGCAATGATGCCGATGCTGCCCAGGCTAAGTAAAATATAGGCAATGTTGGGGTCGCTAATGGCATGTAAAAAGCGTTCCATAAGGCTCATTTCGTTGCTGGTCGTCTCGTAGCCCGTGGTGTTAATAGTAACCTCGGCACCGCTGGCTAATTTAACCTTCCGTCCATCGATTTGAGAAATAAGGTCTTGTAAATTATCAGCCCGGAGGTCAATAAGATTAACCTTGAGTGCGTCGACATCGGTGAAGGATTTACTTTCGGTTACGGCCAGTTGGGCTTCATCCATATTACGACCGCGCTCCTCGGCAATGGTCTTCATCCATTTGGCTGAAAACTCGGTTATCTTCTTATTTTGGTCTTCCGGCATTGCCTCACCGCTACCACTTACCGGATGAGCCGCGCCGATGGTAGTGCCGGGCGTCATCGCGGCAATATGAGCCGACAAGGTGATGAAGGTGCCGGCTGAAGCCGCCCAGGCGCTCTTGGGAGAGACATAAACAACGATGGGGACATTGGCATTCATAATCCTCTGGACTATCTTCTCGGTGGCACCCAGCAGCCCGCCAGGGGTGTTTAACTCGATAATGACGACAGTGGCGTTCTCATCTTCAGCCTGGCTGATGCCGCGGTCGATGTAATCGGCAACTATCGGCACTATGGTGCCCTCGACACGCAAGACTTCAATAACCGGGGTGGCCGCCTGAGCCTTAATGGCGATAGGGGCAGCAATTAGTAAGCTCAACAGCAATAGAATGCGTATAATTTTTAGCATAACCAGCCTTACGACACCTCCAGCCAGCCAATTGTATAGTGATTGTGCCCTTATTGCAAGTGTAAATGTTGTTTATTAACCCTTCGGGACTAGAGCCAGCTAGGGCAAGCCTCACCCCCTTAATCCCCCTCTCCTTGTATAGGAGAGGGGGAAAGATACCAAGAGAGGGGCATAGCCCCTCTCTTGCATACACTCCC
>Ga0082335_1004718_pt1 | contig 19992 bp, 12 predicted proteins | sample Subgrocontami58m_FD_72375 | JGI IMG/M metagenome (GOLD analysis project Ga0082335, IMG submission 72375) | Subsurface groundwater microbial communities from S. Glens Falls, New York, USA - GMW37 contaminated, 5.8 m (SPADES assembly) (version 2) ... | reverse complement strand
CAAAGGTCCCCGTATTGGTAGTCAGGGAGAAAGACTAATCTGATCGCAGAGCTAGCGGCCCATAGCGGCAGCTATGTTGACTCACTTAGCTGGCCCATGATAGAATAACAGGGCTAAATAAACGGGCCGCTAGCTCAACAGGTAGAGCAGGGCACTCTTAATGCTCAGGTTCAGAGTTCGAGTCTCTGGCGGCTCATATCTAACTTTTCAGAGTTTGCTAACATTTTGCTAACATTCTTTGGTCTAGCTATCCATCACTTTTACCTTGCTTTTCGCAGTCGAGGATTTATAAAGACCTTCTTCAAACCTCAGTGCCGCCGCCTCTTGGAATCCCGGCAACACATGGCTATGTGTATTAAGTGTTATTAAGTATGCTGGCATCCCCTAACCTCGCATCTGGCCCGCAGTACCCTTCAATGCTTCCTGTATCTCGTCGTGGCCATGTAGCGCTAATACAACCTTCGGATTGAGGTCGCCCAAACGGCAGCCTTGCTGTTTTTGGATCGAGGAACACCGCTTCTTGTTTATATTTCAACTTTATCCCCAAGTCACGATGTTTTGTCTGATTGGTTGTCCAAGTCTTGCAGAGTGAATTCAGTTCCTGCTAACCCGTCAATTGATTTCTGCCTTGCAGTTACCTTAAATCATCAAGTAGTAGCCAAACTAGAGTTGTGTTTTTGGATTATAAGGGATGTAGCGGATGGCAAGGTAAATATATGGTAAATACTTAACTGCATTATTCACAGAAAGGCAATAGCGGAGCTAATAAAAAAGGATATTTAAAACAGTACCGGCAGGAGCTATAAAAACCCAGATTTTGAATTGGCCAACAAATACTTGGCAGCCAGCCGGAATATATTATTAAAAATACCTTGTAATATCATTGTAACATCGTTGAACAACTTTACGAATATTAACGATAATTAACCTGATACCCATATTTATAAAATTGAACCTACTCGAATGTAATTATTATTTAATTATTATTATGGCAATTTTATGACTTCTCCATAAATAAAGCGTTAGAATATTTTTAATAAATATTACGAATGTTTGTGCTGTAACTAATTGATAACTAATTGAATTGATGGTGATTGCGATGATAAACGGGGATATATTCAAGAAAAATATTAGATCGGTGATTACAGTCGGAACGAAGCAGTTAATCCTGGCAATATTCCGCATTAGTAGTCTTTCAATCGCACTGATTGACCTGGCGTTTGACGACCCGGAACAATCTTACATTCCAGGGATTATTATCGCCCTCGGCGCTGCATTATATACTTTCTTCAAACTAGTACATCCACTCCGGTGGTACGCATCAACGTTCTCCGGCATAGCCCTCACCGCAACTGATGTCATAGTGTGTGCTATTTTAATCAGCATTCACAGGGAAATTCACACGCCGTTTGCGTTATACGCGCTGAATCCGGTGCTCATCTCCGCTTTGTTTTTGCCGGCTAAAGTTACCAGGATTACAGCGGGTGTGACCGCGATTTACTACACCGCGAATTATTTTAGCTATCCTCTAACGACGGCACTGGAAAATATATCTGGTATGTTTTCTGCATACATTATGGCGCTAGGGTTAACGGCATGGCTTCCCTATATCATCAATTCCCATATCATGCAGAGTCTACAGTCCAGGGTTATGAATGAGGAACGGCGTAAACTGGGGCGTGATCTCCATGACGGACTATGTCAGACGATATACGGTTTGCGTTTGGAATTGCAGTTGCTTCGTAGCAAAAATAATCAAACGGAACACCTTGACGAGAACCTGGCACACCTGATGGGACAACTGGACGAAGCTGAGAAGGAGGCGCGGGGGGCAGTCGATTTGCTACGTTCAACCGGAATAGGTCGCCCTTTCTTACCGCAGATAGAAGATAGTCTGAAACATCTCCAAAGTGAATTTGGAATTGTTTACCGGCTGGAGGCGCCCGGAGGAGAACCTTGCCTGGACGACCTGGTGAAACTCGAGGTACTGCACGTCTGCGAAGAGGCTTTGATGAACGTTGTAAAGCATTCCGGGGCAAGGCAGGTGACAGTAGCGGTAAGTGCAAAAAACGATCATCTACAGATAAGCATAGCTGACGACGGCCGTGGTATGACCGGTGACGGGCATACAAAGGGTCACGGTCTGACTGTAATGAAAGAACGGGCTGAATCACTCGGAGGACATTTCAGGACAATCAGCTCTCCTGAAGCTGGCACCGAAATACGAGTGGAGGTCCCGCGGAGATGCCATTGGGAACTACAACCGATAGGATTATAGAAGTCCTCATTGTTGATGACCACCCGATGATACGCAACGGTTTGCGTGCTGCTCTGAGCAGTGAGCCAAATATTAAGGTTCTCGGAGAAGCCAGGGACGGTCTTGAGGCAGAGGATGAAGCAGTGCGGCTCAACCCGGATGTCATCATTATGGATATCTATATGCCAAACCGGGATGGTATCAGTTCATTGGTAAGTATAAAAAAGAAGCTGCCGAACGTTAAAATCCTGTTGTTAACCGTCTCGGACAGGGAAGAAGACCTTCTTACCGCAATACGCTTTGGAGCGGATGGTTACATTCTGAAAAAAAGCGATGTAACAGATATTTTAGAAGCGGTGAGAAAGATTGCCTGCGGAGAATCAACCCTGCCTCCATACATCGCTCAAAAACTGTTGAAGAACTTATTAGAAAAACAAGGTGGCTTCGGATTGAGCGCCAGAGAGAAAGAGGTATTGGAGATGCTGGGCGAAGGTCTGACTAACTCAGAAATTGCTGAACGGCTCGTTCTCAGTTACACTACGGTCGCCACATATGTTTACAGGCTTTTACAAAAACTCCACTTAAAAAACAGGGATCAAGCAATAGCGTACTCCGTCCAACACCTCAGACGTACCGAGCCGTATTAAAAATATCCCACCTCCCTGCATGTGATCGAGTTCAGTTATCAGCTTTGAGTTAACTCCCCACCAAATGATCTTTCTGCTTATAACCAGTCCCGCTTTGCTTAATTCTTCCTTTTCTAAACCTTACTAAGTCTCTACTAGATCGCTCCCTCGAAAAGGAACCCCTTTTTTTTACCAATGTGTACATATTTAGGCCAATGCAAGCTTACAATGGAGGTTCCCTATGCCCCTCCAATGCATCGGGAGGGGGGCAGTAACGGCAAACAGTTCCTTGCCCACCAGACAAGCCGTAGGCATGTGCCCGCCCAACGGTTCTTTTGCTCAGGGGACACCCCTATAGGATATGAGAGGTGAGAGGCGTGAGGTGAGACCCACCTCCCACTTCGCACTTCCCAAGTCCCAAACGGGTTATTGCCCTCTCTGGACTCTCCCGTAAAAACTGTCGCGTAATCAGCTTTATTAAAGGGAGATCGAGAGGGATTCCTACGAACATTCAACTCACATTCGTCCTTTGCGAGGGGTATAACGACGAAGCAAACTCTCCTTCGTAAAAAGAGGCTGCACCAAAAGGCATGAGATTGCTTCGCTGCGCTCGCAAAGACAGGTCGTAGCCATTTTTGTCCTTAGTGGTGAGACCTGTAAGAGATCGTGAATAATTCCCCCGAAAATAGCGGTCCAATTTTCCCCTCTCTTTAATTCTCTCCCCAAAGGGGCGAGAGGATTTGCGCGCTATTTTCATCCTTCGCGGTGCCCAGTGCAATTATTCATGGGTGTTTCCCCCGATAATAGACCTAACCCCCGACCCCTTCCCTACGAGGGAAGGGGTGAGATTATTTATTAGCCCCTTCCCGCACCGGGAAGGGGCTGGGGTTAGGTCGGCGCGATTTAGTATATGAATTGTCTATATTTTACTACATGAAACACTATTTAAAACGGCATACATCTTCCTTTATCCCGGTTAAGATTTTATGTAGAGATGGGATGCTATCCCAAGGTGTAATTTTATGCAGGAGGTACAGTAAACCTGAGAGTGAAAGAATATTCCGGTCATTTCAGGCATTGGGAAACTTATTAAGGATGAAAAGAGGAAACTATGAAAACTTTAGACAGACGGGACTTTATTAAGTATACGGTTGGTGGCCTCGCGGCGGTCGTTGTAGGCAGCAAGCTGGCCTCGGCCTTGAAGAAGCAGGGATTCGCAGCCACCCCACACCACCAGCAACAACACTCAGCCATGGTTTGGAAGACGAAAGTAGTAGTCTCCGAACTCTAGAGCTTATGAAAGAATGGAGGACAAACTGTGAGTATTTTTATTTCCGGTAAAGAATCAAAAGCACGCCAGAGAGAGGCGGAGAACGCTCGAAGGAACCGGGCCGAGGTCAGGGAAGCTGTCTCCAAGGGCCACATGACGCGTCGAGACCTCCTCAAATGGGGGCTTATCTCGGCCGGAGGGGCGCTGGCCGTAAAGAACGGCTTGAGCCCCTTTGCCCAGAGCGTCTTTGCCGAGGTCCCGACGGGCACACCATTAAGCCCGTTCCCGCGGCGGGATGCTGCTGGCAAGATCGTAGATAAACCATATATTCAACCCCTTCTGCGGCTCCACAACTTGACACCACACCCGCTAACCAGGCAAGGAAGCGGCTCTAACACCCAGTTGGTGTGGCCTGCCGGTTTGGGTGAGGCTAACGCGATGAGGACAGCGAACACCAACCGGATTGCCCATAAGGTACAGCTAGCCGAGGGTACATTTACGGGGCCAATAGGGCCGCAGGAAGGTCGCCCCCCTGGTGAATACTTTGCGCATCAGCGGTGGGCCGAATTAGCCGGTGGCGCTGCAGGGTCGGATGGGAAGGTATCCCACCCCTTGCCTCCCGTTGGCTTTATGATGACTCTGGGGCAGATTGCGGCTGGCCTCAGCTATAACCTGGCCAACAACTGGCCGACGCAAGGCCCGAGTAAAGTGTGGACCTTCGGCGAGGGCAAGTTTGTGCGGGGGAGCTTGCCGCCTTGCCTGATGCAGGCCCGGTACGGGGAATCGGTCGTCAACCGCATTTACAATAATCTGCCTTTCTTCGACCCCGGGTTTGGGACTCCGGAGTTCCCCAATAAACCCAATCCTACTAACGGGGGCTTCGGGCGCCAGGAACCCGCCATACATAATCACAATGGGCACAACGCCGCCACCAGCGACGGCGCCCAGAACGCACATTTCTTCCCCGGAGAGTATTATGACTACAACTACAGCCTGATGCTCGCCCGGCGTGATGCCGGCGTGACGGACTCGCTGGGCCGCGACCTGGACACGCTTATCGGCGTCAAGAGGGGAGACCCCCGGGCCTCAACCCCCACCAATGATGGGGGCATCATACTGGTGCCGGGTGACTTCCGCGAGATCCAGAGCACCCTGTGGTTCCACGACCACCGGATCTCCTTTACCTCCGAAAACGTCTACAAGGGATCCGCCGCGCTGCTCGAGTATTTCAGCGGGCCTGACCGCGGCTACGAGAGGCCCGGCCTCAGCCCTGAAGCGGATAAAGTGAATCTCCGGCTCCCCAGCGGCTGGCGCAACAAGAAGACCTGGGGCAACCGCGATTTCGATACCTACCTCGTGGTCCAGGACGTGGCCTTCGACCGCGATGGGCAGCTCTTCTTCGATACCAACACAACCGACGGGATGCTGGGCGACGTGATGCATGTCAACTACCAGTGGAAGCCGACCTTCAAGGTCCTGCCGCGGAAGTACCGCATCCGCACCCTGAGCGGGGGCATGTCGCGCTGGGTCAAGCTGGCCGTCGCTGATAGCCTCGACCCGGGCAGCGCGAAGGCCGTACCCCTCACAGTAGTTGCCAATGACGGAAACGTCTTCCCCAGGTACGAGCGGAATCTACCTGAAATGGACATCCAGGGGACTGCGGAGCGCTATGACTGTGTCATAGACTTCTCCCAGGGCCAGAATCCCGCCAGCCAGGTAGGGAAAAAATATTACCTGGTGAACCTGCTCAAGTTTTCCAATGGAAAGGGACCGGACAAATCACTCACCATTAATCAGGCGCTTTCGGCCGCAGCACAGGCTGAGGACCCCTGCCTGGGCGCAATCATGGAGTTCGAGGTAGTCAGTGAAGTCGAAAGTATCGATGAGCCTGGCACCATGAACACCATCGCCAATGCCTGCGGCGCCAACGATATGAGCCTGGTTGACGATCCCGGTGACGACTGGCAGATCCCCGTAGTCCAGCCGGTCAGAACAAGGGTCATAGAGTTAACCAGAGGCGCCGATGGCGGAGGCCTTCCCTTTGACCATCCGGAAGGTCCCGAGCCCTGGGGTGTGAAGGTGAATGGCGGACACTCGTACCACGCTGATATGAGACGGTCCTCGAATATCCCCAGGCCCGGGGATGTCGAGCATTGGACCATCAACTCCGGGGGCGGTTGGGGACATCCGCTCCACCTCCACTTCGAGGAAGGAATAACCCTGAGTCGGACCACAGGTCTCTCAGGAATGGAGCGCAACAAGCGGAAGGATGTCTGGCACGTTGGCAGCGTGGGGAATGTCACCTTCCAGTGCACATTCGGCGAGTTTGGCGGGGCCTATGTGAACCACTGCCACAACACAGTCCATGAAGATAATGCCATGTTGATACGGTACGACCTCATGAGGGGGAACACCAACGCCAAAGGGATCGACGAGGTCCACATGACGGTCCTTCCGACCCCGGACCCCCGGCCCGAAGGGGTGAGATACGTGCAGTCATACTACCTGCCTGAAGGGAACCCCGAGGGCTTCGACACCGGGGTCCCCGTGGCGCCGGTGCCGGATATCGGGCCGGTGAACATAGTTGGCAGCGTGGTCACAGTAATCGGCAAGGTGAACAATATTGCCGGGAATACCTGGACCGTCGGTATTACAACAGTAGTGGTAGATAGCCAGACCCTCCTCGATGGTATCCCCACCAGGGGCGACCAGGTGTTGGTCTCCGGTAGAACCCAGGTCGACGGCAGTATTTTGGCCGCCGGCATCCGCGAGCTTACGCCGCTGCGCAACCGTGGGAAGGCGTAATGAGAAGTGAGATGTGAGACGTGGGATGGTAGAGACACGGCATGCCGTGTCTCTATTAAAAAATCTCCTCTCCCCACCGCGGAGAGGCGAAATTGTAGGGGCGCAGCACGCTTCGCCCGTACAAATAGCAAGGAGGATAATTAAATGAAAAAGCATAAACAAAGTTTCAGAAGTAGCATACGCTTCTTACTGACGTTTTTAATGGTCTTAGCATTGATAGTCCCATTTGCGGGGACTGGTGGTAAGGTATCGGGGCAAACAGGGGCGTTAACCGCCCTGGAAATATTCCCTCAAATACCGCTTGACATACCAGCCCCTATGGCGCCCAATCCCAAACCGGATAACACGCCTATGCCTGCCGGCATTCCCGCTGGCAGCGTAGCCCTGTTCCAGATTTTAGGGGTGTTAGACAGTGACATCGCGGCGCTGGAATGGAATATCGGAAAGCCACCGGTGACTGTGTACAGCGCTAATGGCACCAAGATTATTGACGCCCCCAAAAAGGGCGACTTAGTCAAGGTATATGCCCTGCGCACCATCGTGCCCGGGCCGCTGGTGGTCGAAGAAATCAAACTGGTACAGGCCGGCCCGGTAGTAGCCGGTAAACCGGAAACGCATCTTAGCTTCCTGTTCAATGGCGATACAGGGGCTACCACTACAGCTACAATGACTGTCGGTGGCATGAGCTTCATTATTAATAATCCGTCAAAACCCGCGATTATGAGCGACGGGCAGGAGGGGCCTGTAACCGTCCGGTTCGATATCCTGGGAACCGGCGCTGTAGCCCCAGTGGTGAAGCCCCCGGTAACTCCTGCGGTCAAACCGGCGGCTGATAATACCACTATCACCGGCATAGTCACCAATATTTCCGGGAACCGGTACACCGTAGGTACCACGGTAGCGGTGGTGAGCGCCATGACCAAGGTGGAGAAATTCCCTATGGTAGGCGACGAGGTGCAGGTCCGCGGCCAGTTGCAGCTTGACGGTAGTATCATAGCCAGCCGCATCCGCGCCATTGGCCTCATGGGCGTGCGAGGCAAGGCTAAGGAAGAAAAGCCTAAAGCAATGGAAGTCCGGTTCACGGGCATAGTCAATGGCACAGGCAACAAGATGTGGCTTATTGGGAACAGCCCGTTGAACGTTGACGGGAACACCAGGTTGGTAGACAACCCCAGGCTTGGGCTTGTGGCAGAGGTAAGGGGGTACCAACAGGCCGATGGCATGGTGCTGGCCTATGAGATACGTAACCGGAACAAGGATGGTCGCCTGCAACCTGCGGCCCCTGAACCCATTGATGATAAATCAGGTTCCGGTGGCGGCAGTTCTGGTTCCGGCAAAGGCAGCTCCGGCTCGGGCAGCGGCAGCTCTGGTTCAGGTAGCGGTAGCTCAGGCTCAGGCAGCGGAGACTCTGGCTCGGGCAGCGGAAGCTCTGGCTCGGGCAGCGGCGGCTCTGGTTCAGGTAGCGGAGACTCTGGCTCGGGCAGCGGTAGCTCCGGCTCCGGTGGTGGCGACACCTCCGGGTCAGGCAGTGGCGGTGGCGGTAGCACTGGAGGTGGTGGTGATAGTTCCGGCAGCGGATCGTCCGGCTCCGGTAGCGGAGGCTCCGGAGGTGGTGGTGGCGGAGGTGGTTCCGGAGGCGGTGGCTCCGGCTCCGGTGGCGGCGGGTCAGGCCCTGGATGATGTAATGGATTGCAGGGGCGCCCCGATACATCGGGACGCCCCTGCAAAAGAATATAAGGAATCCCCTCTTGCCCCCCTTATTAAGGGGGGGTGGGGGGATCCATCAGGAGATAAAAAATGCCATTTAGATTAGGCGCTACAGAGTTAATAATCATACTATTGATAATCATGGTTGTTTTTGGGGCAGCGAAGTTACCGCAGTTGGGCGCCGCCCTGGGTAAGAGTATCAGAGACTTCCGCAAGGAAGCCTCGGGAGAAGCGGACAAAAAGATAGAGGGGCTGGAAGTTAACGTTAGCAAGAACTCTGAAAAGCCTGCAGCTGTTGTCGCCAGCAAATAGAAGACAACCGGTAGTAGCGCCCCGATATATCGGGGCGCTTCTGCAAGTCACCCCGCAAGCTCAATCAGGTTTGAACAGCTTGCTAAAGCCAGTTATTTCGCACATTAAAGCAAACGACAAGGCGCAAAACTGAAGATATATTTGAGTGAACAACATAATCTTATTAGACAAAACCAAAAGGAGAAATTGAAATGAAACGGCAAAAAATAGGACCCGAGATAGGTATCTTTAAGCGAGTCGGTTGTAGCGGTACCATCCGCTACATACTGGCATTATTGATGGTGTTAAGTTTTATGGCGCCCTTTGCAGGGGATAGTAAAGTATCTGCACAGGTACCTCCTCCTCCCGCGGCGGCTCCCATGAGCGCGCTGGAGATATTCGCTCAGACGGCAATAGCGCCGCCAGCCCCACTGGCCGGTGGCGCCAGGGCGGATAGCACGGCTATTCCAGTTGGGGCGCCAGTTGGGGCGGTCCCGTTCTTTGTGATGTTCGGTGGCATCACCGCGGTGAACGCCGCCGGCACTGAATATCAGATCGGCACCCCTCCGACCTTTGTCTACACCCATGCCGCCACCCGGCTCCAAAACGCCCCCGCGGTCGGCAGCCTGGTTAGGGTCGTCGCCACTCGCACGGTGGCCCCCGGGCCGATAATGGCCGAGGTGATTAGCGCGCGTCCAGGCGCGGCGGCGGGTCCCGCCGATATTACCGTATCCTTCCTTTTTAATGGGCTTGTAAGCGCCGCCAGCCCGACTATCTGGACTGTAGGCGGCGTTAATTTTGCAGTAGACGGGGCAGCTATAGATGCCGGCCTGGGCGTGGCTTCGGCGGTGACCGTTGAGTTCACCGTGCCCGCAGTAATACCGCCGCCTCCCCCCGGGACAGTTGTAGTCCCACCTCCCGTTCCTGCAACAGCGCCGGCGGCAGCGCCCATGACATTCGGTGCGGTTAACCCCACAACGGCTGTCCCTGTCTGGTTCCGGGATGCAGCCGGGATAGCCCTGGACTTCTGTGTCGACCCTGTACTGTGCATCGCCGACCCGGTTAACCCCGCTATCCCGTTCTCCGTGCAGACCGGCTTCGGCGCCGAGGCTTTCTACTGGAGCGCCGGGGCTACCCTGCCTACCGGCGGCAGGGGGGCCCTCCTGGTCCTCGCCTGGGAAGTCGCCTACCTTAACGGAGACCCGGCGCCCGGCGAGACAATCTTTTTCGGGCGCATCCGCGTCAGGGCGGATGGCCTTACGCCCGGGGCGACATATACCGTGACCCATCCCTTCGGGACTGACACCTTTGTCGCCTCGACCGCCCTGGTAAATCAGATTAATTCCACAGACGATATCGGCTGTTTTGCAGTGCCGTGCGATTTCAATGCAGCCCTTGCCAGCCGCATCAAACGGTTCCTGGTGTGGGACCCAGCAGTAACTCCACTGCCGCCACCCGGCTACGTCGGGGACGGGGCGACTCCTCACAGAGTCATCGGTAGCCCCGTTGGTACTAACTTCTTCCGTATAGCCGGCCCCAATGTCGGCGGACCCGGGATCAATACGATACAGACAGACCAGTTCGTTGTCACGGGACGGATATTGCCGGCAGCCGCAAGCGCCATAACCGTTACTCCGGCCAGTCAAGTAATCGCCGTAGGCAGCACCCTCCCGCTAACCGCCGCTGTAAAAGACCAGTTCGGCGTAGCAAACGCGGCAGCAATAACATTCTCCAGCAGCAATACGGCCGCAGCTACTGTTAGCGCAACGGGCGTGGTCACCGCAATGGCGCCGGGAACCACAACAATTACCGCCACCAGCGGCACCCTGACCGCAACTGCCGCAATTACGGTTTCATCGCCTACACCGGTGCTAACTACAATAAATGTGACGCCAGCAGCGCCGACAGTGGTTGTTGGCAGCACGCAGCAGTTTACAGCGGCAGCCCTGGATCAGTTCAGCGCCGCGTTCACTATACCGGCAGCAGCGACACCACCGGCAACGCCACCGGCGGCGCCTGCTCCTGCACCAGCGCCCGCACCTGCTCCTGCTCCTGCACCAGCGGCGGCTGCACCAGCAGCACCGACCTTTAGCAGCAGTAACCCGTTAGTAGGCACAGTCGACCCGGCCACAGGATTGTTCACCGCCATCGGCGCCGGCGCGGCTACTGTCTCCGCTACCAGCGGGACGGTTACCGGGACGGCCGCAGTGAGGGTAACAACAGCAGCGCCGATACTGGGCGGCATAACGGTTACCCCGGCGACAGCTACTATCGCTATAGGAGCCAGGCAGACATTTGCGACCTCTACCCTTGACCAGTTTGGCGTAGCGATAGCGCTCCCCGCTCCACCGACCTTCGCCAGCAGCAACGGTGCAGTCGGAGTCATTAATACTGCCGGAATGTTCACCCCATTGGGCACAGGCACGACGACAGTCAGCGCCACCAGTGGGACAATCTCCGGTAGCGCTGCCATAACCGTGACCAGTCCGGGGATGAGGGCTGTCGGTCCCGCCAGTCCGGTAACTGGCTACCCGCAATACTATGTGGATGCCAGTGGCCTGGCGTTGGAGTTGTGTCTCGACCAGAATAGCTTCTGTGTGGCGCCACTGCCCAATCCGGCAGCAGCGCTCTCCTTCCCCGGGAACTTCCCGGACGAGAGCTTCTACTATGTAGCTAATTCCAATCGGATTCCAGTGGGTACCGGGACGAGCCAGGCATCACTGAGGATGGTTTTGGAAGCAGCCTTCCTCACAGGAGTTCCTGAAGTTGGACAGAATATGACATTCCTCAGGATCAACCTCCCGAGGATGGCCGGCCTCACTCCCAATAGCACCTACACAGTGACCTACCCGTTCGGTACTTTCACCTTTGCAACGGATGCGGCCGGCAACACTATCGGCATCCAGGCAACCAGGATAGAAGAGGGCTGCGCCGCAGCGCCCTGCGACTTCACTCTCCTTCTCCCGGCACCTTTAACGCACATGACCAACTTCCCGACGTGGACAGGTTTGCCTGCGGGAGGGCTTGTGGGTCCAGGAGGGAACTATATCGGGGACGGGGGTACCCCCCATACCATAATCCCCGGTCCCAACGGTAACTTCTTCCGCATTGACGGCCCTAACATCGGCGGGCCAGCGATCAACAGAGTACAGACAGACCTATGGGTGGTCTCCGGAAAGATAGCTCCTGCGGCAGTTGTCGCAGCAGCGGCAGTGCCGGTAACGGCAGGTACTCCGGCAGCTTTGTCTCTGGCAGCCCTTGCGGGGTTGGGCGCGGCCCCAGTAGCTCCTGTGGTTCCAGCAGTTCCGGCAGTGCCAGCAGTTCCGGCTGTGCCGGCGGTTCCGGCTGTGCCAGCAGTCCCAGCAACGCCCGCAACGCCAGCCGTACCGGCGACTCCGGCAACTCCAGCAGTTCCGGCGGCTCCTGTACCTATTAGCGGCAGAGGCGTCTCAGGTGGTGGTGGTGGTGGTGGGATACAGATATTTGGCGGCGCAGCGGCTCCGCCCGCTCCGGCATCTACAGTCCGGGTTGGGACCGGAGGTGGTAGAGCAGCGGCGACTGCACCGGCTGCCCCTGCGTTACCGCCTGGAACGATTGCTCCAGCTAAGGGACCTGTGACGATTACTCCTGCTCCTGCGGCCACAGTCCAGTCTGCGATCGGCGGCGGAGGTGGTGGAGCAGCGGCGCCTCGTCCTCCAGTTTTTGTGGAGATGAGTGGCATAAAGGCCAGGGTGGACTTCGCCCGGTTTGACGTTGGAGGCCAGGTGAGAACCGTTGTGTCAATGACAGGGGGATTGACGTTCACCTATGGCTCCGACTGGAAAGGGTTCACCCCCGACCAGATACTGGCTAATGCCATCTGGAACAATGATGTCGTAGGCCAGGCTATTGCCCTGGCAGCCGGCGCTAAGCCACTGGGTTAAATAACCGTGCAAAAAGTAGGGGCGGTTCGCAAACCGCCCCTACAAAAGATTATAAGGAATCCCCCCTCACCCCCATTATTAAGGGGGTTGGGGGGATTCATCAGGAGATAGAAAATGCCATTTAGATTAGGCGCACCAGAACTGATAATTATCCTGTTGATAATAATGGTAGTCTTCGGGGCAGCCAAATTGCCGCAAATAGGCAGCGCTCTGGGCAAGAGTATCCGGGAGTTCCGCAGGGAAGCATCGGGAGAAGCCGATAAAAAGCCAGAGTCACCAGAAGTCTTCGCATCCAAGAACTCTGAAAAGCCAATGACTGCTTATATCAAATAAGAATGGTTAAACCAGCAGGCAATTTATGTATTGCCCTTGCAACGTAGATAGGGAAACATAAAAACCCAAAAATCAAACCTGCTTCTTGCCTCTTTTAACAATTTATTAATCTCAATCTTATCAACATCAAGAGCATCTCTTAAAAGTCCTAACCAATACTTAGCCTCTTTAGCGATTTAAAAGCTATCTCGTAATATTTCATGTAATCTCTTTTAGAACTAGCCGATTTTGCCTCGGCAATATTGGCTCCTATGCTTGTGGCTGAACGTAAGAGACCCGATATATCGGGGTAGGCTCCCTTTTTAGGTAAATCTTATATCAAGTTACATAAATTGCCTATTTTTTACTACATAAAACACTATTTTATAGGGCAGACATTTATGTCAAACCTGGTTAACATTTTATATAGCGATTGAATACCGATAAAAAGGTGGGGAGTAAATGTGGAAAGGAGTATTACATACGGGATGATTTGTGACATATCTTTTTTAAGACTTTGTGATAAGAATAAAGAGGGGCAAATAAGATGTACAAACCAATAGCCATATTCACAGTAGCGGTCATGTTGTTAACGTTTATCCCGCTTTTTCCCATGACTACGGAGGCATCACCAACGCTTCACCGGCTACCAGCAGTGGCGGTGAATTCCCAGGCCTTACTGCTTAACCCTGTCGCGGTGCGAGCGGCCGCCAAGGCGGCCGGGCTGGACAGCCTGTCTACTATACCGGTCCCACTGGTGCCGAACCTGGGTGATTTTCTGAATCCAGGCTCCGGACCCCGTACCTTGGCAACGGTGCTGGGCAAGGCGCTCTTCTGGGACCAGCAGGTGGGCAGCGACGGCCAGGCCTGCGCTTCCTGCCATTTTGCTGCCGGCGCCGATAACCGGACCAAGAACCAGTTGAACCCGGGGCTCAGGGCCAGTCCGACGGATAACACCTTCGGCAACTCTGCCCTTGCTGGCGTGACCGGCTTTACCCAATTCGCCCCCAATGCCCAGTTGGCTGTCAGCGACTTTGCGACCCACAAACTCGCTGAACCCGATAAGGAAGATTTCCTCCATCGTGTTGTAACGCGTGACACTAACGATGTGGTATCTTCCCAGGGCAACTTCAATGCGACGTTTACGGGCACAGTTGTCGGCCAGCTCAGGGACAATGGTACTGCCGTCGCCGACCCGGTTTTTAAGGTCGGAGATGTCAATGTGCGCCGTGTCCCGCCCCGCAACGCACCCTCGGTGATCAACGCCGTGTTTAACTTCGATAATTTCTGGGATGGCAGGGCGAGAAACCAGTTCAACGGAGTCAGCCCCCTTGGCTTTCTGGATACCAACGCCAAGGTCCTGGTTAACAACGCCGGCACGTTGACGGAGACCGCAATCGTTATTCCCAACTCCAGCCTGGCTTCTCAGGCAGTGGGGCCGGTGCTCAGCGACCTGGAGATGTCGTTTGTCGGGCGTACTTTCCCTGATGTTGGCAAGAAATTACTTGCGGCCAAGCCGCTGGTATTTCAGAATGTACATGTTAACGATAGCGTCATGGGACCATTCGCGGTGACCGGCGCAGGGGCCAAGGGCCTGACTTTTGCTACTTACCTCGATATAGTCAAGACGGTCTTTCAGTCCAAGTACTGGGACTCCACCAATGTCATAACCTTCCCTGGCGGTGTCAGGACGATCAATCCATCGGGCACACCCGGCGGCTATACCCAGGCAGAGGCCAATTTCACCCTTTTCTTCGGCCTGGCTGTCCAGGCGTACGAGTCCACACTGGTATCAGATAAGACCCGCTTAGATCGCTTCATGGAGGGGGACAACCTTGCCCTTGACCAGGACGAAATGAAGGGTCTGCTTATCTTCATCAACCAGGGTGGTGGCGCCCAAGCGACAAATCCCATCTTTACTGGCATAAGCAAGGGGGCATGCACGAACTGCCACGGCGGCCCGGAGTTCACCGACGCCTCCGTTGCCTCCGTATCGGCCGCGGCCATAGCTGTGGAACCCATACCGGTGTTGATCAACGGCAGGCTTGCGGTTGGTTCGCAGTTGGCATATGTAGACGAAGGCTACTACAACATCGGCGTCCGGCCCACCAATGAGGACCTGGGAAGAGGCGGCGTCGAGTTGGGCAAACCGCTTTCCTTCACCAGGCAGAAGCTGGCAAACCTCTCATTCGCCCCACCACTGCCCCCGGGTACCTTACTCACCGCGATCCAGGTGGATGGCGCCTTCAAGACGCCAGGTCTGCGTAATGTGGAGTTGACAGGGCCGTACTTCCACAATGGCGGTGCGCAGAGCCTCAGAGATGTCATCGACTTCTATGGCCGCCATGGTGACCACAGCGATAGCAATCTTCCCAACATTGACTCTCCCCTGGCTGACGTTAGCTTAAGACCGGTGGACGCGCTGGGACGTGACCCGGACGGAGACAGCCTGATGAGATTCTTGTTAACGCTGACCGATGAGCGGGTTCGCAACGAAATGTCACCATTCGACCACCCCGCCATCTCCGTCCCCAATGGCCACCCCGGCGACAAGACTGCCGTCACTCAATTCACCCTGGTCAATGGAGTGAAGGTGGCCGCGGACACATTACTCGAAATCCCCGCGGTAGGCCGTGACGGCAGGCAGTCCGCGAGTCTCGCCCCATTAAAGCCATTCCTCAGTTTGGGCGCTATTCCCCAGCTAGTCAGGCTTCACTCCGGATGGAATACCCTATCCACACCAATCAAACTGCACTCCACCATGGACACATGGGGAGAGTTTGCAACAGCTAACGGGTTGAGTTTCCAGATAGCCTACTCCTGGAGCGGGACCGCTTTCGTGGCCACCGACCCTGCCGCTGCTCTGAATCCGCTCGATTCTATCTATGTACTTATGAACGCTCAAGCGGCAGCGGAGATTGTTCCCTTTGAAGGCGTCTCGTCGCCGCCAAGCAAAGCATTGACGGTTGGTTGGAATCTGGTTGGGTCAGCCTTCCTGGACACAGAAATGCCGGTGAAAGACGCACTTACATCCGCCTTCTTTGCTCCCAGCGCCGGGGCCAACGCAACCCCTCAATGGGGATATAGCCAGGTGATGAGTCCCGCCGCCAACCTGACCCCATGGGCTTATGTTCGAGACTCTGCCGTGATTCCTAAGTTGCAACTCGGCGAAGGTTACTGGGTATCAATGGTCAACGCCGGCCAGTTATCCGGCTTTACATCAACTCCGTTGCCGCGCTAGTGCGCAGGTAGACGTATCCCCCAACCTCTTCCCGCCTCGGGAAGAGGTTGGGGGTTAGGTCAACACTACCCTTTCCGTAGTTGGCTCACTGAGCGAGAGTTTCTGGAAGGGGAGAGACTAGAGTCCTGATCCTTTAAATGATGGTGAAAATATGAGACTAAGACTTAACCTACTTACATTGCTTGTCATGCTGGCGCTCCTTGTTACGCCGGTAACGGTCAGCGCCCAGTCGCCGCCATCGTTGCCCCAATACTTCTACGGCGCTCTCAAAATCAACGGGGCCGATGCGCCGGCTGGCACCACAGTTGAGGCCAGGGTTGCGGGGGCATTGAACGGCTCCTTCAATCCGATTACGACTACCGTACCCGGGAAGTACGGCGATGCTAACCCGTTGGTCAGCGTACCCAGGCTACTCGTCCAGGGCAACATCGCGGCTGGGGCCACTGTCGAGTTCTTTATTAACGGTACAAAGGCGAACCAGACCGCTCCCTTCCAATCCGGAGCGGTCACGGCGCTTGACCTGACAAACAGCGCTGGCGCTATTGACTCGGCGCCGCCATCAGTAATATTGACAGGGCCAGCGCCAAAGCCGAGCGCTAACCCCAGGGCAACGCTCACCGGCGCTGCCAGCGATACCCAAAGCAATATCACTCTGGTCGAGTACAAAGTGGATACCGGCATATGGACGCCTGCGACGGCCGTTGACGGCGCTTTTAACGGACCATCGGAAAGCTTCACTTTCACTACATTGCCCCAGACTGAAGGATCTCACACTATCCAGATGCGGGCAACCGATTCCGCGGGGAATGTGACGGCCGCGGCAAATTTTGGCAGTGTTACTGTTACTGTTGACACCGCTCCTCCTACGGTGACCCTTACTGCCGTCAACCTTAACCCGACCACCGCTACACCAGCCACTTTCAGCGGTACGGCCACTGATGCCACGAGTTCCATCTTTTCGGTGGAGTTCCGGATGGACAACGGTGTCTGGGCACCTGCCAGCCCCGTCGACGGCGCTTTTAACGGTTCCATCGAGAGCTTCAATTTGGGCATGTCCGGCTTGGCTGTAGGCGCCCATACCGTCTCGGTAAGGGCTACAGACGCAGCCGGCAATATCGTAGCTCAGGCTAACTGGCCAATCATCGCTTTCACTGTAACTGCACCCATAGCAGCGCCTGTCCCTCAGGCCCCCATTTTTGGTGGTGGAGGTGGGGGAAGTGGAGGAGGTGGTGGTGGTGGCTTCTCTGGGGGTGGAAGTAGCAGTGCGCCTCCGGTAATTACGGCGCCACAGGTTGTGGCAAGCCCACCGCCAGCGGCTGCGCCGTCCGCGCCCACATCCGTTGATATGAAGCGGTCTATCGAGACCCTGGCTCCTCAGACGGCAGCTATCCAACTGGCCTCCGCTCCTCTCCAGGACGCAGCCAAGGCGGTGCAGGACGCGCCGGCTGCTAAATCGGCTGAGGTCATATCTCAAATGGCGCCAGCAATATCGGGCCGTCTTTTTGAGCAGATAACGACGGCCAGGGCTGTGGATATTATTGATGAAATGTCCGGAACCAAGGCGGCGCAGGTCATGGAACAGGTTGGCGCTGCAAAGGCGGCGCAGATCATTGGCCAGTCTTCCAATGCTAAAGCTGCCGATACCTTGAGCAAGATGGCCGCTGAAAAAGCTGGACAAACTATGGAGGGTTTGGGCGTCTCCAAGCTGGAACAAGTGCTCTCCGCGATGACAGCTAAAGCGCTTCAGAACAGATTGCCAGAGCTTTCGCCATCAGCCCAGTTCGCGCTCAAGCCGCAGGTCGTGTTCCAAGCGCTGCCACAAGCGCCCACGGAGCAATTGGTAGGTGAGTTACCCCCGACGCCCGGGAAGGGGCTGGAAAAACCAACGCCGACAAGCCCAACTATCACTTCGGTGGTGTATACCACTGAGAGCCGCGTCGGGGAATTCAGTGTTCTTGTCGGCAGCCCTGCCCCCATAGATAAAATAATGGCCAAGTTCAAGCAAACCCTGACCGGTGTGCAGGTGGAACTGGAACAGCTTGCCGTCAAGCCGCCACACATCCAGCCGGAGCCCCCTGGCGAGAGGTTGAACACCTATCTGATAATAGCTTTGTCCCAGAACGCGGCCCGGGCAGTGGAAGTAGGCTACATAAGGTTCCAGGTAGCCAAAAGCTGGCTAAAAGCCAACAATATTCACAAGTGGTCTATTTTACTAAGCCGCTATGATGCAGAGACAAACAGTTGGATGTCTTTGCCCACCAAACGGGTGGATGAGGATATCGTAAATGTGTATTACACAGCCACAACACCGAAATTCTCTGTCTTTGCCATTTCTGGTAGTACCGGGGCTCTGGAGCAGGAATTTCAGGTCTCGGGACTGGAGGTAGCACCGGCAAATCCCGTAGCCGGTCAGCCAGTCAAAATCACCGCTGACATCGCCAATCTTACCACCGCATCCCGAAACTTTGCCGTCCCGTTGTGGATTAATGGTGTCATTGAAACATCTCAAGCGGTTTCGCTCGGGGCAGGCGCCAAGACGAAGCTAGTGTACACTATCTCAAAAGGCATTGGAAACTATGAAATCAGACTGGATAGGCTGATAGCGCCTCTTCAAGTGGTAGCGCCGCCGCCTACTCCAGCGCCGACGCCTGAGCCAGTTCCGGCGATTGCACCCACACCCGCGCCAACGCCCAAGCCAACGCCGCTCCCGGATACCATGCCAGCGTCCACACCTGAGCCAGTTCCAGCGGCGACGCTTCAGCCACCAGCGCCCATAGCGGCGCCTTTGCCCGTATCAACACCGCCGTCAGCGCCAGCGGCGCCAACCTCAACCTTCAACTTTAGCTGGTGGTGGGTCGCCGGGTTAGCTGCCCTGATAATCCTCGGTGTGCTGCGTATATACTCCGTGCAACAGTCCAAAAGGAGAACTCATTAGGATAGCTCTAAACGAAAAAACGTGATTGTTGGTGGAGACTTTTCAATAGTTATTTTTAAAGGAGGATAAAACATGATTGAACTAACGGTTATTCAGTTTATTGCCTTTGGAGTCACCTGTATCGTATTAGGTTTTATTGTTGCCATTAACCTGAAACTAACAGCCCCTAAAAAAAGAGAGGAGCGAGATGATAATAGACGATTGAAGGAGTATCTAAAGGTCCATTATCGGCCCCGTTATTTTAAAGGTTGATGTGGTGCTGCTTGAGACAGTCTATATTTTTACATAGGCGATGGGTCCCTCGGGCTTAATTAATTTAGAAAGAGAATGGCGCTTGTGAATGAAAAAAATGACAGTAAAAAATGTATCCTGGTCGTTGATGACGAGTCGGCAATCCAGAGGTTCATCTGTATTAGTCTCAAAGCCTCGGGCTACGAGGTAATCACAGCAAACAACGGCAACGAAGCTCTGGAAATGGTTGACGTAAAAAAACCAGATTTAGTGCTGCTGGATGTCTTTATGCCGGGAATGGACGGGCTTGAGGTGCTGAAGAAGATTCGCACTTCGTCAAGCATGCCGGTCCTAGTAACCAGCGCCCGCAATTTTATTGCCGAGAAAGCCATGG
>Ga0082335_1004717_pt1 | contig 19994 bp, 24 predicted proteins | sample Subgrocontami58m_FD_72375 | JGI IMG/M metagenome (GOLD analysis project Ga0082335, IMG submission 72375) | Subsurface groundwater microbial communities from S. Glens Falls, New York, USA - GMW37 contaminated, 5.8 m (SPADES assembly) (version 2) ... | reverse complement strand
CGGCGTCTGATGCTGATCAATCGGCGCATCAGCGAGCACTGCGTCGAGTGCGGCTCGAACGTCTTTTCCGTTCACGGGAGTAGTATTGCTTGGCCTGCTGTCATCCAATTGTCCACGATAGACAAGCCGTCTCGAAGCATCGAACACATAAAACTCGGGAGTGCACGCGGCCAAGTACGCTTTGGCGATTTCCTGAGTCTCGTCGTAGCAAAACGGAAATGTGAAACCCAATTCTTTTGCCATCTCCGCAGAACTTGCCGGTGAATCTTCAGGGTACTCCTCAGCATCGTTTGATGTGATTGCGACAATGCCTACATCTTTGTGGGCGTAGTCTCTGCCGATGCGCGCAATCTCGTGCTGAATGTGCTTCACGTACGGGCAATGCCGGCAGATGAACATGACGAGAAGAACGTTCTTGTCTCTGAACGTATCGAGTGAAATCGTCCGTCCAGTGACAACATCCGGCAGAGCGAACGCCGGTGCGCTTGTGCCGAGCGGAAGCATTGTTGAAAGTGTGTTGGACATTGGGAGACTCCATCAATCAAAAATGCAAAGCTGGACTTCGCTTCGTCGCAGGCGAAGTCTATCGCTTGTCGAAAATCCCGCTGGTTTCTAGCGGGGACTATTTCCTCGGTAAGGGTTAAGGCAAAGATTCTTCATTCTTGTTTATCAACGGGTCGCAGTGCTACAATTCGCAGATTGCTTTTCTTGTGCAACTGTTTTGCAAGACTTGTTTCAGTCTTGTTGCTACGACCAAGTCTCCCAACAATCTTTCCATCTTTTGTAAAATCAAGTAAAAGTAACACGACGTACTTGTAGAGCGTAGTGTACAGCAACGCTTGGCTCAAATCGGCTTTGAGTCCCGACTTAACGCTCTTTCCTTTGAATCTCTTGCATTCGACGGCGCAAAGCAACTTGCTTGAACCCCTTCGAAGGTAGAACTCTGGACGAAAAGTCTCACCAAACAAATCTACCGATGGTATAGCTCGATTGCCCATACTAAGTGGGTTAGGCTCTTGTCTGAGATGATCCATTAGCCGATCATTGAATTTTGTCTCTTTCTGGTTCCGCATATCCCAAAAGATGTGATAGCCCCGGATCTTTGCGACCAAGTTATCAATAAGTTCTTGTTCGACGCTTCCAATGCGGCGGTTCTTACGTTTCGTGGGCATTCTATCTCCGATGAGAAATGAGTTTTATGAAGCGTTAGCTTCATGTGTGTGGGCATTAGTTTGTAGCCCGCTCAATCCGTCAACTTGAGCCGCTGGTTGTGTCGGCGCCACTAGTCATTCCTTTTTGAACAAAGTTGTAAGTGAATCACCAACCATCTCAAAGCTCACTTTTGAAACCGACTAGATAAGACTCTGAGGGCGGTCGTCGAGTGCTCGCTCAATGAACAACTTGTCGTCTGACAACCACTTCAATTGAACGATTCCACTTTCGTAACCTCCACAACCTTCCAACAGGTCACGTCCAATTCGGTAAGAAGTCGAGTCGGCAATGTTCGTTATTTGCAGAAAGTACTTCTCCTCAAAGAGTCCAGAACCTTTGACCTCGATGACCTCTGCCTTTAACTTACCACCATTCTGAACTGCCGATGTAACTGCTTTCTCCTCTACCGGTCGGTTACACCCAAAAGACAAAACACTAAGGGAGAGAAGGACGCTGAAATAGTTCATCATATCGTTGCGGCGGCATAACGTCATGCGGCTCACCCGCGGCGGCCGCCCGATGATGCTACAACTCGGCCCTATGCTACCGCGGCCGCCGTCGGGTGCAGCCGCTTGTTGGGCCGCGCGGCTCGCTATTCGATCCAGGCGGCGAACTCTGCGAGCGCGGCGTCCTCCGAGAGGCTTCGGGCAGCTGCGCGAACACTCGAGGGAACCCAATCGGGGAAGGGAACTTCTTTGGTCACGTGACGTCCCGAACTCGTGTGGACCTCGCGCACCTGCGAAAGGTGATCCGATGGAAGGCGGCCCGCCACTCGAACAAGAGCAGGCCACAACCGCCGATGGACAAACGTGACCTTGCCCTTGATAAGGCGACACACGAGGACATCGTCGCTGTCGCGGATCGCTCGCGTCACCGCGAAGATCTCTTGACTTTTCGGATGAGACCACCAGCTACCCCGAACTGGCTCTCCAGCGATGACCTCAGCAAGGGACGGGACCGGCCCTTGCGCGGCCTCGAGCACGACACCGTGCTTACGAATGAAAGCGAGCGCTTGGCGTGAAGTCATCGCGATGTTTTCTTTCCGTCGGCCCAACATAGTATTATCCTGCAACCCGCAGCATAGTACGCACGCGTGCTGCCGCTGTAACTTCTTTGCCTAATTGGAATAGTGTAAATCTTCACAACCAAATATATACCACAAAAACTCAGCAGGTATGCTGGCTGACCAGCGTATGCATAGCAGCAGGATCAACAACTTCTGCATCGCGGCACCATGGTAATGTATGGTGTCCCGTCATTTTCATGCAGCACGACGGAGGGTAACGCGCATGCCCGCTCTCGTTGCCAGAGTAACAAGCATTTCAAGGCTAAACTTTTCCCATTTGCCATGAACCAAGTCGGAAAGTCTGGACTGGCTGATGCCAAATTTTTTTGCCGCCGCAGGTTGTGACAGTTTCTTTGTCGCGATGAATTTTTTGAGATCAACCATCAAACTTGCGCGCATCTGAAGTACCGCCGCTTCATCGGGAGGAAAACCCAAATCTGCAAACACATTTCCGGAAGAATGTACAATAGCTTCATTCATAACTTAGCCTCCATCAATTTGTATCTCTGACAAGCCACTTCAATGTCTTGTTGGCTTGTTTTGCGACTTTTCTTTTGGAAAGAGTGAAGGACATAAATTGCATCAGCCAATTTTGCGACGTAGATAACTCGCCATTCTCCAAGAACGTGAATGCGAATTTCTCTGACACCCTTGCCTGCTGTTGGCATCGGTTTCCAATCGCTTGGATCGACGCCGCTTTGAACGCATATAATTCAAAGCCTGCCGCTCGGCGTGCTTGATCAGGAAAGTTGCGGAGATCGTCACGGCTTGAACCCACAAACTTCAGCGGTTTCATGCAATCAAGTTAGGGAAAAGGCGCAACAATGTCTGCTACTCTTGATTTAATATACGCTACAAATTCTTGCTAGGCAACGGACATTCCTTTAGCAACAAGTCGAATATACTCCGGCGTCGTGCCGCAGCATCCGCCGATGATGGACGCGCCGAGTTGCTGCCACTCCCGCGCATAATGAACGTACTCGTTTTCATCAACATCTCGTATCATCTTTCCGTCTCGAATGTCCGGCTTGCCGATGTTGCCGTAGATGGCGAAGTGGATTTCGGATTTCGGATTGCCGATTGCGGATTTGAGTTTATGAATGAGTGATGTTAAATATCTTGGCGATATACAATTGAGGGAGAACATTGTTGGTTGTAACTCGGAGAGAGTTTTGATTGCGTCTGCAAGTCGCTCGCCACCGTAGAGTGTTCCGTCTTTCTTACATGTGAAACCCACGATTACTTCTTTGCCTGTAGCTTTCGCCGCTGCACAGGCCGCGTATGCTTCGCGGATGGTCGTCATCGTCTCAATGAGAATGAAATCAACTCCAAGCTTCACGAGTCGTTCAATCATCTCGCTGTGTTCCGCTTGCAATTCCTTTTCAGATGGAACAAGTTCAGGTTGGTAACAATCTTCAACAGGTGCAACGCAACCCGCGATAAGGATTTCCCGTTCAGGAAAACTCTCTCTTGCCCGATGTGCAATCTCGACGGCTCTTGTTGTCAGCTCAAGCGAACGGTCGGGAAGGTTTGCGTTCTTGAACACGCGGCGGTTTGTTCTGAACGTGTTTGTAACGATAATGTCAGCGCCGGCTTCGATGTAGTCCTTGTGGATTTGGAGAACAACTTCTGGTGATCTAATGAGCGAATTTGCAGACCAGAGCGGAAGTCCGATATCTGCGCCTCTTCGCTCAAGCTCTGTCCCCATTGCGCCACTGAGAATCAGCGAGGATTTCTGCGCGAGCATTTGTGTTAACCGTCCGGTCATCTGCCGATTTACTTCTCCTGACAGGGATATTTGAATTCCACCATTGCTCCATTCCGTTCGACGATTTCTTTGATGCGCTGCTCGATTGTCGAGCGAGCCTCGGCAAGGATTCCGGAGTTCTGCGCTTTCTCGCGAGCGATCTGTTGCAATGCTTGAACGGCTGATTCGCGATCGCTGTCGGAAATCCTATTCCACCATCCGCTTTCATCCTGAAGAACCTTGTAGGAATTCATTTGGATCGAGAGGATTTTCGGTGCTGGCATGTTTGCATAAACCTTGAGCGGATATTTTTGAATGTCGAGTGTAAAAGGCTCCTTCAAATCAAAGCCCGCTTTGGCCGTAAACGTTCCGCGCAGCGCAATCGTCTTCGTGCTGCCCAACCATTGATGCGACCACGAATACTCAACGGCAAGGTCGCGTGCAACTGTCGCAACTTCAAAGATTGGTGTGCTCTGTTCAATGACGACCGTCTCTTCTACCCTCACTTGCGGCATGAAGTTGAATGCCTCTTTGATTCCCTGAGAGATATTGGTCGCAAGGTCTGTCGGGATCTTGACGAAGACAATGTACAAGGCGATTGCAGCGAAGAGTGATGCGATGCCGGCGGCAATGATGAGTTTTGAATACTTGGCGATCATGGGTGGCGCGAATGAGACTGCATTGAAATGAGTTTGCGACAATTTCGGAATAATTGTCAATGGTCAACGGTCAACGATCAATTGACAATTGAAAATTGACCGTTGACCATTAGATCTTTATGGTACTATTCCATCCCCCCATCCCATCCGGCTCTTTCAGTTTGTTCGCCGGATCCTCTAACCACACTGCGCCATCAATCACGTACTTGTATTGATACACGCCGGGCTTAAGTTTCGGCATCCAAACACTCCACCAGCCGTCGTGTGATTCCTGCAAACGCAGCTCGTTCAGACCCCAATTGTTGAAACTGCCGGCAACGACAACCGTGCGAGGCACACGATTGTGGTACACGAAGAGCAAGCGTCCATCAATTGTATGTACACCCGGCTGAAGTTTTTCATGCCGCACCTTGAGTGCAAGCTCAACTGCCGCGCGAGGATTGAGTACGCCCTTTCCCTGTCGCTCTTCCGGCGCGTTCTTGATTGGCTCGGCGGTGTCCATCAAAATTTGCTTTACGTCGGCGGGAGTTAGGTCGGGATTTGCTTCGAGCATCTGCGCAACGACCGAGCTGACAATGGGCGATGCGAATGAAGTTCCATCGACATGCTTGTAATGCGGGGCGATGTATTTCATTTCTTTGATTCGCGTTCGAGCCCATTGTTTGTAGTCTCCTTTCGTCAGCTTCTTGGGAGCGTTGGGCAGGTCCTTGCGATAGCGTTCGAATATCCTCTTCGCCATCCGTTGTGATGAACCGATCAGCTTGAAAAGAATTGGAGATTCCTGGAATTGATCCGTCCCGGGAAGTATCGGTCCGGCGACCCAGATTGCAGGCGCAATCAATTCGGGCTTCGTGTAACCATCAACGGTTTTGCCGTACGTCGAATGAAACATCTGGCGGAATTCTTTCCAGATTTCATTACGGTCGTCGAGCCCGCCCACAGTAATTGCTGACGGCGAGCTTGCCGGTGGAATAATCGGTTTCGTAGAGTTGTTGCCGACCGCCGCAACAACAACAATTCCTTTGCTCACGGCTTCTTCGACAGCCCGGTCAACCAGACTTTCTTTCGAGGATGCAGGCTCATCATCTGCAACAGAAAGACTGACGATGCGGATGTTGTACTTCTCCGCGTTATCAATCACCCATCGTAAAGCGCGAGTAATGTCTTGTGTGTTGATCCACTTCGTCTTCGTGTTCATTACTTTTATCAATACAACGTCTGCGTGCGATGCGATGCCGCGATACAAACCCTTTGAAAGATGTCCGTTGCCTGCTGCAGCGACTGACGTCGTCATGCCGTGCCAACTCTCCACGTGCGGCTCGTCGAAATAGCGTCGCGGACGTTTTTCTTCTGTGACATCGACGATTTTCTTAATGCGATTCGTTGGCTTGACCAGATCAGGGTGAGGATAGAAGCCGGAGTCAATGAACGCAATGGTAATTCCTTTTCCTCTGAAGCGCGGGTCGGCATTCAGTCGCAGCGGTGTCGGAAGCAGAGCGAATTCATTCACATACATACAGCGCTCGCACATGCCTTGATACATCAACCACGAAGGGTGGAGCGCTTCCATTTTTTTGACAACAGCCTGCTCGCTCGACGAGTCGAGTCGCCGACCGTCGTCTTTGAAGTCGTGCAGAAGCCTCTCAACGTACTGCTTGCAAATCGGACATTTAGGGGAGAACATATATCCTCAAGAGAACACGTGTGCCATGAGCTTCCGCTTGCCGATGGGAAGAATTGTTTCAGTGTACGGAAAATCCAAATCAGTTTCGCACATGTACGTTGCAGGATTTGGAAGGTCATGATACTGTTCAATCAGTCCGAGCTTAATTGATTCGGGTGATCGTCGAATAAGCTCATGTACCACCTCGCCAATGTTCGTTGTCTTCAATCTCCGGTAGCGCTCGTTTGCAGAGGTGAAAAGCGAAACCTCGTAGCGCAGCAGATGCAACAGAGCCGCTTTCGGATCGGGCACAAACCAATAGCCTTCCTCGCGATACATCGGCATGATCCCGACTTGCTCAATCTGCATATGCTCGTCAACAAAGTTGTAAATGCTCGCGCCCTCTTCAATCGCCTGTTGAATCTTTGGCAGTGCCCACGTAATGAGCTCGGCAGCGCGTTCAAGGTCGTCGTCGCTCATGGGATGTTCGTACACAAGCTTTCCATGCTCAAGATCTACTTCTTTCAGCTCATGCGAAAGATGCTCCTGGATATCGGTCATCCCGTTCACAACATTCACAAGCGCCGTGTGCAAGTCAACGAGCTCGGCGAGTGTAGGGTACAGCTTGTTGTGTGTGAACTCGCCGTAACAATATTTCAGCCCTTCCAGCACGTGATACTGTCGCGCTTCCACATCGCTGGTGCCCGTTAAAAACGTATTGAGACTGAGCTTGTGCATGCTGACCCCTCATTACTGAATCAGAAACGTTGCAAAGAACCTTCTCACTTAAGTATAAGAATCGAGCCAAAAGAATCAACAACGATTCGTGATTTCTTGAGTAGAGAAAGGTGAAGATGTGCCTGTATTTTGTAGAAAGGATAAGGATATCTCAACCCTGAGCGCTTCTCAGCGAAGGGTCTTACTCTTCTAAGGTGGTGAGGTTTGGAGGCAAGCAAATTAATATCCACTTCACTATATTTGCCCATGCCTATGACCACCGATCTACAAACACAATTGCTCGGCGACCCGAAAGAAGTTGACGTCGTTGCAATCGAGCGTGAGCTTGTGACCCTGTGGAAAGACGCGTCCGGCGGCACGGCCGATCCGAATTCAGCACCCGTGGTACGCGCGTGTTCCCTCAACTTCATTGTTGTAACGGAAGATGAAAAAGATGTTGATGAACTCGCCGAGATGGTCGGCGAAGTAACGCTCGAACATCCAGCCAGAATTTTTCTCGTTGCGGCAAACAGACGAAGTGGAACGCCGAAGCTTGATGCGTGGATTTCTGCTCGATGTTCACTGCCCGTTCCCGGCGGAAAGCAAGTCTGCTGCGAACAAATCAATCTTACTGCGCACGGAACGGAAACAAATAAAATTCCGAGCATCGTAACGTCGCTTCTTGTCTCCGACGTGCCGGGTGTGTTGCTCTGGAAAGGGAGAGTAGATGCGAACGATGGCGTTCTTCAATCACTCGCAAAAGTTGTTGACCGGATTCTGGTTGATTCTTCCGAAGATGCTTCGCCGGAAAAGAGTTTGCTCGCGTGGTGCGGTTTCATCAAAGCGCATGGCGCACATACAACGTTCGGCGATCTGGCGTGGACGCATCTTACCGCATGGCGCTCCGTTGTAGCGAACGCGTTCAATCCACCGGAAATGCGAATGCATCTTGCGAACATCGCTTCTCTTACAATTGAATACTCCTCAACTTCGGCGCCAAGACATTCAGGCTTGAGTCAATCGCTCTTGTTGGCAAGCTGGCTTTCGCAGAAACTGAAATGGTCGACGATACAGAAATTTACGCAAAGTGGGATTGGTGCTTACAGCGCAAAGCTCCGTTTAGATGAGCAGGCAATCAACATTCGTGTTGTGCCTTCCGTTGCACGTAAAGGTTTTCCCGGCAGCATCGAATCTGTCGCGATTCGCACAAACGCAGGATTGAACGTGAAATTCGTTGCGACAGAACATCATGACTGCGTTCTCTTTTCGAAACAACTGAACGGTGAATCGTCGGAAGCAATGCTCACGGTGATGAGCGATAAGAGCGAAGCATTGCTCGTTGCTCAAGAACTTGAAGTTGTGACTCGCGACTCGGGCTACGAAGCAGTGCTAAAAACCCTAGCGGATTTGCTCAAGTCGTGAAGATGAATCGTCAGATCGAGCGCTTTGCAAATGCTTTGGAGCTTCAGCGGGCAGCCGCAGTTTCCATCGTTCGCTTTTTGAATGAAGCGATTATAGCACGAGGCGTTGCATCAATAGCGCTTTCCGGCGGCTCAACACCAAAAGCAATCTACGAATTGCTTGGTGCTGAGCCATTACGCTCGCAGCTTGATTGGAAGACAGTTCATGTGTTTTGGGGGGATGAACGGTGCGTCCCGCAAACGCATGCAGACAGCAATTATCGCATGACGAACGAGGCGTTGCTCCAAAAGATTTCAATTCCTCAAGAAAATGTTCACCGCATTCAAGCGGAGCGTTCACCCTATGAGGCCGCTGAGTTGTATTCAGAAGAGATAAGAAAGTTCTTCGGCTCGAAAGAGAATGAATTTCCACGGTTTGACGTGATGCTGCTTGGGATGGGGGAAGATGGGCATACAGCATCGTTGTTTCCGGGAACGACGATTCTCAATGAAACGAAGCGATTTGTTGCAGAAGTATTTGTCTCCAGGTTCAATGCGTACCGTATCAGCATGAGTTTTCCGGTTATCAATAACGCGCAAGTAATTATGTTCTTGGTTTCCGGAACGAGCAAAGCAAAGATTCTTCGCGACGTGTTGGAAGGTGAGCCGAACCGTTATCCTTCGCAAGGCGTTCAACCAACACATGGCGACTTGTATTGGCTTATCGATGAAGCAGCGGCGCCGCATTTACAAAGAGTCTAACATGTTCTGAAAGTCTCGCGAATTGCCACGAGCTTTAGCTCGTGGTTTTGATGAATCCCCAAGAGCTTGCAAGGGGTTTCAACCCCTTCTTCGTTGGGGCTAAAGCTCAGCGCATCTTCGGGCTTTGTTCTCCACGACCTGAAGGTCGTGGCTATACAATCCACACTTTCAACACTCGAGTACCTGTTATGATTCTTGCCGGCGATATTGGCGGAACAAAAACTAATCTTGCGTATATTACCCTGCACGCCGGCAAATTCAAGCCCGAGTATGTGAAGAGTTATTCGAGCAAACAGCACGCATCGTTCAACGACATTGTGAAGCAATTCCTTGTCGAATGTTCTCCGAAGATTGACCTTGCTGCGTTCGATGTTGCGGGTCCAGTTGTGAATGGTCGCTGTGAAGTAACCAATTTGCCCTGGGTGGTTAATGCGAGAGAAGTTGCGGCAGCGTTGGGACTAAAAACCGCAGGACTCATTAATGACCTTGAAGCAACTGCGTACGGCACACTTCGCCTTGAAGACAAAGACAAGTTGATGCTTAACGTCGGCGCACCAAGGCAACAGGGAGCGATTGCAGTTATTGCTGCCGGTACGGGGCTTGGCGAAGGCGGGCTTGTGTGGAATCCCGCAAGGCGGAACTATCAAACGGTCCCTTCCGAAGGCGGACACACGGATTTCGCTCCACGCAGCGAACTGGAAATGGATTTGCTCCGCTTCTTGCTGACGAAATACAAACGTGTCAGTTACGAGCGAGTTGTTTCAGGTCCAGGATTGTTTAACTTGTATCAATTCTTCCGCATGCAGGCAAACTATCCTGAACCGAAATGGCTTGCAGATGAGATTGCTTCGGGCGACCCATCCGCTGTTGTCTCAAAAGCTGCGATGGATGGGAAGGACGATGCATGCACAAAAAGTTTGGAAATGTTCGTGTCGCTCTACGGCGCGGAGGCGGGAAATCTTGCGCTCAAGTTGTTATCAACTGCCGGTGTGTATATTGGCGGCGGCATTGCGCCGAAAATTTTGCCGAAGCTTCAGCAGGCAACATTCATGGATTCTTTTACAAACAAAGGACGTTTCTCCAATCTCATGAAGAACATGCCGGTGTATGTTGTGTTGAATGACAAGACCGCGCTCTACGGCGCTGCGCATTACGCGTTGATGATGAACGAATGAATGCGACTACGGATTACTGATTACGGAGTACAGACAACAATGCTTTTTGAGTCATGATAGACGTTCGGCTAAAACTTTTCGGTCCGTTGAAGGATATTACTTTCTCGGATGACGTGGTTCTGAGTGTTCCACCTCCGCACAACGGTGAGGCAGCATTCAATGCACTGGCGGCATTGTACCCTCACGTTCAGCAGTGGAAGTCGAGCGTGCGGCTTGCGGTGAATCTGGAGTATGCTTCGTTTGAACATGTGTTGAAGTCGGGGGATGAGATTAGTTTTATTCCGCCGGTGAGCGGGGGATGAAATCACTTGAGCAAATCCGCGATCAGATTTCGAGCGGGAAAATTACTCTTTCTCGTCATTCTTTGGTGAGAATGGTTGAGCGCAACATCAGTCAGAGTGAGGTTCAAGAAGCGGGGAAGAATGTTGTGATAATCGAGGATTATCCTGATGACAAATATTCCCCAAGTTGTTTGTTGCTCGGCTTTACAACGGCCGGAAGACCTTTGCACATTCAAGTATCCCGGCAGTTGATTGATACGGCAAAAGTAATTACGCTGTATCAGCCGGATCAGAACGAATGGATTGATTATTCGAAGAGGAGATGACAATGTTTGAATGCAACGTATGTGGCTCGAAGGAAGCTGTTCGAAAGCCGGTAAGTCAAGTGTTTGATGTGGACGGAAAGCCGGTTCTTGTCGAAAACATTCCAGCGCTGGTCTGTGCCCGTTGTGGTGAAGCAACGTTCGATCTCGAAGTAGGCGAGAAAATTCGAATGATGATTCACGGAGAATCAAAACCTGTTCGCTCAATTGCTGTCGATGTTTTCGATTATGCTTGAAGACAATAGCTTTTTAATCTCCGATCCTCAATCTACAATCGTCAATCACAACATGGTTTCCATAACTCCACACCCAATAGATGTTCCTCCCATCCTCGCGTCGGTGCAAACGCCGCACTCCGGCGGCATTGATTGCTTCATTGGCACAGTCCGCAACCACTCGCACGGGCGACGTGTGAAAGCGCTTGAGTACTCCGCTTATGTTGAGATGGGCGAAAAGTTGATGGCGGAAATCGAAGAAGAGATGCGGAAGAAATGGTTTCTGCACAACGTCATACTCGTGCATCGCATCGGCATGTTGCAGGTCGGAGATGTTGCCGTTGTTACTGCCGTCTCTGCTTCGCACCGGGCTGAAGCGTTTGAAGCCTGTCGTTATGCGATTGACCGCATCAAAGCCGTCGTCCCGATTTGGAAGAAAGAATACTTCGAAGAAGGTCAAGTGTGGGTTGTGGGGCAGCATGATGTTGATTTTGCCGGCAGCGGCGTTGGCGAGAAGTGATAGTTTTATCGAATCATTTCACCATTGCACCATTGACGATTGAGAGACGTGAGAACGAAGCAATGTTGAAATGGTGAAATGGTTCAATGATCAAATAATCAAAGAGTCCTCATGCCTCAACTCATAGATACTTTCAATCGCATCGTCACCAACCTTCGCATCTCCGTCACCGACCGCTGCAACTTCCGCTGCGCGTACTGCATGCCCGAAGAGGGAATGGAGTGGCTCAAGAAAGATAAACTGGTCACCTACGAAGAAATCACGCGCCTTGCTCACATTTTTGCTTCACTTGGTGTCAGGAAAATCCGGCTGACCGGCGGTGAGCCGCTGATGAGAAAAGAGCTGTGGCGGCTTATCAGAATGCTTAGAAGTGTTGATGGCATTGATGACATTGCACTTACCACAAACGGGTATTTCCTGAAAGAACAAGGGCGTGAACTTGTCGACGCGGGTCTCAATCGGATCAACATCAGTCTCGATTCGCTTGACCCGCGAGTCTTTGCTGAAATGGCGCGGCGAGATTATTTCAAGCAAACGTGGGAAGGGATTGAAGAAGTTGAGCGCCTTGGCATCAAACCAATCAAACTCAATGTTGTGCTGATTCGCGGCGTGAACGACGGTGAGATTTTGAAGTTTGCAGAACTCGCTCGTACGCGTTCGTTCGTCATCCGCTTCATCGAATTCATGCCGATTGGAAAAGACGACGGCTGGGCGATTGACAAAGTTGTACCGACGCGTGAGGTTCTGGAGATAATCAATTCGTATTGTTGGCTTGTTCCTGTTCCTCATTCAAATGGAAAAGCGCCTGCCGATAGATATGTGTTTGAAGATGGCAAGGGGGAAATCGGTTTCATCAGCTCGGTGAGCCAGCCGTTTTGCAGTGACTGCGACCGCGTGCGGCTGACGAGTGATGGCAAGTTTCGTACATGTTTGTTCTCACTTGTCGAAACGGATTTGCGCGCAATGCTTCGTGGTGGTTCGAGCGATCAAGAAATCGCAGATGCGTTGGTTGCCGCTGTGTGGAAAAAGGAAGAAGGACATCTCATCAACCGTCCTGGCTTCGTGCGTCCCGAACGGACGATGAGTCAAATCGGTGGATGAGACCAGAAATCAGAAGTCAGAGATCAGAGGTCAGAATCCAGAATCTGTAATCTCCAGTCCGTAATTCCATGAAGCTCTTTGAAGGCGCACCAAGAATATCCGGATTCAATTCTTTCGGCAAACCCAAACTTCCGCCGGGGCAAATTGCGACCGCGAAGTTTCCGGTTCTCACGCACGGCGAGAATCAAGAAATCGAGGTCAAGGATTGGCGCCTCCGCGTGTTTGGCTTAGTCGAACGCGAGATTGTGTGGACGTGGGATGAATTCATGAAGCTTCCTCAAACAACAATCAACGCTGACTTCCATTGCGTCACGACGTGGAGCCGCTTCGATGACAATTGGACTGGTGTTCTGTTCAAAGACCTTGTCAAACATATTCCGCTGAAACCCGAAGCGAAGTTTGTAATGCAGTACGCGTATGGCGGCTACACAACTAATCTTTCTCTCCAAGTCATGTTGGAGGAAGATGTCATGTTTGCGCACACGTTCAACGGCGAGCCGCTGCCGCACAAACATGGCGGACCGATGCGTGTCTTTACACCGAGACGCTACGCTTGGAAAGGTGCAAAGTGGATTCACGCATTAGAATTCCTTGCCAAAGATAAGCCGGGTTTCTGGGAAGATGGTGGGTATAGCATGACGGCGGATCCGTGGAGCGAGGAACGGTACTTGTAATTGGAGACTGGAGACCGGAGGCAGGAAAGAAATAAATCACTCAACCCAACCATAGGAGGTTGTCATGGAAAAGAAGATCAAAAGATTTGAAGATTTGGAAGTCTGGAAAGAAGCGATGCGTATGGCTGCAGCGACATACAAGGCGTTGCGTGAGAACAAGGATTACGGATTGCGAGACCAAATGCAACGAGCGGCAGTTTCTGTTGCATCCAATATTGCTGAAGGGTAAGTCTGTCTGTGCATTGATTTGAAGGTTATTGAGCAGGCTGCAGCCCATGAACTGTTAGAACAGACTCGTAAAGTCTCGGCTATGCTTTTCAATCTCATCAAAACACGAAAAGAAAAATTCTGATAATCACCTAATTCGGTCTCCTGTCTCCCGCCTCCGGTCTCCCAATCAAGGATTCAAATGAACAAGTACAAATTCATTCCCCTCGAATTTCAAACATATATACCGGAAGAGCAGCTTCGGCGAGCAAAGGAATTCTACGAGCTGTGTAATCGTCGCAGAACAGTCCGCGAATTCTCCGACAAAGCAGTGCCGCGTGAGTTGATTGAAATGATCATTGCAACAGCAGGCACAGCGCCGTCAGGTGCGAACAAGCAGCCATGGAAGTTTGTGCTTGTTGATGATCCTGAACTCAAGCACAAGATTCGTGTTGCAGCGGAAGCCGAGGAGAAAGAAAGTTACGAACGAAGAATGCCGCAAGAGTGGCTGGATGAATTAGCTGCGCTCGGCACTGACTGGCACAAAGAGTTTTTGGAAATCGCTCCGTACTTGATCGTCGTTTTCAAAGAAAAGTATCGCATAGAAGATGGCCTGCCCCAAGGGGGCAAGCAGAAAAAGAATTACTACGTTGATGAATCAGTCGGGATTGCGTGCGGATTTTTGCTTGCCGCAATTCACAACGCCGGACTCGCATCGCTTACGCACACACCAAGCCCGATGAATTTTCTTCGCGAGATTTTGCAGCGACCCATCAACGAAGTTCCCTACCTTCTCATTCCCGTTGGCTATCCGAAAGAAGGAACGGTTGTGCCGGATATTCAGCGGAAGCCGCTTGAGCAGATTCTCGTATCAAACATCCCATCCGCATCTGCATAATGCGGTAGGCATTAAACACATGAGCCTGACTCATACAGGTCAGGCTCATCTCGATAATCAAACATTTCTCGCTCTCACTTCTTTGCCGTCGGCGAAGGCACGAAATCCTTATTCCTCTTCAACACCTGTCCCGCTTTCCACTCTTGCACAGCAAACCACTGCCCCGCCCCATGCGGGTTCGGCGAAGAAGAGCTCTGCACGTAATACTTTCCGTCTGTGCGTTTGTAGAATCGAAGCTGCGTTCCGTGAGTTTCAATAGCGGCGGTAAGCTTTGGCATCACGGTAATTGCCGAGTCAACAAACTCATCAGACTGGAAGTTGGCGAGTGAGCTGAGGAAACTTGTTACGTTGGAGTTGATTGTTGAGTCGCTGCCGATCACCCAGTTCACGCTGTCTTTCTTCGTCAACGTAAACGTTGTGTCGCCGTACCCGCCTATGGCGGGGAATTGGAATTTCACTTCGCGTATCTTGCTCTGGTCGGTCTTGAAGATTGTCTTGTCCCGCCAATCATTCGCCGCTTTGAGAAACGTTGTGCTCAATACTCCATCAACAGAGTAAACTTCATTCGAGCCTTCTCTGCGTGCATACGTTTCCGTCCAACTGCTGCTCGGCTTGCCAACTCTGAACGCTGCCACTTGATTGTTGTTTGCAAAGACCTGCACGAGCGTTCCAGTTGAATCAACAGCGTACACACCTTGCTTTGCCGGATTTGTTGAGACTGTGTTTGTAATCTTCAAGTCTTTTCCTTTTCCCACTGCCGTTGTCACGGAGGCCTCATCCGCTGCATACTTCATCGATGATGTTATCATCCACTTGCCGCCTTGCTTCTCAAGTGTGACTGTTCCGTTGTTTGAGCGAATCTCCATCTTGTCAACAGCGGCAGAGTCGTACGTAACAAGCGGCCCGCCTGTTGAGTCCGAGACACTTTGCTCCCCCGGCTGGCGAAGGACGAAGAATGTTGCGATGGCAAGAAGCGCGAGTATTGCGAGTAAGATTGTTGAATTACGTTTCATAATTTGTTCCCTCAATCCTGAGCGCAGCGAAGGATCTCTACGTTGAATTCAACAGTGAGATTCTTCACTTCGCTACGCTCCGTTCAGAATTTAGTGCATCTCCAGCGCCTTCCTCTTTGCCTTTCTCATCCGCCATCGCAACAACCCAAATCCCATCGCAAGGAGCGGCGGAAGAAGCATGTTGCCGAACTTATACAATTTCTTTGAGCCATCCGACACCTGCTCAAGCGGCGGAAGAGAAACATCCTTCGAGCGAATCGTAATCAAGCCCGCATCGTCTACAAGATAGTCAATCATGTTCGCGAAGAACGTCAGGTTGTCGCGCCCTCCGAGGAATTGGTCTTTCGCAAAGTCGCCGTCACCGACGAGGATGATGCGCGTGTCCGGACTTTGCGTAAGTGTGTTGCCTGTCGGTGCAATCGCTCCTGCGCTTGTGTCGTGAGGAACGGGTTTATTTGCATAGAAACTCTTGAACTGTCCGCTCACTACTGCCGCAAGCGGAATATGCTGCTCGCTAAACATCTCACGAGTGTACTGCGCCATCGGGTCGAAGTAGAACACTTGAGTCTGTCGTCCACTCTGTTTCGATGAACGAATGAGGATTTCCCCCTTCAATCCTTTTGATGCGAGGTTCGTCGTGTCAATTGAACTTACAAAGAACATCACGATGCCCTGCAGGTTCTTCACAATCGCATTGTCTTTGTTGACGTCGCTCGCAACCGGGATGTAGGGGAATTGCACCTGACTCTGGATCGAGAAGCCGGCTTGCTGTTGCACAATGTTGATCGGCGCGCACTGCGCATCCCGAACAAGGTCGGGATTAATGCGGAGTCCGTAGTTCTCCAGCATGTCCTCAAGCTTTAACTCCAGCGTGCGACCGAACCGCTGCTGCAAGTCCGCATCAACTTTGTTCAGCAGAAACGCAACCTTGCCGCCGCGCATAATGTACTGGTCAAGCTGATACTTTGCAGGCTCAGAGAACTCGGTCTTCGGCGCCATCACGATGAGCGCGGCAACGTCGTTCGCAATCGGCTGACCCTTGCTCACATCAGCACTTTGCACTTCGTACTGTTTGCCAAGCACCTGCTGCGCACGCTGTAACTCTTGCAGCGACGGCTCGCCTTGCCCCGTCAGGAATGCAATCTTCTTCTGGCTTGTCCTTGTCAGCCGCTTGATGGTGCTGCTCATGTCGTACTCAAGCGTGGAAGTATTTTGATTAACCGGCAACACTTCCTTCTTATCCTCATACATCAACACCATGCTCATGTATGCCTTCTTCACCTGCAATTGCTCGTTATCAATCACTTGCACTTGCACAGGCTGAATGCCTTGCTGTTGCGCTTCTTGATCGCCTTTCTCGCCCGACGGGTCAATGAACTCGAACTGCAGGTTGCCTTTCGAGTATGCCTTGTACTCGTTCAGTTGATCAAGCACCGTGCGGCGGATGTTGTTGTACGGCGCGGGAAGGTCTTCGGTGAAATACGCCTTCACCGTCAATCTATCGTCAAGCCCCTTCACCAAATTCTTGCTCGCATCGGAGAGGGTGAAGAGATTGTTCTTCGTGAAGTCTAACCGACCGAACAAACGGACAGAAACAATGTTCAGCAGGATGAGAATTGCAGCGACAATGCCGACTCTCATGAGGGTTTGTGATTTCAGAGATTTGTTTGCCATAATTCAATTACAGTTTTCTGATGTTAGAAATTTCTTTCGGGCGTTCCCCCGCCAAGCACTTCGTGGCGGGGTCGGTGTCTTCCAGGCTCCGCTTCGTCCGCCTTTGGCGGATTGCGCTTGAAAAACAGCGCAACCTTCCAGCCATCTAACGCGTGTCAATCAACCGACACGTTATTGATTCAACGTGGTCGCAGTCCGGTGGTAGAGACGTAGCACTGCTACGTCTCTACGCCTGCGAAATGCTACCACTTTCTTCTTTCAAGCGAAACCGTTGCGAGCATCAGCGAGAACCCAAGCATCGAAGCGAAGTAAATAATGTTGCGCGAGTCGATGACGCCTCGTGCAATGCCGGAGTAATGAAAGTCCACCCCAAGAAATTCCATCGTCGAAGCCATGAACGACGGCAGGTACGGCAGAACTTTGTCCAGCATAAACAGCACGAACGTGAAGATGAAACCAAGAATGAACGCAACGATTTGATTCTCCGTGAGGCTCGACGCAAGGAGTCCGAGCGCAATGAACACGCCACCCATCAGCATCAACCCGACGTAACCGCTGAGGACTGCGCCGATGTCAATCGAGCCAAGCGCCGCCATCGTGACGACATACAGGAGAGTTGGCAGAAGCGCCGCGCCAAGCACGCACCACGCCGCAAGGAATTTTCCGAGGATGATTTCAACATCTTTCACCGGCTTCGTCGTCAACAATTCAATCGTGCCGGACTTTTTCTCTTCCGCCAGCAGGCGCATCGTAATTGCCGGAGCAATCACAAGGAACAGGATCTTTACTAGTGGCGAATCGAAGATGATGTACAGCGATGCGACATTGTTGAGAAACAGATTGCTGGCGAAGAACCAGCCCAGTATCGCCAGAAACACGACGATAACAACGTACGCGATGGGGGAGTTGAAGTAGCTCCTAAGCTCGCGTCTAAAAATTGGGAAAATGTTCGGGTATGAGTTCATAGTTTATTTGATTCGGTTGTTGATCGAAAACCATCGTCACCTTGAGCGCAGTGAGTGTTTTCTGCGAACGGAGTCGAAAGGTGTTCTACGCGTGGCATGCTTCGACTTCGTCCCGATGCCGCTTTACGGCATCCCGAAAAGCGGGACAAGAAGCGTCGGGACTGCGCTCAGCATGACGCAGATTGCTTCTTAACTTGTTGTCAGCTTGTGGAACACTTCTTCGAGCGTTGTTGCCTTACGGTGCATCTCCAAAATAATCCACCCTTCGGTTACCGCCATCCGGAACGCAGACTCACGTACATCAACACCTTTCTCGACATGGAGCTCGAAACGCGATGAGCCATTTTGCTGGCCGAGTAACTCAACACTGCCAACACCCGGCAAGCTGCGCAGCTTCGGAGAAATCTGCTGCATCGGGTCGGGCAAGCCCGTGCGCAGCTCAAGCGTCAACGACTCAGCCCCTTGGAAATCCGCACGCAATTTTTCCGGCGTACCATCAGCAACAATCTTTCCTTCATTGATAATCAATACGCGGTCGCATGTCGCCTGTACCTCACTCAAAATGTGCGTCGAAAGAATCACCGTCTTCGCACGCCCAAGCTGCTTAATCAAATTTCGAATCTCAACAATCTGATTTGGGTCCAAGCCGCTCGTCGGCTCGTCCAAGATCAAAACATCCGGCTCGTGAATCATCGCTTGCGCAAGACCCACACGCTGGCGGTAGCCTTTGGATAGCTCGCCAATATCCTTGTGCCGCACACTTTCAAGACCGCACACATGCACCATCTCCTTGATGCGATGCAAGATTTGTCCCCCCTTCATCCCGTGCAACTGCGCGGCGTATTCCAGATACTCCAGCACATTCATCTCATGATAGAGCGGATTGTTCTCCGGCAGGTAGCCGATTTTTTTCCGCACGTCCAGCGAATTGTCCACCGTGCTCAAGCCGTCCACCTCCACTGTGCCGGAGTTTTGCGGCATGTAGCAGGTGATGATTTTCATCGTCGTGGTTTTGCCCGCGCCGTTGGGACCCAGAAAGCCAAGAATCTCGCCCGACTTCACATCAAACGAGATAGAGTCAACCGCCTTCTGCTCGCCATACGTTTTAGTAAGGTTACGAACTGTGATAGACATAGAACAAACGTGGTTAAAGGTTGAATAGAAATTCGGACTGTGGGTTCCGAGGTTTGCCTGAAGACGAATGCGTGATGCAAGGTCGTCCAGTCAAAGCGTAAAAAATCTACACACGAAAGGAAAAAAAATCAAGAGAGTGCGGCAGCGATTAAAGAGAATTCATGGAAATGTCATGTGTTGCAATGATTAGAACATTTCGCCGCTACTAACACAGAGTCCAAACTCACTTACTTTTAAGAAGAACTCTATTTTGATGTTTGTTGAAGTCAAGTTTTTTCCGGCGAAGAACTGGACGGTCAGCATCTCTTGACGGAAGTCTGACAGATTGTTTCTTCTTTTTTTGAATAAGACTCTTTGCAATCAACTCAACAAGATGTGCGTTGACCGCGTTTCCTAATGCTTTGAAAGCTTTCGTGTGTTGTTTCGGGAGATGTTTCAATTCTCCTATGCTTTGAAGTTGAGCACATTCTTTTATGGTCATATATCTTTTTTCCCAAGCCATAATGGGAACTTGTGTCGTAGTCATTGCAACAAGGGAAGGCGCGGATGTTCTTTTCTTTACTCGCACGCCAGATGCCCGGAATTGAA
>Ga0082335_1004715_pt1 | contig 19996 bp, 12 predicted proteins | sample Subgrocontami58m_FD_72375 | JGI IMG/M metagenome (GOLD analysis project Ga0082335, IMG submission 72375) | Subsurface groundwater microbial communities from S. Glens Falls, New York, USA - GMW37 contaminated, 5.8 m (SPADES assembly) (version 2) ... | reverse complement strand
CTCTCCGCGTGACGCGGGTGCCCGTCAACGCGGCGCGGACGCCGCTCAACGTGACGCGGACGCCGCTCAACGTGACGCGGACGCCGCTCAACGTGACGCGGACGCCGCTCAACGTGACGCGGACGCCGCTCAACGTGACGCGGACGCCGCTCAACGTGAAGCGGACGCCTCTGAATGCCATTGCGAACAGGGCTAAAGGCAGGGAAACCCGATCTGAACGTCACGCGGACCGGTCTGAATGCGCCCGGGACGATGCTGAGTTATGAAACAATCAGCGCTCAACGTCGTGCACCGGCGTCTGAATACCGCGAACTCGCCTCTGAAAGCGCCGCGGGCAATGACGCGAGCCCCGGCAGGAGCAACTGCACCGACTGCAGGACAAGCGAGCGGTGGCGCGGTTCGCTAAAAAAGAGCATCGAGCCGAGCTGAGGTTCAGCCGCCAGGTTGTGAGGTCGTCGAGGACCTGTCTGTCTCCGCCGCGCCTGATCCCTTCCATGGGCGGGCTTTTATTGGCTTTAAGCAGCCCTTTTTTGGCAAAAACGCGCCGGCTCCTTGACACTCTTCCAAGAAGGTTTTGAAAATCCGCTTCTTATGAACAGAAACCAATTCAATCGAACGGGCATGTTTAGCACCGTCAAGTCGTACATGGAATCCAACCAATCCATTTGGAGCGGTGTCAAAGCGATCAACGAAAGCGTCAGTGCCTTGGCGGCGGGCATCGCATTGATCGACGAAAAGGCGCGCAAGCAACAAACGACGACCTTGGGCACAACCGAGGAAAAAGCCACCGTGCGCCTCGAGTTGGAGGAGAAAGTCCTGGAAATTGCGGATCAACTTTCGGCTCTTGCTGTGGTCAACAAGGATTCCAAGCTCGGCGCCCAGGTTGAACTTTCGCTCTCAAAATTAGACCGGCTCCCTGACGACACCCTCGGAGAAATCGCGAAGACGATCTCCGGGCTCGCCACCGAGAATTCGAAGCAACTTAGTGATTACGGAATTGCGGCCGCGGACATCAAGACGCTGGTTAATTTCACAGCGAAGTTCCAGGCAGTAAAATCCAGCCCGCGGATGGCGGTAGCGGCTCGTGTCTCCGAAACGGCGACGTTGCCCGAAATGATCGGCAGTGTCACGAGCCTCCTGCGAAGCCAATTGGATAAGCAACTGACCAAATTCAGAAAATCCAATCCCGAGTTTTATGCCGGGTATCACGCGGCGCGAATGGTCATGGACCGCGGTGGAAACAGCGGTGCCCGGCGCACAGCCAGCGCCCGGGTTCAACCTCCGCCAGCACCCGCGCAGTAAATAGCTCAACAATATTTAGGATGAAACGAAGGTCGGAAGCGGCCTTCGTTTCTTTTTTTCTGAAGGAACGCGCGTCCGTACCATTCGAGCGAGAGTCGCCCCGCTCTGGAGATCTGCTGAGCCTCTGGCGCTGGTTTCCGGCAGGTAAATGACTGCGGAGAGTGGAGGGGTTTTAGCCTGCTGGGCGAAAAGTAATCATCGGGGCTTTGGTGCAATGCTTCGGCTGCAGCCTGAAGGCTGCGTTCCTGACGGCCTTGGTGCAACGCCTGCGCTGCAGCGTAAACGCTGTCCACCCTCCGCAGTAACTTGACCACTGGAAAACAGCATCAGAGACTCAACACCTTTGCGGAACGGCGAGCCTTCCGCTCGGGTGCTACGGAGGACGGGCGTTCCTGGCCTATCTCAAACATCCGCCGGTGTGGGATGTTTCCACGGGCTTCGATAAGCACGTGTCAGCCGGCGATTGGCCTCGTCGTCACCGACAACTTTTCCTGCGTCACCGTCCCAGTGCAAACTGCGGCCCAGTTCCATCGAAAGATTGGCGAGAATGCAGCAGGCCGTCGAGATATAGCCTTCCTCAATATCCGCCACGGGGCGTTGGCCAGTTCTCCGCGATTGGACAAAGTTCAACATATTTCGCCGGTTCGCCGGCGCCGCGAAGATCTCCGTTTCTTTGTGCTGCAAGTCTTCCGGATATTTGTCCCGTTCATCCACAAAGTCGGCGTGGACGGGGGAACTGCCATCTTTTGGAATGAAGTCGTAGGACCAGACGCTCAGCTTCAAAGTGCCCTTGTCACCGTAATAAGTAACTCCCCATGGATATTGCGGCTCGGGATTCTGTCCCCAGTTGCGTTGGGTCCAAACGACCTTTATGTCGCCGTAATCGAAGTACGCTGTTTGGGTATCGTGGACGTTGATCTTGGACCCGGGTTTGCGCATGAGAATCCCGCCAGTGGATGAGATGGTTTTGGGCCAGCGCAGGTCCAGAAACATTCGCGTGACATCAAACAAATGGACGCAAAGATCGCCCGTCTGGCCGTTGCTGAACTCGCGGCAATCGCGCCAGCGGCGAGGATGGATTCCTGGACTATAATCGCGCCACGCGGCCGGGCCCACGTACATCTCCCAGTCCAGGCCTGGCGGAGGCGCGCTGACGGCGCCGAAATCATTCCCGCTGCCGTAGTAACTGTGGATATCTACATACGCAATCTTTCCCAGCTTGCCGGCTCGAACAAAGCGATCGCGCGCTTCAAGGATGTGCGGGGTGCTGCGCCGTTCGAGGCCGACCTGGACGGTGCGCCGATGTTTCCGGGCGGCGGCGACCATCGCTTGGCCCTCGATGACATCGTAGCTGATCGGTTTCTGGACGTAGACATCCGCACCCGCCTGGCACGCTTCAACCAATGGCAAGCAGTGCCAATGATCTGGCGTGCCGATGAGGACGATTTCAGGACGTTGCTCCGCGAGGAATTTCCGGTAGTCGCCATAGAGCGGTGGCCGTTTCTTTGAGAGTTGTCGTTTGGCGACGATGTCAGCCGCAGTCTCACGTGTGCGCGTGTCCACGTCGCAAAGGCCGACGACATCGACAGGCGCAACCTGGATCAGATGAAGCAGGTCAGTCTTGCCGTACCAGCCGCAGCCAATCAGACCGACTCGCAATGGTTTATTTTCCTCCGCGGCGAAGAGGCCCGATTTTGAGGCCGCCAAACCCGCTGCTGCCGCGCCACCTGTTTTCAAAAAATGCCGTCGATTCATACGTTACCTTTCTCGGTTGAATTTTCGCGATCTTCACTCGGACAAAATCCCCAGGCAACGGCAAATGCAGGTCCTGCCGCAAAAAATTCTTGGGCGAACGACAGGCGAAGGAGCGATTCCGAAGGGCGAGGATCGAAGTGAGAAATGCAAAGCAAATCCGTGGATCCAACCTGTTTTGATCTTTGTCGTAAACTTAATCGTACACTTTGTCGATGGCCGCGCCTCGGCGAGCTGCACATCGGCCTTCCTAAGGCCAACGAGCATCTTGGTGATTCGACCAAGTTTACGATTAAGTTTGCGACCAAGATAGATTCTTCTTTCGACATTCTTGTCGCAAAACCTCTCAGATTCTTAATCACATCCGAAATTCGAAGCTCGGAATTCGAAACAAATTCGAAGAACCGAAATTCAAATGCTCAAAACGAACAGGGGCTTTCCATGAAGGGCAACGGCCAGCAAGGGCTTTGTTTTGGGTTTTGGATTTGAGGGTTTGGGAATTATTTCGGATTTCGGATTTAGTGCTTCGGATTTAAGTATCCTCAGTTCGAACTTCAAATTCCTTTGGCTGGTTTTCAGTGCCCTCTGGCGCATTTAGGAAATGTTCCCACGAAAATCGGCCTCCTCTCCCCAGCCCTCGCGCGATGTGAGAACGTGTTTGGAAAATCGTAGCCGCCGACGTGAGGAGGCGGAAGCATGCACCAGGTGTAACGCCTTGTCCGCCTCCTTACCTCGGCGGCTACAACAGGGTCGACGCGTCATGCAATTTCCAAACACGTTCTGAGACATTGAATTTTTCCGGTTCAGAATCCGGCCGATCTTTTGTTGTAGCATGGGCGTTGGATCGAGAACCTCTCTCGACCCTCATCCCGTAACAGCTCAACCAATGGAGATTTTGTATGAAATGCCTGCCGAAAATGATTCCTCGAGTTAGCTGCGCGACGAGCGGCTTGCTCGGTTTGTTTTGTGCGTCACTTGTTTTTTCCGGAAAGGCCGATGTTCTGATCGATCCGCATTGGGCCGATGCAGCGCCCGTCATCGACGGGATTGTTTCCCCCGGCGAATGGAGCAGCGCGGTAGCCACTCCGCTCGCGCACGGCCAGATGCGAAGCATGAACGATGGCAGTTTTCTCTATGTCCTATTGGATGTGGTGGATGACACGAGCGACGAGCCACCCGCGCACGCGGGGCCGAGCACCGGCGACTCGTTTGTGCTGGCTTTTGATGTCGATCTGAACAATGCCGTCACGCCGAACGTGGACATTATCTATGACACGTGCCAGGACGGCCAGCCATTCATCAAAGCCACTTACCTGAGTTCGTTCACCTTCACCGGCTGCCAACCGGTCAGCGCTGCGTCGCTTGGTCAGATCGGTTTTGGTTCCACCCTGAATTCGGCCACGCCCCATCGCTTTTGGGAATTCCGCTTGCCCTTTGCGGAAATCGGGGTTGATCCGAGCACGTGGACCACCTCGTCTGGTGATGTTCCCAAAGTTCGAGTGAATGTCGCGACCGTGTCTGAAGTGCCAGCGTTCTCCACCGCCCAGCCCGATTCAAATTTATTTCCAAACTTCTCCAACACCTTTCGCCTGTTGCTAGCTACATTTCCGTCATTCCCAGCCGGCACGACTGGACCGACCTTCGCCGGCGTTGGTTTGATTCCCTCGACGTATATCAACAGCACCGGCTACGCAAACATCAATATTCCTGGCTACTATTTTGCACAGGACGCGCCGTTTGGCGGCAAGCTCAATGTCTTCGGTCATTGGAACACGCTGTATTCCAGCCTGCACGCCCGGCGCTATCGTGTGCTCTATTCGAAGGATGGCGGGCCGTACAGCCCGTTGCGCCAAACCTGGACGAACTTCCGGTTCGACGGCACGACCTGGCTCGCCACTGCGATCGGGCCTGATTCGGACAACGCTTATGCCGTCCCGCCCCCGTCGGAAATCTGGTATTTGCCCAATCTGCTCATTAGCTGGCAGAGCGGCTTATTCGGGGATGGAACCTACAACTTGAAACTGGAACTGCTCAACACCGGCGGGCATGTTCTGCCAAGCCCGCCAACCAACAGCTTGACTCTGTTCATTGATAACACCGCTCCAGTCGTTGCGATCAATAATATCTCGTACAATGGAAGCTCCGTTTGCGCGTGCGCGATCGTCAATCAAGGGGATGCGCCTGCTGGATTTTCTTTTGATATTTCCGTGACAGACTCGCACGGCGCGCTGCAAGGCTACTCGCTGGCGGGAATATTCGGAAACAACCAAGGGACCGGGACGATCTACTCGGACACGTATAGCAGCGGAGGCGTTAATCTCGGCGTTCCCTTCGTCAGCAACCATGTCAATGCCAACGGGCCGGCCCAATGGAATGGAGTCTCTAACTTAACAGTGCCTGATGGGGCGCTCTGGCGGGCGGATACATCCTGCGCCTACAGTTTCATTCTGGGCGCATCGAGCCGTGTCCAAAACGGCTACGGGCTGGTCTTCCCATCGGTGACGTCACATGTGAGTCTGACGATCTTGCTCGGCAGCGGCGCGGGCTCGATCACGTCGTGTCCGTAGGATGCTCCTTGGCGGCTCGTCAGTAGCCTCGCCCCACCGGATGGATTCGGTGCATCGAGTGCAGGTGGGGCGAGCGTACTCGCGAGCCGCAGAGTTCATGGGACGCGTTCATGGTTTTGCGGCCAGCCATTGGCGCCCCGTCCTGGGAACGCTCGAGCTTGCGGAATCTTTTGCCAAACTGGGACGCACCTGCGTCCGGATTTGGTTTGCCAAATCTGGATGCACGTGCGCCTGGATTTGGCAGCGGTCCCTCGCAATGTTCACCGAACTCCATGCGACTGTTGCTCCCATTTGGGCGTGAACCAGCGCTCCAGCCTGAAGGCGGTCCACCCCCTTGTCCTGAAAAGCAAGCCGGACTAATTGGGGGCGATGTTGAGCCTCTGACGGTGTTTTCCAGTGGTCGAGGTGTGCGGAGAGTGGACAGCGTTGGCGCCGCGGGAAAGGCGGTCTATGGAGAGAGCAGGGTGAGGAGCAAGTCCCCCTCGACTCAGCCGAGAGAGCGCGCGGGTTTTGTGACAAGGCTGGCAAGCGCAGCGGGGGCCGCATCTTTGCGAACCATGGAATGAACGGACATGACCAGATTTTCGATGGAGAATGGTTTTTCCAAAAACGCCACCGGAGCAGATGGGGGCAAGCGTTGGAGGATGCTGGTCTCGTGCTTCGCGCTCAGGAGCAGCACAGGCATTTCCGGTTTCAGTTTCCAAATCGCTTTGGCGAGTTCGATGCCGTCCATGACCGGCATGACCACGTCGGCCACGACGAGTTTGAGCTGATCGACGACCCTAACAAACGCCACTAATCCGTCTTGGCCGTCGATGGCGGTGGCAACGCGAAAGCCGTGGTGCTCGAGGATCGCTTGCGAGGTTTCGCGGATGGCGGCGGCGTCATCGACGAAGAGGACCAACTCCTCGTGGCCGTGGGGCAGAGTTGGCCGGGAAACGGTTTGGTCGTGAGGGAGGGGCGCATCGTGCAGGGCCGGGAAAAAAACATGGAAATGCGTCCCGATCCCTTCGCGACTCTCGACTTTCAGAAACCCGCCGAAGCTTTTGACGATGCATTGGACGGTCGCCAAGCCCAAGCCGGTCCCTTTCCCGTTTTCTTTCGTCGTGAAAAACGGATCGAACAGTTTATCCATCTGCTCGGCAGGGATGCCGTGGCCTGTGTCCGAAATCGTGAGGTGAACCCAATCCTTTCCCGCCATTTCGGGAAAGAACTTCGAGGCGGCATCAGGACCGGGCAGGTTGCGGCTTGTGATTAAGATTCGGCCGCCGGTCGGCATGGCATCCTTGGCATTGACGCAGAGATTCATCAAGACCTGCTGGACTTTGGTGGCGTTGGCCAGCATCGGCCAAAGGTTCCGCTGGGTTTCGACGTTGATCCGAACCTCGGGCGGGAACGTCTGGCGGAGCATGGCGACCACATCGTCGATGAGATAACGGAGCTGCACTTCGGTTTCTTTTCCACTGGTGCCCCGGGCGAAAGACAAGATTTGGCGGATCAACTCGGCGCCGTGCTGGGCGCTGGCGTGAAGCGAATTCAGCCATTGTTTGCCTTCATGATCGTGCACGACCAGCCGCAGCAATTCCGACGCGGTGATGATCGGCGTCAGCACGTTGTTCAGATCATGCGCGATGCCGCCGGCCAGAGCCCCGAGCCCTTCGAGCCGTTGCGCGCGGAAGAAGTTTTCTTCAATTCTCTTTTTTTCCGTAATATCGGTGTTCACCGCCAGAACGGATTTCGGCAGGCCATCCGCCATCAGCGACCAATGGCTTTCGAGGATCATGCGTTTTTCTTTGCGCGAAACCTGTTCGAGTTCGCCGAGCCAATCGCCTGTTTCGAGGGTTCGCGAAAACGCCTCCTGCAGCGGGGCGATCTCGCCTGGGAAAACGACTTCGAGTTTTTTACCGAGCACCTCCTTGGCGCTCCTTCCGAAAATCAGCTCCGCCCCTTTGTTCCAATAAAGAATCTCACGTTGCAGGTTCAACAGGTAGATGGCGTCCCGCGCTTTTTCGAGCAGCATGGCGTGCTGTTTCAAGCGGGCTTCGACTTCGGTGTGGGCTTTTTTGAGACGCGCTTCTTTGAGCGCTTGGCGGATGGCTGGAACCAGGCGGGTCGGTCTGTCCTTCAACACGTAATCGGTGGCGCCATTTCGGAGCAATTCAACGGCGGCTTCCTCTCCGATCGTTCCGGTGAAGAACACAACTGGAATATCCGGGGAATGTTGGCGGACGAATTCGAGCGCAGCCGAACCATCCCAGCCAGGGACGTTGTGATCCATCACGATGAGATCGAAACTTTCTTCCTGGAAGGCGCGGAGGAAGCTGGACTGCGATCCTGCGCTGCCAAGCTCGAAAGCAAGCCCGCCGCGCTTGAGCAGTCGTTTGAGGAGTTCGATGTCGGAAGAGTTGTCTTCCAGGCAGAGAATTCGGATGGCTCGTTCCATAATAGTTGATTGGAACAGACCCCGACGTGACCTGGGAAACGTCGGCAAAAGAGCAGGCGCAATACCACATCACAATTGAGAATTTGACTTCAGAGCGGGTCCATTGTGAAATGGCCGGGCTGACTGCTGGCGTGTCCCGCTCATCCGGCAGTGAAATAAATAATTCAAGTGCGCAGAAGAATTCCATCGGCGCTGTACCTCGCCCTTCTTCTTTTCACGTTTGGAAATGCCGCGGGCGAACCTGCCCAGTCTTTCTATCAACCCGTCCGCGCGCCCGCCGTTCCGCCAATCGAGCCGGCCGGTTGGGCGCGCAATCCCATCGACGCGTTCGTTGCGGCCGAACGCGAGTCGCGCCATTTGCACGCCCGTCCGGAAGCGAACAAAGAGATTCTGCTGAGGCGAGTGTATTTAGACTTGATCGGGCTGAGCCCGACGCCTGCTGAGCAAGACGCATTCGAAAAGGACAGCGCACCGGACGCGTATGAGAAAATTGTCGACCGGCTCTTGGAAGATCCGCGTTACGGCGAGCGTTGGGGCCGGCATTGGATGGATATCTGGCGCTACAGCGATTGGGCAGGGTGGAGCGGCGGAAATCAAATCCGGGACAGCCAGCCGCACATCTGGCGCTGGCGCGATTGGATCATTGAATCGTTGAACCAGGATAAAGGTTACGACCGGATGATTCTCGAAATGCTCGCCGCGGATGAGCTTTATCCCGACGACGCGGCGGCCTTGCGGGCGACCGGTTTTCTGGTTCGCAATTATAAAATGCTCAGCCGCGAACAATGGCTCGAAGACACGATCAAGCACACCTCGCAAGCGTTTCTCGGCGTCACAATGGGTTGCGCCAAGTGCCACGACCATCGGACCGAACCGATTTCCCAAAAAGAATATTATCAGCTGCGGGCGATTTTCGAACCGCACCAGGTCCGCACCGATCGAATTCCCGGCGAACTCGACATTGCGAAAAATGGTTTGGCGCGGGCTTACGATGCGGATGCGAAAGTCCCGACCTATTTGTTCATTCGCGGTGACGAGCGGCATCCCGACACCAATGAACTGCTCGCGGCCGGTGTGCCCAAGGCGCTTTGCCAAGGCGCGAATGTGTTTCGAGTTGTTCCCGTGAGCTTGCCGCATTCCGCTATGGTCCCGGACGATCGCGAGTTTGTCGTCGAAGATTTGCTCGAAGCGAGCGAACGGGCGCGGGACGCGGCGCGGCGGGAATTGGAAAAAGCCAGCGCCGGCGCCGCAACGGAAAAGCTCGAGCTCAGTTATGCTTTAGCGGAAGCAAAACATCAGGCTTTGGCGTCGGTGCTCGACGTCGAACGGTTCGAACGAAATGGGCAGCGTGAAACCAGCGAAGGGAAAGCGGCGGCGGAACAGACCCTTCGCGCCCAGCGAACCGCAGCATTGTTGGAGGCGAAGCTGAAATTGTTGGAAGCGCGCACAGCCGAATCGGAAGCGCTGAAGAAAGCCGACCATGCCGCCGCAGCGCTCAAGACGGAGGCGGCGGCACTGGGCTCGTTGGAAAAGTTAAAAGCGAACGCGTCGAATGCTCGGAAGCAGCTGGACGAGCTGAAGAAGAAAACTGGCGAAGCAGAAAAAGCGGTGGCGGTGGCGGAGAAAGATGCGTCCGGTCCGCTGACAGCGGCTTTCAAACCGCGCGATCGGAAAGTCTATCCGGAAACATCGAGCGGGCGCCGGCTCGCTTTTGCCCGGTGGCTGGTGCATCGGGACAATCCGCTGACGGCGCGCGTGGCGGTGAATCACATTTGGCTTCGCCATTTCGGCCGCGGGTTGGTGGCAACTCCGGCGGATTTTGGCAAGAACGGGAGCCCGCCGTCGCATCCGCAGTTGCTGGATTGGCTGGCCGGCGAGCTCATGTCGCAAAGTTGGAGCATGAAAGCGATTCACCGCCTGATCGTCACGAGCAGCACTTATCGGATGGCGTCCACATCGGACCCGCGCGATCTCGCGATCGATCCCGATGATATTTATCTTTGGCGCATGCCGTCCCGCCGAATGGAAGCCGAGTTGGTTCGGGACAACCTGCTGTTTGCCGCGGGAGACTTGGACGAGAAAATGGGCGGGCCGGAGATCGATCATCACCTTGGGCTCAGTTCAAAGCGCCGCAGCGTTTACTTGCGCATTGCAGCTGAGAAGGAAGTCGAGTTCCTGAAAATTTTTGACGGGCCGGCCGTGACGGAATGTTATCAACGTCGCCCGAGCGTCATGCCGCAACAAGCCTTGGCGCTGGCGAATTCGGAAGTGGCCTTGAAAGAGGCGCGAAGGTTGGCCAATGTTTTGGCGGATAAACCTGAAGGCGAGTTTGTGAGAATGGCTTACCAACGGGTGCTGGCGCGGCGGCCGGGTCAGGAGGAGGAGCATCTCTGCCAGAGTTTCCTGAACGAAAAAGTTAAAAATTATGCAAAGAACGGCCTGGTCCAACCCGAAGCGAGACGAAAGGCCGCCGAGGATTTAGCCTGGGTTCTTTTCAACCATAATGATTTTGTGATGATCCGATGAGGGGCTTTCATGAACGGCTCATTCGCGCAGCTGAAAATGTAAGTCTTCGGACGAAGAGTATCGTCCAGGTGCGTGCTGCTGAACTCTCACGAGTTCAGCTACAGGGTTGCGAGGCGAGCAACAGTGGCACGGAAGCGATGCACGAGCCAGCGGCTCGCGAGTACGCTCGCCCCACCAATGGTGCACCTTATTGTTGCAGCTGCAGGTGGGGCGAGGCTACCGACGAGCCGCTAAACAAATGCACCTTGTTATTGCAGATGGGCAGCGGTTGCTGACTATGAATGTTTCTAAGAACAATAAAAACCGGACCCGTTGTTGCCCCGGCATCACGCGTCGTTCGTTTCTCGCCGACACTGGAATGGGTTTCACCGGCCTCGCGCTGAGCGCACTGTTGTTTAAAGACGGCGTGCCCCAAGCCGAAGCTGCGGCCTGGCAACCGCCCGATGGCAAACCGCAGTTCGCGCCAAAGGCCAAATCGGTCATTTGGATTTTTCTCTGCGGCGGTTTGAGCCACGTCGAGAGTTTCGATGTCAAACCCGAGCTGAACAAGTACGCCGGCAAATCGATTGAAGAGACGCCGTTCAAAAGCGCGCTCGATCCAAAGCGGGTTCAGAAAAACATCATTGGGGCCAATCCGAGCCACGGAAATCGCAAAGTGATCATGCCGCTTCAGACCGGTTACAAAAAATACGGCGAGAGCGGTTTGGTCGTAGGCGATTGGTTCGAGCATATCGGGCAATGCGCGGACGATCTGGCTGTCATTCGATCCCTCTGGACGATTCACAACGATCACGGCGCGCAGTTGACCTGGCAGACGGGCAGGCATCCGCGCGAACTGGGTCATCCCACACTGGGGGCTTGGGTCTGCTACGGGCTCGGAACCATTAATCAGAACTTGCCCGAGTATGTCGTCTTGGGCTTGCCAACGGGCGATTGCTGCGGCGGCGCATTCACCTACGGTGGGGCTTATCTCGGGCCGCAATACTCCGGCGTCCGCTTGAACACCGATCCCAAAGATCCGCTTCCGTTCATTCATGCGCCCGACGGCACGATGACAGCGCAGGAACAGATCGAGAATCTCAGCTTGCTCGGGCAATTGAATGCATTGGCCGGAATCGATTATCCGGAGGACCAGGAATTGCGGGCCCGGATCAAATCGTACGAGCTGGCGTTTCAGATGCAGACGTCGGTTCCGGAGACCCTCGAGCTCGACCAGGAAACCGAAGCGACCCGGCAGCTTTATGGGATGGACCAGGTCGAAACGAAAGCATTCGGTCAACAATGCCTGGTGGCGCGGCGGCTGGTGGAGCGGGGCGTTCGGTTCGTGCAACTGTTTCACGGCGGTGGCGGAGGCGGCGATTGGGACGCGCACTCCGACATCAAAGGAAATCACGGAAAGCTCGCGCGGCAGGTGGACCAGCCGATTGCGGGTTTGCTGCAGGATTTGAAACAACGCGGGCTGCTCGATCAAACAATGGTGGTTTTCGGAACGGAATTCGGCCGGTCGCCCGGCGCGGAGGGATCAGGCCGGGATCATCACCCGCAAGGATTCAGCGCATGGCTGGCTGGCGGCGGAATCAAAGGAGGTGTGGTACACGGGGCGACCGACGAACTCGGTTTTCACGCAGTGGAAGATCCGCATTACATCACGGATATTCATGCGACGGTGCTGCGCCAGCTTGGGTTGGATTCGCATAAGCTCGAAGTGCCAGGAAGACGCCGGTTAGACATGGACCATGGAGAGGTGATTGGAGAGATCGTGGGATGAGGAGGGAGAAATCACGAATAACGAATAACGAATCACGGGTCCTGAAATGACTAAGGACGAATGACGGAATGACGAATTAAGTCCCAAGGACGAATTTCCACCCGTTGTAACCGGTTAACCGTGTTCGCTCATGTTTGCTGTTTGAGAACTATAAGGGTGGACGTTAGGAAGCGGGCTCCTCCCATTCAATTCACCAGTTGCAAGGCTTCGTCCGCCTCCTCACGTCGGCGGCTACACCACGCAACAGTTGTAATGCTTCGTCCGCCTCCGTCGGCGGCTACACCACGCAACAGTTGTAAGGCTTCGTCCGCCTCCTCACGTCGGCGGCTACAGGGCAGCGGCCAAACTCCATTTGGTGGCAGGCTCCGTTTTGCTGAAGGTTTTCGGGATTGAGGAATTCGTTATTCGTTATTCCTTATTCCTTATTCGTTATTCGTTATTCGTTATTTTCCGATCACCGAACAAGGACCCTCACCGTTCCTTCAGATCCGCGATGGGCGGATCCCACGCGCTGCCTTTCGGCAAGTCAGGCGGGCGATGTCCCCAGATGTCGCCTTCGGGCCGTCCTTTGAAATGGCTCACGACCAGACGCTGGACCAGGTTCATGTTCGGCAAGCTGGAGTGAAGCCCCATCCCTTCGAGCAGCCGATCCTTGAATTCCCAAAAGCTGAAATCGCCCGGCATCACACAAACCACTTGCTCGGTCGGAATGAATTTATTCCGAGCGCCCCGATAAGCGACGGTGTTGTCTCCCGTCAGCACCCGAAGCGTCGCGTCATTATTTTTCCATTCGTTGCGCACGTCCGAGTCGGCCAGGTTGAACCGCGGCTTGCCCGAGGAATCTCGTTCAATTTTCATGCTGACGCGCGTCTCCGCGTCGACGCCGACGATCGTCAACCAAGCTTTGGGGTTCGGCACCTGGAGCTTTTCCAGGCGCATTCGATTTTTCCACGCGGCATCGAGCATGGCGGTCAACAATTCTTTGGCTCGCTGCGGGAGGTTGGTTGGATCGACGCCGTACATGCGAATGAATTCCTGCAACGTCTGGAGAATGCCTGGCTGCCAGCTGTCGGGCTGAAAGAGGTCCGCTGATAATCCAGTTTCGGCCGTAACCGCGCCTGCGAAGGAGGGCAGCAAGTGATACAACGCGGGCGTGACTCGAGCGGCTTCGCGCTCGCGCGAACTGCCCGGCGAAGTTCCGAGCGCGCCGACGCCGATGGCAGTTTTCGTGACGGATTCAAGGGAACCGCGAAATGGGGTTGCGATCGTGGCGACTCGCGCAACTTTGCCCAGCCCGTTCGCCTGAACATAACCGGCGACAATCATCCCACCCATAGAATGGCCAACCAGGTTGACTTGCGGGGGAAATAGTTTGGTTCCGTAGCCGGCTTTGAAATAGTGCTTGAGCAGCTTGGTCCGGTCGATCACCTCATCGACGAACGTTGCCAATTGCGTTTCGATGTTCTCGAGCGGTTGCCGCCAGTCGTAAGCGAACGGGAAAACAGGAACAGGCTCGTCGCCGCGGCGGGTTAAATTGTGGCGGAGCTCTTCGATCAGCTCCGAGTAAATGAGGCCGAATAATTGATCCGCAACGACCCGGGCTGGTTCTTGAAGATCATACCGGAGGTCCGATGGATGCAGCGTGAGCCGATCGTAATCCTTGATCAGCGCTTTGAAGGGGGACCAGACTGTTTCCGGATCGATGGGATACTCGTCACGAAGCGCGCTGCCCATGATTCCCGGCACCAGGATAACAGGCGGGAACGGGCTGCTATCTTTTTTGGGCATAGCCGCGGGATTACAGCCCCGGCCGTTTATCCGGAATTTTCCAATTCTTGTGCCAGTCGAGCTGCCAGAGTTTTTCGAGCCGCACTGTCTCGACGTGGTTGTCCGCAAAGCTGACGTTGATCGCGCCGGGCAGTTGGTCTTTCGGGTTAAAATTCTTTGAGGCGGACGAAAGGCTGGCGCTGTGCCGTGGAACCGCGAACCGCGACAGTCCGCCGCCGGCGAATTTGTCGCCGTCAAAAAGATTTCGCGCCGGGCGATCGGTTTCCACAGGCCAAGCGTCGACCCAGATCGCATCCGCGAAGAAAGGGGTCATCGTGGGGCGCTCGACGTCTCCTTCGCTTTTGTAGAAGAATTTCGGGTCCCCGTACGGGCTGTCGGTATAGAGATACCCGTTAATGGCATAGCTTCCTTGGTAATCCACGTTTCCGCGAACGAGCCATGCTCGTGTCACCCAGCCTTCGGAGGAAGCATCTTTTTTGAGCTGGGCTTTCGAGCGTTCCGGCGCGGTGGGACAAATCCGGACTTGATTGATCGCCGCATAGCGGGTCATCAGTTTGAGCATCCAGAGGTCGGGCCAATTGTCGTAATGAACCGGTTTGTTTTCGTCGCTGAAGTACATCCAGTTGGCCAAGCCGATTTGTTTGAGGTTATTGGCGCATTTAATTTGGTGGGCTTTCGATTTTGCCTTCGCCAAAGCGGGCAGCAACATGCCAGCGAGGATGGCGATAATGGCAATCACGACGAGAAGTTCGATCAAGGTAAAACCGGCGCGGGCCGGACGCAAAATGCTTCGTTTCATAAATCGGGCAGTTGGGTTGGACAGCCGATGTTTTCCAGATCACCGGGAAAGTCAAGGTGCAAAAGCGGACGAGGGGAGTTTAACGAATTTTCTCGACGTGATACAAAGGATTAATGTATCTACTCCGGCGATCATCCCAACCAACCCAACCCAACCTATGACAGAATATCTCCGTCCTAAAATTGCGTTTATAGGTTTGGCCTTGTTCGCCAGTTCTCAGCTCGCGTCCGGTCAAACCATCACCCCCAGCATGGCTGCGCCAGCGGGGTCCATCGATACCAGCAAACCCGGCTTTCGGATGCGAATCGTGCAAGCGGCCCCGCCGAACTTCATGACCGCCGCCAACCCAGCGGAAGCGCTGATTCATGGCAAGGCCATCGATCCGGCCACCGGTTTGCCGTTCGAAAATCTCGCGGATCTTTCCGCCGCCAATCCGGACGGCACGTTCGATATCACTGGCGTCATCAACATGAACCAGGACGCCGGGGGGTCGGTCGGCAATTTTCCCAATGACGATCTCGTTCCGGGAATTCCAGGGACGAGCGGCAGCACGGACAATTACGTGGTCGAATTTACAGGCTGGCTGCAGTTGCCGGCGGGAACAGTTCGTTTGGGTGTCAACAGCGATGACGGTTTCAAGCTGACCATTGGCAATGGTTTGAATCCTCGGGATCCGGGTGCGGTTCAAAACGCGATTCTGGACGGAACGCGCGGGGCAGGGAATACCGATGGCACGACCATGACGGTGCAACAGGCGGGACTGTATCCGTTCCGGTTGTTGTGGTGGGAAAACGGCGGCGGGTCCGAGTGTGAATTTTATAATTTCGCGCCGGGCACCACATCCGGCACGAGATACATGGTCAACGATAGCACCCAGGCAAACTCGATTAAGGTGTTCAGAAGCGCGTTGGTCAATGCTCCGTTGCTCAGCTTTGCCACACCCGCCGGAACTTCGTTCACAGATCCTCGCGGCGTGGGGACGACCGTTCCGCCCGCGCCGCTGATCCAGGTGGAAATCACCGACGGCAGCACGGCTGTAAACCAAAACTCGGTGACTCTGTCGCTGGACGGAACTGCTCTGACGCCGACGGTGACGAAAGCCGGTTCGGTGACGAGCGCCAAAGCTCAAGCGCCGTTGCTCAAAGCCAGTTCGGTCCACACGAATGTGCTCGTCTTCGCGGATGCGGCCGGGACGTTGACCACGAACACCTGGACGTTCACCGTTTCCAACTTTCCCACGATTCCGGCCGAATACGCTCTCAGTTCGGTCGACACCAGCAAGCCTGGGTTCAAAGCGAAGGTTTACCAAATGGATGTGAATCGTAATCCAGCGACTGGGCTTGTTCCGAATGCCGAACGTCAACTCGCCCTTGGCTACAACGATCCGGCCACGGGGAAGCCTTATCCCAATACCGCTGACCTAACCGGGGCTGACAGCGATGGTTATTTCACCGATCCGGACGTGATCAACTGGAATCAAGACGCGCCGACCCCGACGGGCAATTTCAGTTCGGGCAGCACGCCGCCGTTCGAAGACGAGCCGGTTCCTGGCATCACCGGGAATACCAGCGCGAACACAACCGAGCGGTATGTGTTCTCCATCGAAACGATCCTCGACCTGAAGGCGGGCGCTTACCGTTTTGGCGTCAACAGCGATGATGGCTTCCGCCTTTCCGCGGGGCGCGGCCCCGGCGATGTGGTCGGTGTTCAACTCGGCACTGCGGGCGATCGCGGCGCCACCGACACGGTCACGGATTTTGTCATTGCAACGGATGGTTTTTATCCGTTCCGCGTGATGTGGTGGGAAACAGGAGGCGGGTCTTCCGTTGAGTTTTTCGTAGTGGACCTTGCCACTGGAACGAAAACGTTAATCAACGATCCCACGGGCAAAACTGTCGTTAAAGCCTATCGCGAAAGCGCCGCGAGCCATCCTTACATTTCGCGGACCTTGCCGGCGGTGAACTATGCGTACACTTTTGCGGACCAGGACCAGGTGATCGACATCACGGATGGCGCGAGCGCAGTCGATGCGGCTTCCATTAAGCTCACGCTCAATGGAGCGGCCCAGACCATCACGACCACGAAATCAGGCAAAGTCACCACGGTTACGCGGAAGGGCGGCGTTGACAATCTCCTGCCGTCCGGCGTGGTTAATGCCAGCTTGATTTACAGCTTCACGGAAGGTGGGAATGCCGTGAGCGCGACGAACAATTGGTCGTTCACGGTGCCGCGCTATCTCAGGCCCATTCCAGTCGGCAACAAAGTGCCGGCGGCGCAAGTGAGCGGCGCTGGATTTCATGTCCGGGCTTTTCAGATCGACCGTTCCAAAGACTCCAATCAAGGGAATGGCGGGCGGCAAACCGGCAACAATATGCCAGGGCCGGAAATCGAATTGGCCAGTGGTTACATCGATCCCACCAGCAACAATCCTTATCCGAACCTGGCCGCGCCCGGACCGAATCCGGATGGAAGTTACGACATCTCCGATGTTCTAAACTTCAGCAACGCTCAGAGCGCAGGGGGTCCCGCCAACAACGCCGGCATTTTCAACGCCGACACCCAAGTTCCGGGATTGCCTGGAACGGGCTCGTCCAACTTCGGGTTGGACAACTCAGTTGACGAGTTCACCACTTACCTTGATTTGAAAGCCGGCGCTTACATTTTCGGTTTGAACGTCGATGACGGCTGGACCGTCATTTCGGCCCCCAACGTTCATGACACGCTCGGCACGCTGCTTGGTTTCCGCGATGGTCCCGGAGGTCAGAACGGAAATCCGGCGAACAACCCAAATGCTGCGTTCAATGTGATCGTGCCAGAAGACGGGACGTATCCGATGCGCGTTCTGTTCTGGGAAGGCGGCGGCGGGGTGAACATGGAATTCTTCAGCATCGACCGCGACACCGGAACACAAATCCTGGTGAACGATACGACTGGGCAATTTCCTTCGGTGGTCGCTACCAGCGGGAATTTGAATTCATCGATCGTGGCGCATAACACCTACAGCGGGCCGACGAAGCCGTGGGTGAAATTCTCGGTTTATCCGATCGGGTACATTGGAACCCTCGATCCTAAGACAACCACGGGCGGAAACGTTTCGCTGTTCCAAAACCGTAACCAGCAAAGCGGGCCAGGGCCGATCAATGTCAAATTGGGCCTGTTGAATGGCAGCTGGAACTCGGGCGAAGTCGCCAACTCCTCGACCGCTCAGCGCCCCTTCGGCGACGCCGTCGGCGCAGTTGTGGCCGACTTGGGGAGCGGCACGGTCGGAATGGTTCTCGACGGAGTGAACGTCACTCCGACGGTCACGGATGTTCCCAATTCAACCGATAAAATGGTCATGTTCGTTCCGAATCCTCCGCTCTCGTCCAGTTCGAATCACGTCGCCGGGCTGGTCTACGCCGGCACCACCAATTACTGGACCTTCTCCGTGATCACGAACGTCACTGTCGGGGCTGGCATCGCCCTGCCTTCGAACAAAGCGGATCAATCCGCTCGCGGGTTCCATGTGAAAGTCGTGCAAGCGACCGCGGCGCGGGCCGGAGGCAATACGGCTGCCGCAGCTGAAGCGCAACTCGCTGGAACTCCAGCAAGCGTGGCGATCCCTGGACCGAACGCGGATGGCAGTTACACGCTTCCGGGCATCATCAATTGGAACAGCCGAAAGGTTCCGGGCCAAACCGGAGCTGAGATCGGCAATTTCCAGACATTGCTCGGCGGGCCGGCGGATGAACCGATCCCAGGGCTGCCTGGAACTGGCGCGGCTCGAGACAATGTCGCTGCGGAAATCTTCGCGTATCTGGACTTGCCCGCGGGCTACCAGAAATTCGGCGTCAACGGCGACGACGGTTGGAAAGTTCAGATCGGAACCCCAGGCCAGACGAACGGCACGGTGCTGTTTACGATCGATCGCGGCGCTGGCGCGCAGGACATCCCGTTCGCCTTCATCACGCCTGAGGCGGGTCTCTATCCCGTCCGGCTGGTTTGGTATCAAGGCGGCGGCGACGCCAACCTCGAGTTCTTCACGTATGGGCCGAACAACACGAAGATCCCGATCAACGGGACCGACCCGAACGCCGTGAAAGCGTATTACAACGTGCAGGGCGCCGGCGTTACGCCGACGATCAGCATTAGCAAATCCACCGGGGGCAGCGTGACCATCACGTACACTGGCACGTTACAAGCCACCGATTCATTGAGCTCGCCGAACTGGCAGCCGGTCGCGAATGCGGTCAGTCCGTTCACGGTGACGGCTTCGGGTGGCCAGCGGTTCTTCCGTGCGGCCGGGCAATAAAACTGTTCACTGCATCATCACAGGGACCGGGGCAACCCGGTCCCTTTTTGTTGTACGACTGCCAGGACAACGCTTTCGATGCACTGCCGTGGCTGCAGCGTAAACGCTGCGTCCGTTGCCTCACGGGAAAATGACGCCGTAACTTTGGAATTTCTCAGCAAAATCGGCTTTTCTAGATTCGTGTTTACAGTCGGTTGCTGCCTGTTAGTATCCGCGCGCGAAAGTGGCGCAGGCATGAAAAAAATCGAAGCCATCATCAAACCTTTCAAGATGGAAGACGTCAAAGAAGCCCTCGAAAACTTAGGCATTGAGGGCATGACCATTTCTGAAGTGAAAGGCTTCGGCCGGCAAAAGGGGCACACCGAAATCTATCGCGGCACCGAATACACCGTCGATTTCCTTCCCAAGATCAAAATCGAAATTGTTGTTCCGGACGACCGCGTCGAGGAGGCGGCGCAGTCCATCGTCAAAGCGGCCAAGACAGGAAAGATTGGCGATGGCAAGATTTTCATCAGCTCGATCGAAAACGCCATCCGCATTCGGACAGGAGAAATCGGCAACGATGCAGTCTGAGTTTTGCCCGGGGCGATAGTCGCCCGGGATTTCCGTTTGATCCAACCAATCCTATAATCATTGACTCATGAGCAACCCCAAGCAAGTTCTCGACATGGCCAAGAAGAGCGGGGCCAAGATGGTCGACATTAAATTCGTCGACACCTTTGGCACTTGGCAGCATTTCAGTTGTCCCATCAGCGAGCTC
>Ga0082335_1004712_pt1 | contig 20003 bp, 25 predicted proteins | sample Subgrocontami58m_FD_72375 | JGI IMG/M metagenome (GOLD analysis project Ga0082335, IMG submission 72375) | Subsurface groundwater microbial communities from S. Glens Falls, New York, USA - GMW37 contaminated, 5.8 m (SPADES assembly) (version 2) ... | reverse complement strand
TCGGGCGGTGTCGAATTGTATTGCACCTGTGTTCCGCGAGAAGAGGACGTTCCCGCCGATTCCAAACTTGCGCTCGTCCTACACGTCAAGGCGCAGTGTAATGGTGTTCCGTATGATCCAAACAATTGGGAACGAGAGGCACAACGCCTGAGGCACAAGTTCTATGAAACAGCCCGGATTGCTCTGTAAATTATTGCTTGAGTAGTCAGTAAGGCTTGTCATCTAATCTCTACAACGTTTTAGAGGGACTCACCGAAATCAAACGCGTAGCTGTACTCAACACCCAGAAGATAGGCAAGCGTGAGTTGAATACCGCGCACATTGCGATAGATGGGAAGCTGAGAGAACACCCGGAATTGGGACGGACCATCGTAATAGGAGATGCTGGGCATCAGATCGTGGTACGTTCCGCCGGTTGCATTGAGCGTTCGTCGGTTCGAAAAGTCCTGGAGAGCATAGCGACTGCGTAACACCAGCGACCCACCAAAGTGCTCGCTGAACGAGTACTCGCCGCCTATCGTTGTGAGAAACTCATCACCGAGGCGATAGCTGTTGAAGTTCGTTCCCGAATAGCGGTACATGGTCATTGCGAAAAAACGAAGTCCTAACGTCGGAACATTGCGCATCGCGAAAGCCCAGACGATAAGTGTTGTTGCACCGGTCCCCGGTTGCAAGTCTATGGAAAGCTCGGCATTGCTTTGTTCTTTTGTAAAACTTCCGGTGGGCAGACTTGCACCCGCTCCCAGTGCTAACTCGAACGGAGAAGTGATCGAAGGAGTAACAACCTGATATTTTGCCAGCAGCGTCAAATCCCCAATGCCTGAGGCGCTGAACTTCCCGGTTTCAGTGAACCCACCGGCGACATTCCTCACGGTGATCTCTCGTGTCTTGTCGCTGAAATACAGCAACGCATATAACGAGAGATGCGTCTGAAGTCCATACTCAGCGTGAATGTTGAAGTAGGCAACGCTGGCTGTTCTTCGTAACGGATCATCAATGCGATCGGTCTCTTGGTACGCCCGAGTTACAGAATTGAACTGATAGTTGACTCCAAAGTTCAACGTCGGGTACTTTTGAGCTCCGCTTTCAACACCGCCAATTGATGAAGCTCCAACAGTGCAGCATCCTTGTGCATACGACTTGTTCGACCAAAGTGAGACAACCGCACTGATGAAAAGGTAGAAGAGAAGGTGGTTCACACTCATTGCATTGCCGATGGAAGACTTGAAATGGTCGCGTGTCAACAGATGCCCTACCGGTAATTGATAAAGATATCGACTGATTGTGTTGCACTTCCGCCTGCGTTGTCTTTCACAGTTACCTTGATGACATTTGGGCCTGCACAACAGTAAGAAGCGGTGTAATGAACAATTGGTCCTTCACCGATAATATCCCCCGTTGAAGCAATCCATTTGTATGTCAGTGGTTGGTTTTCAGGATCGGTAGCGAGAACTGTTACTGTCGAGCTTGAACCAACGTTCATTGTCGGGGGGTCAGCGACGACCGACTGAATAACAGGATTGCGATTGCCGGCAGTGTTGGCGGGTTCATCTGCCGGCTGGACACAACTCAGCGCTGAACAACTCAGAAGCAACGCAATGGTTTTTTTCATAATAGTCTCTCCTCATTCTACAACAAACCCTTGATTATCTCTTCAACGTTTCCTTGCTTGTCGATGATAAACGTTGCGGGAATCGCATCAATGCCGCCATACGCTTCTACCATTGCTCTATTGCCCACGACAACCGGATAATTGATCTTGGCTTGCTCCACATACGGCCCCACAGCTTCCCAGCCATCCCGGTCAAGAGATACCCCGACGATCTCAAACCCTTTTTCTTTGTATTGCTTGTAGACCTCCATGAAGCCCGGGATCTCTTTGCGACACGGTCCGCACCACGTCGCCCAGAAGTTCAAGACAACGATTTTTCCTTTCAGCGCAGCAAGCTCAACGACTTTTCCCTCTTGCGTACTGAGTTTGAAGTTCGGTGCCGCCTTCTGTGCAAACGATTGGCTTAGCGCCAGCAACATCACCATCAGGCTAAGATTTATTATCCTCTGTGCCCTCATGAGAATCTCCTGTAATAATAGTTATTGAAAGTGTCTTACGCAACAGTGAGTCCACGCGAGTTTACCCACAATGAAATATCTCGTCACGCTGAGCGCAGCGTAACGGAGTGGAGCGAAGCCGAAGCGTGTTTTCAAGGTCGAACATGCTTCGACTCCGTCTCGACAAAAAGCGTCGAGACTGCGCTCAGCATGACGATTACGCGATTCTTCACTTTTCACGCCATAATGGGTCAACTCGTGTGGGACCGTGCCAACAACAGACACAACACTACCCCTCATGCTTTCGTGCCATCAATTACTCTTGTTCTTTTTGCAAGTCTGAACCGGTCAAGTACGGTGTGGTAGCTCAGAAGTATGCGCCAGGCGAGCCTATCCAAGAAGGTTGATGTGAATATGAGTCGAGCTTGTGTACCGTCCTCTCTACTTTTGAGAGGAAGTTGATCCGGATAAAAGACAATAGTCTCAATTTCTCCGACACCTTCGAATGTTTCGTGTCGGCGTTCGGGTTGCAATCCAAAAAAATCCTTTATCGAATTCAACATTGGATTCGTCATCAAGACATACTCGCGAGCTTGGACGGAGTTTTTCAGCAAGCGGTGAATGATAATTACATCAAGCCCAAAGAGTTTTTCAAACCGACCAATCTGTTCGATCTCGGCGTTGCCAAGATGGATGACCTCCTTCAACTGCAGGTCGTGGACATGGTCGCAGGCATCGCATCCACACGTTGTAAGCGAGCCGATCGCTTGAAGTTCCGTCTTGAATGCGGAAAAGAAATTCAACACCTGTTCCTTCACGTGCGCCGCAACGTTGTCGACATTGTTCTTCGAGGCACGGGCATAAAAGAATACAGCATCTCCTTCAAGCTCAGCTACTTTCAGCGGGGGCTTTGCAGTCTTCATCAACGCCTTCAGCAATCGGACGATGATCTGTTTCCCGTGACTTCCGGCAACAGTGTGCGTGTGCTGTTTCGTGAATTGTGTGTAGCCGCTGATATCGGCTATCAAAAGAATGGTGTTGTTCTTCTTCTCGTCAGACAATTGCTTCTTAACCAAGAAAAGTATCGGTGATCAAATCAGACGGCGACTTAGAAGAAAGGTAAAACACCTGACAGTCGAAGCCACTGTCTCCATTTACGACCCCTTCAACAAAAGCTAAATTGGAAATCCACTTTGGGATCGTTATCCGCGACAGCTCTAGCTTGCTTTATTAAGTTCAAGATTGAGGACGATGTTCACTGTCTCGCCAACAACCAGGCCGCCCGACTCGACTGCCATGTTCCATTTCAAACCATAGTCGAACCGTTTGATGGTACCCCTCCTGAAAGATCGACCATATCGGCAGAAGGTTGTTTTGAACACTGAATGCCGACAAACATCAATGTTCCGATTACCACAAATCCAGCGATAAGGTTTCGAATGAGTTGCAGCCATGATGCCTTAGGCTTGCGTATTGGTTTTGCCATCGGAACCGCGCCCTGCGATGGTTCCTTTTTGGAAACGTACTCTTGAAGTTCATTCACCGAAAACTCTCCGTAGAAGGCCAGTTTACCATTGATGCACGTTGCCGGGCAGATAACCACGCCACGTTCATAGAACATCTCAATATCCTTCCTCCTCTCATAGACACGCACCATAATATCTCCGTCGCTCGCAAAGCGTGTGACCATATCGGTAACTCGCTCGCAGGACTCGCAGCCGTCTTCTATAAATACTTCAATAAGATTCATGGGCCCCTATTCGTTCGTTTAACTGAGATAAAGATCGGTTGGGGGCGGGAAGATTGTTGTCCGCTGGCGGACAAAGTGAAGAGACTTTTCCTTGACGGTGGGAAAAAGGAATTGCCTGGGGAATAAGATTGAAATGTCATCTCCACGACAGTCTTGTGCCGTGCAGTTAGGTATCATATAGCATGAACGTCATGCAACAGTCAATCCCAATTCTTGACAACAATATCACCAGTGTTGCGACATAGCGGCCGGAATCGAACTCTTGGGACGGAATACTTAGGCTGTACTCCAACCAAAGTTTGTTCCGGCCGCGACAATTTAACATGTTACGATAAACCTATGAACGCAACTTTTACAGTTGTTATCCCGACTTTGAATGAAGCTGACAACATCCGGTCATGCATAACACACCTCCGCCAGTTGAAATCGGATGTCGAGGTCGTTGTCGCTGATGGAGGCAGCAGGGATGATACAGTCCGTATCGCCGAAAGCGAGAATGTTATTGTTTGCCGGTCGGAGGCGGGTCGTGGACAGCAGTGCAATACCGGTGCAGCGAAGTCGTCAGGGAGTATCCTGCTTTTTCTTCACGCCGACACGTTGCTTCCATCGAATGCTTTTGCACTGTTGGAGCAATATTTCCGTGATGAGCAAGTTCAAATCGGCACGTTCCGGTTGGGCTTTGATGCACCACACGCCATCTTGAAGCTCTATACGTTCTTCACACGCTTTGACTCTCTCTTCACTCGATTCGGTGACCAGTGTATTGTGCTTCGAAAATCTTTTTTCACTGCAATAGAAGGCTTCCCTGATTGGCCCCTCTTTGAAGATGTCCGTTTGCTGCAAGTGGCCCACGAGTACACTCGCGTATATTCTTTTCCGGCGCAGGTGACGACTTCCGCCCGAAGATTCAAGCGGTACGGTCTGATTCGACAGCAACTGCGGAATGCAACATTGATTATTCGCTATTTGCTTAACGCTGTTCCGGAGGAACTCGCATTGCGATATGAACGGCAATTCAACAAGAAGAAGCCACCGAGACAACGTGTGCCTTCTCCACAACCCTCAACTTTTCTATCTCTTGAAGAGACGCAATGAAAACAACACCGCAGCATCTGGTCATCATCGGAAACGGCATTGCCGGCGTCACCGTTGCTCGCCATGTACGCAAAATGAGCGACATGCGCATCACCATCATTTCCCGTGAGTCGAAACATTTCTTCTCCCGTCCCGCGCTGATGTACATCTTCATGGGACATATGAAGTTCGAGAACACGAAACCGTATGAAGATTGGTTTTGGGAAAAGAATCGCATACAAATCCTTCATGCTCATGTGAGAGGCATCGACACCGACACGAGATCGGTATTGCTCGAGAACGGTGCAACAGTATCCTATGATAAGCTCGTGATTGCGACCGGTTCCGTAACAAACAAGTTCGGTTGGCCGGGACAGGACTTGCCGGGTGTCCAGGGACTTTACTCACTGCAGGACGTTGAGCTGCTGGAACAGAACATCAAACAGAGTTCGCACGCGGTGATCGTGGGTGGCGGGCTGATTGGAATTGAATTAGCAGAAATGCTGCATGCGCGCAGTATACGCGTAACCTTTCTCGTACGGGAGAATTTCTATTGGGATAACATCCTTCCGCTCGAGGATGCAATGCTTGTGAGCCGTCATATTCTTGAGCATGGATTCACACTGAAGCTCGGAACAGAGCTGAAAGAGATTCTGCCGGATGAACGAGGAAGAGTCGGCGCAGTTGTCACGAACAAAGGGGAACGTATCAAATGCCAATTGGTGGGACTGACTCCGGGCGTGCGTCCAAATATCGACGTAGTCAAGGGGACGAAGATTGACACAGGCCGGGGTGTTCTGGTAAACGACTTTCTTGAAACAAACATACCGGACGTTTATGCAGCCGGCGATTGCGTTGAGATACGCGCAAGCAAGGCGGGTGAACGAAATCGCTTCGAACAGTTATGGTACACCGGCAAGATGCACGGCGAGGCGCTTGCAAGAACTATTTGCGGAGAGAGAACGAGGTACGATCGTGGCGTCTGGTTTAATTCTGCGAAGTTTCTTGACATCGAGTATCAAACCTACGGCTTCGTCAATAATGTGCCGTTGCCGGGAGAGGAGACGTTTTATTGGGAACATGCGCTGCATAAGCAATCGCTTCGCATAGTGTACGCGGCTACCACCAGGTCTGTCGTCGGCATCAATGTGTTCGGCATCCGACTTCGACATCGGGAGTGCGAGCGATGGATTCAAGAGCAACGGACGATCGAGAATGTATTGGAACACTTGAGTGCGGTAGTTTTTGATCCGGAATTCTCCAGACGTTTTGAAGGCGACATTATCGAAAAATTCAACCTGGATTTTCACAGGCAAAATGTGCTTGCGCCCGTAAAGAATAGTAGACTGAAAATATTCGCTTAATCGAGGAGACAACGAGTGAACGCAGTAGAGATTCAGCCACTTCACATTTATACACACGATACCACGCTGCAGACGATCAAGCGAATTGGGCTTGCGATTCTCGGCGCGGGTTTGCTGATGCTGCTCGTAACTCTCACAGGCGTCGCACATCAGCAGCCGGTGCTTTTTCTATTCCTCAGCGTGGGGCTTATGGTCGGCGGCTCGCTTACGTTTATTCTTCCGCAGATCAAAGAAGCGCCTGCCGGTATTAAGAATAATGGCATCTTCTCGCGGTCTGCCACCTCGCGTGGAATCGTCGGGTGGTTCTTCGGAGTTGTCATCACCGGATTCTATGTCCTTCTGTATTGGTTCCCGGACGTAATTGAGAGCTGGGTACGACTTCTCGACCCGTTGAGTTGGCGGCTTAGAGGCGAGGAGGCTGATCGATGGTTCCTCTATGGGTTCTTCTACACATTGTCCATTCTTGTCATGGGCGTGAGAATGATTGTGAAATACCGTCATAACCGCTACCAGATCATGCGGACACTTTCCGTCACGTTCTTTCAACTGGCGTTCGCCTTCATCATTCCCGGAGTTCTCAGGTTGTTCAACCAGCCCGAGTTCTACTTCAGCTACTTTTGGCCCCTGAAGTATCAGTATCTCTTTCCGGATTCGGTGAAGTCTCTGACGAGCAGTTCTGGTGGACTTGGTTACTTCATGGTGTTCTGGAGCGTAGCAATGACATTCGTTGCAACACCCATCCTCACATACTTCTTCGGGAAGCGATGGTACTGCTCGTGGGTGTGCGGATGCGGCGGACTCGCTGAAACAGCGGGCGACCCTTTTCGTCAGCTTTCGGATAAATCTCTTAGAGCATGGAAGATCGAGCGATGGATGATCCACAGCGTTCTCGTGTTTGTTGTCGTAACAACTCTGCTACTTTGGGTGAACTCTGCCACAAAGGGTAGCCTGCTAGGCGGCGTCTCATCAGCTTTTGCACAAGCGTATGGTTTCCTGATCGGTGCGGTGTTTTCGGGAATTGTTGGCGTGGGATTCTATCCGCTTATGGGCAGCAGAGTGTGGTGTCGCTTCGGCTGTCCGATGGCAGCAGTCCTCGGCATCATGCAGAAATTCAAATCTCGTTTCAGGATTACGACAAACGGCGGGCAGTGTATTTCATGCGGGAATTGTTCGACGTATTGTGAGATGGGCATTGATGTGCGCGCCTATGCGCAAAAGGGACAGAATATCATCCGTGCATCGTGTGTCGGTTGCGGCATTTGTTCGGCTGTCTGTCCGCGTGGCGTTTTGAAACTGGAGAATGGCCCAGCAGAAGGAAGGTACAATCTGCTCGACATTCGTTGAATACGAAAGCGACTGCTCCAAATTCCCTGCTTCACTTGAACTGGAGCCCTTTGTCCGCCAGCGGACAACACTCTCAACGGACGTTCAGTAGATTGGGTGTAGAAACCGTTTGCGACAGTCATGGGAAGTTTGATGGGACACATGGCTTATGGCGCAGTGCTGGGAGCCGTTTACGGTCGCCCCGCGCCTCGAAGTATTGCTGCTGCACCGCAGCATTTAACTAACCTTATCCAATAACATTCAAGAAAGGTACTTTCATGAAAAAACTCTCTGTTGTTCTGGCGGCAGGACTGTTAAGTCTTGCGATCGTTTTCACCCTCACAGCACAGTCGAAGAAAGCGATGAAGGAAGTCACCATCACTGGTGAAATCATCGACACGAAATGCTACGTCACCGGCATGATGGGTGGCAGAGGTGAAGAACACAAGCAGTGCGCCATCGACTGCATCAAGGGTGGATTGCCTGTGGGCATTGTCGAGGACAAAACAGACAAAGTGTACGTGCTTGTTCCCAAGGCCCCGGGAATGAAAGGCGCCAATGAAGAACTGGTGAAGTATGCCGCCGAAAGAGTGAAGCTCACGGGCAACGCCGTCGAAAAAGGCGGTCAGAAACTGTTTGTGTATACAAAGGTCGAAGAAGCAAAGTAGCAGTCCACCGCACAGGGGGGAACCAATGTGTTTCTCCCCTGTTGTTGGCTAAGGCGAAAACCTGCAGGCAACTCACATGATGAAAGCATTCTCATGAAACGCGTACTTGCAGTCATAAGCTTGCTTCAATATGTTCTTGTAGTGAACGTCTACGCCCATCACGGCAAAAACTTTCTTGTCACTGGAAGTTTTGAGACTCCTCGTGCCGGAAGCTGGCACGCATTGTTTGCTGCAGATTTTCGGAACCGTTTTGGCACGCAAGCGTACGAGATTGAACCCGGAGTCCTGTACGGCATCAACAACAGACTCGACGTGGAGCTGCACGCACACGGCGTCAGCGATGATGGTGCCTTTCATGCGGAAGCCATCGCCGTCGAATCCCGTTTCAGCCTCTTTGGTCAGTCCTCCGGGAGTGATCGAGAGATCGAAGAAGAACACGGGCGAGTGGGGGTGACATTGCTGTTGGAATTTGAAAAAGGGTTAAACGATCAGCCCGATGCTTATGAAGTAAGAATGATAGTTGGCGCCGAGCGCGGTGACTATCAGCTTGCGGGGAACCTGATCTGGCAGCAGGCGTTGGATGAGGAGCGCTCTCATGAAATACGATATGCTCTTGGCATCAGGCGAACGCTCACCGGCAGTCTCGGCATCGGCGTGGAGTTCGATGGAGCTTTTGATAAACTCTCTGCTGCGCGTTTCACTCCCGGCGTGTTTGTCTCTGCAGGGGGGCAGCTCGATCTCAAGCTTGGCGCTTCTCTCCGCATGAATTCCCTCTTAGATGACCCAATCATCCGGCTTGCTCTGGTGTACGGTTTGAACTGAGGCAGAAGATTTTTTTTGCTTGAGGGGGAACTTTTTTATCACTATCTTGTTTTAGTATTTAAGTAACTACTAAACTACTAACAGGAGAACCAATGAAAAAAGTGTACATCGAAGGAAAGCTCTGTATCGGGCCGACCTTCTCGAAAGCCGAGTTTGCGCTGATTGAGCGCAATCTCGCCGAACAAAAAGGGTTGGCAACGCTGGCTGATTTGCTTGGAGCCGCCGGCAACATCCAACGGCTGAAAATCCTTTATCTCTTGCATACCCACAAAGAAATGTGCGTCTGCGATCTCGCTGAAGTCCTGGAAGTAACCGATTCGGCTGCTTCACAGCATCTTCGGAAACTGAAGGACAAGAATATGGTTATGACCCGCCGCAAAGGACAGACCATTTTCTATTCACTTGTATCGAACATCTTCACTTCAAACCTGATTGATATGTTCGGAATGGAAGAAACAAAAGAGCGGCATGCTTTTATCTTTAACGAAAGGAGCTAATCAATGAAAAAGACAACCGTTCGACTGACCGCTCACGGCAAAGCTTTATCAACTGCTGGAGGAGTGGTAACTGCCATCGTCGCTTCGCTCTGCTGCATCGGACCGGTGGTCGCAGCGCTGATCGGTGTGGGAAGCATCGGCGCATTTTCCGCTTTTGAAGCCTACCGCCCATACCTCGTCGGAATCACCGTTGCGATCCTGGGGCTTGCATTCTATCTGACGTACAGAAAACGAGAAGTGCAATGCGAGGACGGAAGCTGTACCGTGCAGAGTGCCGGCAAGTGGAACAAAATCAGCGTTTGGGGCGCGACGGTGATTGCCGCAGTGGCTATTGCGTTTCCCTACTTCGGGGCTTCGCTGTTGGCAACGGCGAGTACAGTCCCGCAACAACCTGCAACACAATCGGTAGAATATGCGACGACGATATTGAACGTTGATGGCATGGACTGCAAAGCATGTGCGGCAGGATTGCAAGCGACGCTTGGGCGTATAGAAGGTGTCCGCAAAGCCAACGTAGAGTATGAGCAAGGGAAAGCATTCATCGAATATAACCCGGCAAAGGTCCAGCCGAAAAAGTTCGTCGAGCAGATCGACGAGGCAGGCTTTAAGGCTGCTATTGCCGAGTCCAAGACGGTGACGCCATCAGAAACAAAATGAAAAAGGATCTTCATGTCTGAGAAAATGTATCTCACTCTTCGTGTCGACGGAATGACATGCGATAGTTGTGCTCGCCATGTAACAGAGGCATTGAATGGTGTAAAGGGTGTAGAGCACGCTACTGTTGGCAACTGGAAGGATAGCAAAGCAAGTGTCGTTGCTCGTGAGACTGTTGACGAGGAGTACTTGCTTGAAGCAGTGAAAAATGCCGGCTATCAAGCCATCGTCCGGGAACGAAAGGGTCCGGGCGAAAGACAGGAGCCTCTGAAAAAGAGTGATACTGATTATGACCTCGTCATTATCGGAGGAGGCTCTGCAGCATTCGCTGCGGCAATTAAAGCGAGCGAACTGAAAAAACAAGTCCTCATGATAAACGAAGGTTTGCCTATCGGCGGCACTTGTGTTAATGTCGGCTGTGTCCCTTCCAAAACTCTGATACGGACAGCAGAAGCTTTTTATCACACAAACCATACAACCTTTGAGGGTATCAAAACCAACGGCAGTACACTGGATTTCAAAACGGTAATACGACAAAAAAGAGAACTTGTTGAATCTCTGCGCAACAAAAAATATATCGACATCATCAAAGACGATCCTAACGTAAAAGTAATTGAAGGGCGCGGAAAGCTTGTTAACAAGAACAGCATTGTGGTAAACGGGGAAACGTACACTTCACACTATATCTTGATAGCGACAGGATCGTCAACTGTTATTCCGGATATTCCGGGGCTTGATAAAGTTTCGTATTTAACGAATGACACATTATATGAACTGGAAAACCTGCCGGAACATATTCTGATTATTGGCGGACGCTATATAGCTCTTGAGAATGCACAAATGCTCGCCCGTCTTGGCAGTAAGGTTACGCTTCTTCAACGATCAAACAGAATCCTGCCTGATGAAATGCCGGATATTACTGAAACTCTTACAGACTATCTGAAAGAAGAAGGAATTGATGTTAAAACCGGCGTTACACTTCAATCGGTAACAACATCCGGTGATACAATAATTGTAAAAGCCACCGTTGGAGATGAGGAAGAAGTACTTAAAGGCACTCACCTTTTCATTGCAACCGGAAGAAAAGGAAATACAAAACATTTAGGATTGGAAGAACTAGGAATTGAAATATTCGGGAAAGACTTTATTCACACCGATGATGTTTTGAAAACAAGTGTGCCGAACATATTTGCTGCAGGCGACGTAACAGGACAAAATCTCTTTGTGTATACTGCTGCCTACGAAGGAGCTCTGGCGGTTGATAATATGTTTGGAGATATACTCACAGCTAAAAATTACCATCCTCTTCCCTGGGTGATATTTACAGATCCTCAAGTTGCAGGAGTCGGACATGATGAAAACTCGGCTTCTGCTGCCGCAATAGAGTACGACGTATCGGTAATGCCGCTGTCGGCGATTCCTCGTTCTCTGGCTGCCAGAAATACGAAAGGGTTTATCAAACTCATTAGGAACAAAGCTGATGATACGCTAATCGGCGCGCGTATACTTGCAAGCGAAGGGTCTGAGATTTTGATGGAGGTTTCACTAGCGATGAAGTACGGCATTACAGCAAACGAGCTTAAACACATGTTTCATCCTTACTTAACTCTCTCGGAAGGAGTAAAACTCGCCGCGATTGGTTTTGATAAAGACGTGGGTAAGCTAAGCTGCTGCGCGGCGTAAGTATTCTTTAAACAATCCACAAATTCATAAGGAGACGGTCATGAAAGTACTCACAACAATCCTGATCGGAGCTTGCCTGCTTTGTGCAGTCCTGCTCCTCAATTTGTGTTTCGGTGGTGAAACCACCAAAGCAGCCAACAGCGGCGAGGTGAGTTTCTATCTGGTGCCGCTTGTGTGTGGGGCAGCGCCTCAGATTGGCTGTGGAGGTCGTTCAAAGCCAATCCTCTTGTCGCTGGAAGACAATACCCAAATCCGGGAAGCATGGCTCAACCGTGAAGGAACAATGATCGCTGTGGTTTGGGGGAACAATCCAGATGTCGCAAAACGGGATGACATTGCCAGTTCAATCTTCAAAACATACGAGCTGAGAGCCGAAAAGATCAGCGGAAAAGATCATGATGCATTGTTCAAGAATTTCCGGGAAGGCAATAGCTGGTATCGTGGAAGCGAGGTGAATCGCTTAAGCGAAGAGGAAGCGGCGACTATTGCAGACCGATTGACACGAAGCATTGCTTCAAAGGTTACCCTGCCAGAAGACAAAATAAAATTTCTGAAATCTGATATCGCTCAAGTGCTCAAAGGCAGGTTCACCCAAGACAAAGCTTCCGCCGAGGTCTGGAAGAACACCGAGAAGCGAGGACAATACAAGCAACATCTTGAAGAGGAGCTGTTGGAAGTAGGCAAGAAACATCTCGACGAAAACGGATTGAATGTCATGAAAAATGGATTTTCCACGATGTATACATCGCAAAGTGAGGAGAAGAAATCGAAATCATGCTGTGAGAAGCACTGACTACCCCCGATGGTAAAACAATGACTGTGAAAGAAGGCGACCGCTGGGTCGATCCGAAAGGTACGCTGTACAAGGTGATCGAGAATAAAGGTAAGTCCGTTGCCGAGGACACAATGTTCATGCTCGCTGAGACACAAACGGAAAAGAAGTAAGAAAGGAATGGTGTAGGTATGAAACTCAACAAGTCGAGTCGTCGACAACTCGTTATTGTTATCACGCTCGTTGTTGTGGCGGGCTGCATTCAGCCGCAGCCCACAGAACAAAGTACGACCTCCAGTGTGCAGAATCCAGTGATACGATCCGTTACGGCAAATCCTCAAGTTGTCAATGTTGGTCAAAACTGCGTTGTAAGGTGCGATGCCTACGACCCTCCAGGTGATTCACTTACCTACAATTGGAGAGTTAATTTGGGTGATATTGTCGGACGAGGAAGTACGGTACGTTACAGCGCCGCCTATTGCTGTGCAGGCACAAATCGTATCACGGTGACAGTGGGTAATACTCGAGGCGGCAGTACAACAGGATACGTGGATGTGGAGGTGAGACGATGAAACTGGAACGAATCCTCGTGGTGATAATCTGCGGAGTATTCTTCATCGTTGGGAAGAGTCACGTGAACGCTCAGGGCTGCTGCACGCCGGGTACGTCATCACTCTATGGAGCCGAACGAGGCATAGCTCAGTATCAAACGCTCAACGCATCGCTTGCCTATCAGTACAACTTCGCCAACCGAGCCTACCAAGGTTCACAGCAAGCCGATGACCTTCTCCGTCGAACGGCGTCCGTCCAGTCGCTCAACATCGAACTTGAATACGGACTTGCAGACCGTGTATCAGTTCTTATACTTGGGAGTTACGTTCGGAAGAGTCGGGAATTCACGACCTCAAGCGCTGCTGGTTCCGAAATCCAGACGACAACGTTTAACACTAACGGTGTTGGAGATCTAACATTGCTCAGCAAATATGCACTCATACAACCAACTATTTCCTCACCCTTTGGAGTCTCTGTGGGCTTAGGAGCAAAGCTGCCGACCGGAAGTTACACGCAGGAATTGGAGGGTGCACGCTATCCCATCGATCTTCAACCGGGTACAGGTGGAGCAGACCTTTTAGGATGGGTGTTTGTTTCGAGAAGCTATCCTGCACAGCAACTCTCGTTCTATGGCAGTTTCCTGTATCGGTATGGCGGATCGAATCCCGATGGTTACAAAATCGGTAATGAATGGGTAGCATCACTTGGAGCTGAATACAGCATTAACGAGTGGTTCCAGCTTTCATTGCAACTGCGAGGACGTGGGGCAAGTGAGGATTTTGCAAGCGGAAGATTCTTGCCCAGTACTGGAGGGCAAATGTATGCAGTTCTCCCCGGAATCATATACCGTGAGGGAATTGTCGCAGTCGGCATCTATAGCCTGCTTCCATTTTACCGAAATCTCTCGGGCACGCAAGTCTCCCTCAACTATTTGGTGGGTATCGGGACGCAATGCTTTTTTGATTTTCGGGGATCACCTGAACCACAGGTTGACGGCAAGAATTCAGAATAACAATCATTTACAAAAAGGAAACGTAGCGTATGTGCGCATGGCGATTGATCGGGGCATCACTGAACAAGAGCTGATCGAATTCTTGAACGTTGCCATCACGATGCAAGGTTGCCCCGGCGAAGAGTGGGCACTCAAAACATTCACTGCGTACAAACAACACACGAGCGGTGCCCCGGTAGTAGAACAAGAAAGTTGCTGCACCTGAGAATTCCATATACGTTCATTGTTAGAAAGGGACTGACATATGAAGCACAGTATTCTGACGGCTCTTCTGATACTGACAACTCCACTGATGGCTCAAATTCCCAATGCCAGTTTTGAGAATTGGACGAACGGCGAGCCGGATGGCTGGGCAACATCGAACTCCCCTCCCAATTTCATCACCGTAACGGCGTCGACGGAAAGCCACAGTGGCACCAAAGCTCTCCGTGGTCAAGTAATAACTGATAACAATGGTGTTCTGCACCGACCGATTGTCTTTGCTGGGTCTGACGGCGGTGGTTTTTCTGTCAATCAACGCTATAGCGCGCTGCGAGGATATTATCGCTTTCTCCCCGCTACTGCAGATCAATGCATCATCACTGTTACAATGCTCAGAAACGGATCTCAAATAGGAAACGGAGAGTTTGTCGCTTCCCATGAAGTTCAACCATATACCCTTTTTGTTGCACCCATTACTTATTCATCGAACGAATCGCCCGATTGGGTAACCATAAGCATCACGACATTTTGCTGTGGACTTGCTGCAGGCACCGTATTCTATGTTGACGACTTATCGTTTGCAAATCCTACCGCCGTTGCAGAACAGATTGGTGCGATACCAACGTCGTACAAGTTGGAGCAGAATTTTCCGAATCCTTTCAATCCGAAAACAACGATTCAGTTTTCGCTTCCTCAAGGTGCTTTCGTGTCGCTTCGAGTGTTTGACATTTTAGGAAAAGAAGTAGCCCGCTTACTCAATGAACGGAAAGAGCCTGGTACGTACAGCGTTCCCTGGGATGCATCGGCAATGCCGAGTGGTGTGTATTACTATCAGCTCAAGACAGAGGATTTTACCGCGGCAAAAAAGTTAGCTGTTATAAGATGAATGTATTCATAGGACAATTTCAATGAAAAATCTATTTCCTACAATTCTTGCCGTGCTTGCATTCAGCGTATGTTGTGCTGGACCTTTGTTGGTGGGTTCGTTATCTCTCGCCTCGCTCGGTTGGCTGATCTCGGGTCCCGGTCTTGCTCTGGTCGTCGGACTCGTGGGTATCGTTGCAGTGATTGTCTGGAATCGGAGACGCCGAAAGAACAACTGTGAGTGCGATGAGCAGGAGTAATGAAGTACGACGGTAAAATCACTCTCCTGATGTTTCTGTATCGTTTGGCGAAACAACAGTTATGACTGAAACTGCTAAAGCAAAAATCCTCATCCTGGACAATCGAAAGCTCTTGAGCGATGAGCTGCTTGAATATTTAGACCAGCATGAGTACGAATGCACACTCCTTAAAGATTTTGAACAAACTCTCCACATCATAGATCAAGCACTCTTCGACATCGTTCTCTGTGATGTCAATTGTTTCCCGGAGCGTGGATTAGAACTCCTTCGCCGGTGCAAGGCATGCTGTCCAGAGGTTGCCTTTGTCATGCTTGAAAAAGACGGAACCATTGACTCATGCATGCACTACATTCGTGAGGGAGCGTATGATTATGTAAGCGGACCATTTACTGCCGAAATTATCCTCCCTGCATTGCACCGTTCTCTTGAGCGAAAACGCCTTCAGGAAGACAATGTCCGATTTCGTGAAGAATTAGGTGAGAAGTACGACTTCCGCCAGATCATCGGTCAAAGTGCTGCCACACGTTCCATTCTTGAAAAGATAAAACGCATAGCCCATACGAAGAGCACAGTGCTCATAACGGGAGAGAGCGGTACGGGAAAAGAGGTTATCGCTCGAGCTATCCATTACAACAGTCCTCGACGTGACCGACCCATGGTCGCTGTGAACTGTGCATCGATCCCAAGAGAACTCATTGAGAGCGAATTTTTTGGACATGTCAAAGGTTCATTTACCGGTGCGGTAGCAACGAAGCGGGGGTTATTTGAAGAAGCCAATCAGAGCACGCTGTTCTTGGATGAAATTGGCGAGATGGACCTCGGTCTCCAGGTGAAAATTCTCAGGGCAATTGAGGATGAGGAAATTCGGCGAGTGGGAGACACGCAGCCAATTCGCCTTGATCTCAGGATCATCGCGGCAACAAATCGTGACCTTTCTCAGGCTGTCGAGGAAGGCAAGTTCCGCAAAGATCTCTTCTATCGTCTCAACATTGTGAGCATTCATATCCCACCATTACGAGAACGGCGAGAAGATATTCCCCCGCTTGCGAATTTCTTTTTGGAGAAGTACAGGCGAAAGCATAACCGAGCTATTCAGGGGTTCACAGAAGACACGCTCAGACAATTAGTGGAATGTGATTGGCATGGGAATGTACGGGAATTGGAGAACGCTATCGAGCAAGCCGTCGTGATGACCGATGAACCATGGATTAAAATAAAAGACATTTCGTGTCTTTTGCCCGAGCGAAATGGTAGCATCCACGTCAGCCTTCCATTTTCTGAGACCAAGCTAAAGACAACGCTCAGAGAGCTACGGGAAATAGCTGAACGTGAATTGATTGCACGTGTGATGCAACAGTGCGATGGAAATCGTACACAAGCGGCAGCAAAGCTTGGAATCAGCAGGCGAGCGTTGCTTTACAAATTGAAGACTATGAAACTAAACGATCAGTCCCGACTTGTGTCGGGATGAGCAGCGTTGCCGATCTGACCTGCAAACCTTTCCCCTCCACTGTGAAATCAGCCGGCGGTAGCTGCGCAATCGTCTTCACACCCGAAATTCCTCTTTTCCGATAGCGTTCATCACTAAATTCTTTCTCTCCGAGAACCGCTGTGCAGCGACATGCGCAGCGCCCTCAGTTCCCCTTCGATGTCTTCGTAAGGTCGTGCTATGTGAACGAATCTCAAGCCTTTAGAGCAACCTTGGGTTGATGGTTTCATGGCACAACTTCTGAACTGTTATGACAATAAGAACAATGGAATGGGTATAGTCGGTTCTACTCCCGCCGGTTCTGTGGGCTGGAGAGCAATGGGGATGACATCTGGAAATCAGAATGAGAGAACCACTCAGGAGATTGACGCGCTCGATGATAAGAGGATACGCGTCGTGCAACGTGAACATTGGAGTCCGCCATGCGAATAGAACGCGTCGAACAGTTCGTCACACAACTTGTGAGATATAAATTATGACACTCGCAATTATAGCCGCGGGAGAGAGTTCACGCTTGAAGCAAGAGGGGCTCCCGGATCAAAGGCGCTCGTTCGGGTTGGAGGGGTGCCGCTCATCGAGCGAATCATTCAGAGCGGATTGCGCGCTGGAGCCGACCGGCTCTGCTGCATCATCAACGAGCAATCCAGCGACCTGAAAGAGTACCTCTGCTCGCAGAAGTATTCTGTGCCTCTCCGTCTCGTTGTTCAGTCAACGCCAAGTTCAATGCACAGTTTGTTTGCTCTGGCGCGGTCATTGCGCGACAGCCCATTTTGTTTGGCAGCCGTAGACACCGTATTTCGTGAAGACGAATTCAAACGTTTTCTCGCATTTGCCAGGGCAAAGACATCTGCAGATGGCATTCTTGCAATTACGCGGTTCGTCGCCGATGAGAAGCCACTATGTGTTGGTGTCGACGCGCAGATGAGAGTCATTCGATTAAGTGACACCAAAGAGAGCTTTGAACGGGTAACGGGCGGGCTATACTACTTTTCGCCGCGCATCTTCGATGTTATTGATGATGCATGGAGATCGGGGACCACACGGCTACGAAACTTCCTGCGATTACTGCTTACTCATAACTACCAACTTTATGGCTACCCGTTTTCCAAAATGATCGATGTGGACCACGTGGTGGATATCGCAGTGGCAGAACAATTTCTTGCTGACGCTCTACGTCACCATAACAAGGCTGAGTATGATCGGTAACGTCAAAACACTGCTGTGGCACCTTCAGGGGTAAAGCATCATGATGGTGCAAGCGTTGCGTTGGCTGCGAATATCCTGGCGGTATCGCCGCGAAACGCTGGACGAAATGTACCGCATAGGTGCTCAGTCCTTTCCGGTGGTTTTGCTTGGCGGATTGTTTGCCGGTATCATTCTCGCGCTGGAAACAGGACATCGTTTCGAAATTTTCGGCGCAAAGACTCTGGTGGGACATACGGTGGCGCTCGGCATGGTACGCGAATTGGGTGCGGTGATCACGGGGCTTCTTCTTGCGGCACGTACGGGCGCGAAGAATGTATCGGAGTTGGGGTCAATGCAGTTGAGTGAGCAAATCGATGCGCTGCGTGCCAACGGAGAAGACCCTGTCCGCAGTCTTGTAGTGCCGAGAACGATTGCATCGCTCGTGATGTTTCTGCCGCTCACGTTGGTTGCCGATATCAGCGGCATCCTCGGAGGTATGTACGTCGCGAGGACCTCATTGCACCTCGATCCGTCGTTCTACTGGAATTCCGCCATGACCGGATTGCGAATCAAAGATATTGTTGTTGGATTTTCAAAACCACTGATATTTGGATTCTTCATCGCAACGATCAGCTGTTATTTCGGCCTTGCCACCAGCGGGGGAAATACAGGGTTGGGGAGATCCACAATCAATGCCGTCGTGGCTTCATCCATCGTTGTGCTTGCTATTGATTTCGTTTTTACAAAGGTCGTATGGGAACTGCTCTGAGTGATATGATAATGCTTGAAGATGTTTGCCTGAGAATTGCCGGTAGGCAGATTATTGACCGCGTATCATTGACGGTCAAGAAGGGAGACGTTGCGGTGTTTCTCGGGCCGAGCGGCGCGGGCAAAAGCACACTCCTGAAGATCGTTCTCGGCTTGTGGAGGCCGACTTCGGGGAAGGTCACGATCGACGGGAATGACATTACGTCTCTGGATGAAGAACAGATGCACGATGTTCGTCGTAGAATGGGGGTTGTGTTCCAAGGGAACGCACTGTTTGATTCGCTCACCGTGCAGCAGAACGTGGGGTATTTCCTTCAGCGCCGGAGCGCGTTTCCGAAAGAAGCCATTGATCGCAAGGTAGAGGAGGCGCTGGCATTTGTTCATCTCCAAGGACAAGGCTCGCTCTATCCGGATGAACTGAGTGGCGGCATGAAGAAGCGTGTAGCGATTGCGAGAGCGGTGGTGTCGAACCCCGATATTATCTTGTATGATGAACCAACGACAGGACTGGATCCCATCAATGCGAGGGCGATACTGGATCTTGTTCGAAGACTCAAAGTGCATGGTACGACCTCGGTGGTTATCACTCACGTTTTGAAGGATGCCTTTGCAATCGGTGATGCCTTTACGCTCATCAATGAGGGAACAGTTATTGCCGCAGGATCTGCTCGGAGTATTCTTTCTTCGCAACATCCTTTTGTTGCAGAATTCATGTCCGACATGCTGTCTCAGCCTTCGATGCCCCATGCGTTTGCACTAGCAAGACAGGAGGCCGCATGAATCTCAAGACCGAAGCGATTCATTTTTCTGACTTGAAGGTAGGTAGTACAATCCTCCTCGGGTTCGTCATCCTGGCATTCTTTCTTTTTATGGTTGGAACGGAAGAGAATGTCTTTACCGATACACACAGGCTGAAGACCTTTGTTCCAAACGTCAACGGATTATCGGACGGTTCGATTGTGACGTTAGGCGGACTGAAGATAGGACGAGTTAAAGGAATGGCGTTCACCCGACGT
>Ga0082335_1004711_pt1 | contig 20005 bp, 15 predicted proteins | sample Subgrocontami58m_FD_72375 | JGI IMG/M metagenome (GOLD analysis project Ga0082335, IMG submission 72375) | Subsurface groundwater microbial communities from S. Glens Falls, New York, USA - GMW37 contaminated, 5.8 m (SPADES assembly) (version 2) ... | reverse complement strand
CGCACCCCGGCGGGGGGGCCCCCCCCCCCGGCCGGGCCCCCCCCCGGCGGCGGGCGGGGCGGGAGCCTGGCCTGCCGCTGCCCAGCCTGGCGCGCGCCCGCGTCGCCACCGTGCACGCCAGCCGCATCCGCCGCCGCCTCGGCGCGCTGCTGGCCGCCGACCTGCGGGCGGTGGAGACGGGCCTGCGCGAGGTGTTGGGGGTGGCGTGAGCGCAGGGCGGTTGCCCACCGCATCCGTACCGTCCGCGGTACCATTGAATGACCAGCCAAGGGCCGGAGGTGGGCCGCATGTATTACAACGTGCCGGTGACGGTGAGCAAGCAGGAAGACGGGTTGTGGCGAGCGGAAGCGCCCGGTATCCAGGCATGCTGGGTGGACGCTGAGACGCTCGAACAGGCGCTCGCTGACATTCATGAGGTGATTGTGATGGCGTTTGACCTCGACCTAGGCGATCCAGGTGATCTGCCAGCCGGCATCGTCCGAAGTGAAGCGCTGCCCTTTACGGTTACCGTTCCGGTGAATCCTGCGGAGCACCATATCAAGCGCTATCCGGTCAGGGCAGCGAAGGCCAAGAGGGTAAGGCCCGCCACAACCCGGCGGTGACCTACGGGAAATCGTTCGGCGGTTCCATCGGCTTGAGGTCTACCTCGTGAAGGAAGGCGCTCGGCATGAAACGTGGGTTCACCGGCCCAGCGGCCGAGAGACGCGGGTACCACGACATCGCCGCGAGATCCCAACTGGAACTCTGATGAGCATCCTGCGCGACCTGGGACTGACGCTGAACGACCTCCAGCGGTCGTAGCATCCTCGCGCCCGGCCAGCCGTCCCCCTGCCACCCCTCCACCACATCCGTACCGTCCGCGGTACCATTGAGTGGATAGCCAGTGCCGGAGGTGTGCGGCGTGTACTACAACGTGCCGGTGACGGTGAGCAAGCAGGAGGATGGCCTGTGGCGGGCCGAAGTGCCCGGCATTCAGGGGTGCTGGGTCGATGAGCCCACACTGGCAAAGGCGCTTCACGAGATTCACGAAGTGTTCGCGCTCTTCGCGGATGTCCTTTTGGAGGAGGGGCGGCCCTTCCCTGAAGGGGTGACGCTCAGCGAGGAGTTGCCGCTCACCGCTACGATCCCAGTGGCGCTCAGCGAGCACAAGATTCGACGTTACCCAACCGGGGGTAAACGGACCCGCCGCGCAGCGAAGTTGCCAGCGCTGCCGTGACCTATGGTGAACTGACACGGCGGCTGCGGCGATGTGGTATCGAACTCGACCGGCAGGGCGGGAGTCACGAAGTCTGGCGAGACCCGGTAAGCGGGCAACAAACCCGCATCCCGTGGCATCTGGTAGAGATTCCCAATGGTACGCTCCACTCGCTCTTGGCTGACCTGGGCCTTACCCTCAACGACCTCCGCAACGCCTAACCCCGCAATCCCTCACATCCCGACTCCCGACTCCTGATTCACCCATGCGCATCATCCACTTTGCCGACCTCCACATTGGCGTCGAGAACTTCGGGCACATCGACCCGGCCACGGGCATGTCGACGCGCCTGCAGGACTTTCTGGCTGCGCTGGACGAACTGGTGGACTACGCGCTGGCCAACGATGTGGACCTGGTGCTGTTCGCCGGCGACGCGTACAAGAGCCGCGACCCCAGCCAGACCCAGCAGCGGGAGTTCGCGCGCCGCATCGCCAGGCTGACGGCGGCCGGCGTACCGGTGTACCTGCTGGTGGGCAACCACGACCTGCCGTATGCGGCCGGGCGGGCCACCGCCGTCGACATCTTCGACACGCTGAGCGTGCCGCTGGTGACGGTGGGCCGGCGGGTGGGTACCCAGGTGGTGACCACCCGTCGCGGCGAGCGGCTGCAGATTGTGGGCGTGCCGTGGGTGAACCGGAGCTGGCTGCTGACCCAGGAGGAGTATCGCGTGCTGCCACCCGACGCCCTCAACGAGGCGGTGGAGGAGAAACTGTCGGGGCTGCTGGCGGTGGAGTTCGAGCGAGTCGACCGGGACATCCCGGCGGTGCTGGCGGGCCACCTGTCGCACGCCGAGGCGGTGCCGGGCAGCGAGCGCCGCATGATGGTGGGCTCCGACCCGATCTTCCTGACCAGCACGCTCACCAGCACGCTGGGCAACGTGGAGTACGGCGCGCTGGGCCACATCCACCAGCGCCAAGTGTACCAGAGCCGCTATCCGCTGGCGTACAGCGGCAGCATGCAGCGGGTGGACTTCGGCGAGGAGGGCCAGGCCAAGGGGTTCTACGTCATCGACATCGACCCGACGCTGCCACCCGGCGAGCGGCTGCGCGACTTCACGTTTGTGGAGGTGGCGGCGCGGGCCTTCGTCACCATTGTGGTGCGGGCCACGGCGGCCAATCCCACCGATGACGTGCTGCGGGCCATCCAGCGGCGCGAGCGGGAGATTGCCGGCGCCGTGGTGCGGGTGCAGGTGACGGTGCCCAGTGGCCGGGAGGGCCTGCTGGACGATATGGCGGTCCGGCGAGCGCTGGCGGCGGCGCACTACATGGCCGGCATCAGCCGCGAGGTGGAGGGTGCGCAGCGCGCCCGTATTGGCAATGTGCGCACCGAAGGCATCGCCCCAGGCCGGGCGCTGGAACTGTATCTTGAATCGAAGGATATTAAGGGTGACCGCGCTAAGGAGCTGACCGAGTACGGCCGGCGGCTGGTGGCGCAGGTGGACACTGGGGTCGATCAGGCTGAGGGCGCCGGCGCGCCGGCGGTGGTGGGGGGTGAGGCCGCGCATGAATAACACCTTCCGGGTCGCGCGCATTGCCGGGGTGGACGTTAGCGTTCACATCACCTGGGTCATTGCCGTGTTCCTGGTCACGTGGACGCTGGGCGCAGGCTACTACCCCGACAAGTATCAGGGGTGGGATAGCTGGCTGTACCCGTTCGCTGGCGTGCTCTCGGCGCTGCTGCTGTTCGCCTGCGTGCTGCTGCACGAGATGGCGCACTCGTTGGTGGCCATGGCCATGGGCCTGCCGGTGCACGGCATCACGCTCTTCATCTTTGGCGGCATCAGCGCCATTGATATGGAGGCCGACGAGGCGCATAACGAGTTCATCGTGGCGGTCGTTGGCCCGCTCACCAGCCTACTGCTGGCCGGGGCGTGCTACATGGGCAGCGCCGTGGCGCCCGACGGTACCATGGCCGACGCCATCGTGAAGTACCTCACCACCATCAACGTGGGCTTGGCACTGTTCAACCTGGTGCCGGGCTTCCCGCTGGACGGCGGGCGGGTGCTGCGGTCGGTGGTGTGGGGCGTCACCGGCGACTTCGAGAAGGCGTCGCGGTGGGCGGCCTGGGCCGGCCAGTTCGTGGGCTTTTTTCTGGTGGCCAGTGGGGTGGTGTGGCTGTTCTGGGGCCATTCGTACAGCGGTCTATGGATGATGCTCATCGGCTGGTTCCTCAGCAACGCGGCGGAGGCCAGCAAGGTGACGGCAGTGACCGATGAGGTGTTCAGCGGCCTGCTGGTGGCCGACCTGCTGGAGGCGTCGCCGGTGGTGCTGCCCCCCGATACACCGGTGGGGGTGTTCGTGCGCGAGTACATTCTGCGGCGGGGCTATCGGGCGCTGCCGGTGGTGCTGGGCGACCGGGTGCTGGGCATCGTAAGCCTGACCGACGTGAAGAAAGTGGCCGAGGCGCAGTGGGCCACCACGCCCGTGACGGCCATCATGACCCGCGAGCGGTTGGTGTCGGTGACCTCGAACGATGACGCCGCCACGGCGCTGCGGCTGCTGGCCGAGCACCAGATCCACCAGGTGTTGGTGGTGGACGACGGCCAACTCAAGGGTGTGGTGACTCGCACCCACTTGGTGGAGTATTTCCAGTTGCGCGAAGAGTTGGGTGTGCGCACCAGCCGGTCGGGGGCGCGGGAAGCGCCGGCCGGGTAATGACCGCTCGCCTGCGCTCGTTGATTGCGGTGGTGCAGGCCATCGGGTATGCGATTGCGGGGTCGGTGCTCTTGGTGACGATGTCGATGTACGTGGTGCTGGTCGATGACGTGCCGCGCAAGGCGGCGGCCATTGTGCTGGCGGTGGCGGCGGTGTGGCTGCTCAGCCGCGGGGGCGCCATCTTCTACCGGCTGTTGTTCGGCCTGCCGGCGTAGGAGGCACGCCTCCCCTCCCTGCCAGGGAAGGGGTTAGGGGAGGGGCGAACCGCCGTCCAACGCGGGCCGGTGGTAGCTCAATGAGACGCATCGGTTTTCCGCGAACCTCCGCGTGTGCGCTAGGGCTTACCCCCCGCTAACTCCCCCCTAGGCAGGGGGGAGAACGTGAACCCCTCCGTTCCCTTTGGGAGCGGAGGGGCAGCAAGACTGAAAGGACGTTGAGGTTTGGTCCCTCGCAAGCTGCGGCTGCACAACTTCATGGCCTACCGGTCGATGGCCGCGCCCATCGACTTCACCGGCATCCATATCGCCTGCCTCACCGGCCCGAACGGCGCCGGCAAGTCGACGCTGCTCGACGCCATGACCTGGGCGCTGTGGGGGCAATCGCGCGCCAAGTCTGACGACGACCTGGTGGCGCTGGGCGAGACGGACATGGAGGTGGAGTTGGAGTTCGCGCTGGGCGAGGAGCTGTACCGGGTGCTGCGCAAGCGCACCAAGCCCGGCGTCCGCCGCACCGGCCACTCCATGCTAGAGCTGTTCATTGCGGCCGGCGCCGACGGTGACGAGGCGAGCTTCGTGCCCATTACGGCCAACACGCTGCGCGAGACCGAGCGCAAGATCCAGGGCCTGCTGCGGCTGGACTACGACACCTTCGTGAACAGCGCGTTGCTGCTGCAGGGCCGGGCCGACGAGTTCACCACCAAGCGCCCAGACCAGCGCAAACAGGTGCTCGCCGACGTGCTGGGCCTGTCGCGCTACGACCGCTACGCGGAAGCAGCGCGCGACGAGGCGCGGCGGCGCGAGGCCGACAACGCCGCGGCGGTGCGGGAGATTGCATCGCTGGAACGGGATGTCGCACTGCGGCCCGAGTTCGACGCACAGCTCGCCGGGGCCCGCTCGGCGAAGGCGGCAGCCGAGGCGGTGGTGGCCGCCCGCAGTCAGGCGGTGGAGGCGCTGCGGGAGGCGCAACGGCTGCACCAGGAGCGGGCGGCGAGCCTGGCCAGCGTGCAGGAGCGGGTGCGGCGGGCCGAGCACGACCTGCAGGAGTTGGCGGCCCAGGAGCAGCGACTGTCCCAGCGAATGGAGCAGGCGCAAGCACTGCTGGCGCGACGGGAAGGCATCGAGCAGGCGTTGCAGGAGTACCACGAGGCACGGGCGGCCGAGGAACTGCTGGCGCAGGCAGGGCAACAGCTCATGGCGTTGCGCGCCGAGCAGAGCCGGCTGGAAACCGCACTGGAGCGGGCCCGTGGCGAACTGGTGGCGCAGGAACGCGTGCTGGCGCGAGACGTGGCGCAGCACACCGCACTCGCCGCCGAGCGTCCGGCGCTACAGCAGACGGTGGTGCAGGCGAGCGAACGGCTGCAGGCGCTGCCCGCGCAGGAGCAGGAGTTGGCGGTCCGTCGCACTGCGATTGCCGAGATGGTACACCGCATCGGTGGCCTGCAGCAGGCCAACCTGGAGGTGACCCGGCAGGGCAAGGACCTAAGGGCTCGGTTCAACCAACTCAAGGAAACCGGGGCGCAGGGGGTGTGTCCGCTCTGCGGCACCGACCTCCAACAGCACGGCTTCCAGCGGATCGTTGCGGAGTACGAGGCGGAACTGGTTCGCCAGGGCGACACCTATCGGGCGACCGTGCGCACGCTGCAGCAACTTGAGGCGCAGCGGGCCGATGGCGAGCAGCAGGTGAAGGCCACCGAGGCCGCCCTCGCCAAAGAACGGGCCGACGCCCAGACGCTGCTGAACGCGGCCACTCAGCGCCTGCAGCAGGCGGAGGGCGCCGAGACCGCTGCTGCCGCTGCGACGCCGAAGCTTGAGGCGGTGCGGCAGCAGCTTGCGGCCGGCGCGTTTGCGCCGGAACAGGCGGAGCAACTGGCGGCGGCGCGACAACGGGCGGACGCCGTCGCCTACGACGATGCGGCGCACCAGGCGTTGCGGCAGCGGGTGCGGGCACTAGAGGCCGCGGCGGGCGAGGCCCCGCGGCTGGCCGAGGCAGAGCGCACGCTGGCGGAGGCGAGCGCCGACCTGGAACCGGTGCGGCTGTCGGCGCAGCGGCGGCAGGCGGAGCTGGCGGACGACCGCGAGCAGTTGGCGCACCTGGCCGCGAGTCTGGCCGCTGCGCCGGACGTGAACGCCCGGCTGACGGCGGCACAGGCTGAGTTGGCGGGCGGGCAAGCGCACATCCATGACCTCACGGGCAGCGTGGCGCGTCTGGAGGGTGAGGTCGAGCGGTGCGCGAAGCTGGAGGGCCTGTTGGAGGACCGTCGCAAGCTGGCGCTGGTGTGGCTGCAGGAGAAGGCGCTCTACGACGAGCTAACCGTAGCCTACGGACGCCGCGGCATCCAGGCGCTGCTCATCGACAGCGCCCTGCCAGAACTGGAAGAGGAGGCCAACGCCCTGCTGGGCCGCATGACCGACAACCGGCTCACGGTGAAACTCGAAACCCAGCGCCTGGCCCGCACCGGCAACCCCATCGAGACGCTCGACATCAAGATCGCAGACGAATTGGGCACCCGGCCCTACGAACTCTACAGTGGCGGCGAGGCGTTCCGCATTAACTTTGCGTTGAGGATAGCTCTTTCCAAGCTGCTGGCCCGCCGCGCCGGCGCCCCGCTGCCCACCCTCATCATCGACGAGGGGTTCGGCACCCAGGACACCGCCGGCCGCGAAAAGCTGGTGGAGGCGGTGAACGCCGTGGCCGAAGAGTTCCAGTGCGTGCTCGTCATCACCCATGTGGAGGAGCTGAAGGACGTGTTCCCGGCCCGCATCGAGGTCACCAAGACGCTGGAGGGCTCGCAGGCGGTGGTGGTGATTGCCTGAGGGCAATCAGTGGCGTGGCTGCCGGTGCGGCTTGCGTTACCCAGGAACCTGGCCTGCCCGGCTGGCGAGGGCGATTCGTGAAGGTGATGTTCCCCTTGACACACGTAGACTTCTGTTCTAAAATGAGTCTATCAAACGTGAAGGGCATCTGCCATGCAGAAGTACAGCAGCACCGACTTTGACCGAGACTTCCCCGATGATGAGGCTTGTCTCCGGTGGCTGTGGGCGGAACGGTTTGCCATTGGCGGCGATGTGTCGCAAGCCAACTGCACGCACTGCGGTGAGATCACCTCGCACTATCGGCTGACGAACCGCCCCGCATGGTCCTGCGAGCGCTGTGGGCGGCACGTCTACCCGATGGCCGGCACCATTTTTGAGCGCTCCACCACTCCCTTGCGCCTATGGTTCAGGGCCATTGCAGCGATGGCCGTCACCCGCTGTGGCATATCGTCCCGAGCGCTCGGCCGCGACCTGGGCGTGACCGTCAAGACAAGTTACCGCATGTGGCACCAGATTCGCAGCATCCTCAAAGAGGAGGGCGATCCGTTCACTGGCGTCGTTGAGGCCGATGAGACCTACGTAGGCGGCCTAGACAGGAACCGCCATGCGAACAAGCGCAGCGGGAGCCGTGGGCGCGGGAACACAGGCAAGACAGCGGTGGTGGGCATCGTGGAACGGGGCGGACGGGTTGTCGCCAAGGTGGTCCCAAACACAGGCCGTGCGGTCATTGAGCCGTTCGTGGCTCAGAACGTGCTGCCAGGTGCACGGGTGAACACCGACGAATACAACCTATACAACCAACTGACGCCTATGGGCTACGACCACCAGCGGGTGAAGCACCTAAGTGGCATCTACGTGGTCGGTGACGATATCCACACCAACACCATGGAAGGCTTCTGGAGCCAGCTCAAGCGGTCAATCGATGGTACCTACCACCATGTGACCGCTGGGCACTTGCAGGACTACGTTGATGAGTATGCCTTCCGCTACAGCCACCGGAACGACAGTGAGCCGATGTTCAAGACGATGCTGGCGCAGGTGGTGCACTGGAGCCGTGAGGCGTAGGCTTGGCGGTCACGACCTTACGTAGGGCGGCGAACACGTCGCCCTTTTCCGCGCCCGGTTCGTAGTCCTCTAGGCGTTTGGCGGTCGCTGCCGGTTCGTAAGAGGCCTTCCGCTTTGGCATGACATGAAAATCCTTGCGAACTACTTGCGCGCGCTGGGCGCGCTGCCGCAGAATGACAGCAGGCCAGAGCCTCAACTTTGCGAGGGGATGCTCTAGCCTGCTGTAGGTTCCGATCGTGCCTCCGCCATTGGATCGTGGGAGCCGGTCTCGTAAACCGGCGACAGAGGGTTCGAGTCCCTCCGGGGGCACCATCGTTCTATTCGAGGGGGAGTTGGCTGAGTGGTTTAAAGCGCCCGCCTTAGGAACGGGTACCGTTGCTCGTAACAACGGTCGCGGGTTCGAAGCCCGCACTCCCCGCACTTCCTCACCCCCGTGAGGTAACTATATGAGGACTATGCGCAGAGTCAATAGCTACGACTGCGAAAGGGGGCACTAACATGGCTGACTATATCGTGAAGCGTCTGAAGTCAGACCTAGCCAAGGCAGAGGAGCAAGTTAGGCATTGGCAAGACATTGCAGACGGTTTCCGCAAAACCATCATGTTTTACGAATCGGCTATGTCGGGCGTTGAAGCCGCTGACACCACAAGTGGTGGTGTTCAAATGCTTCCCGCCGCCCGCAAGGGTGGTAGCAAGCTGCCTGATGCCATTTATGCCGTCCTGCGCGATGCCGGAATGCCCCTGCATTTCAAGGTCATCACCCAGCGCCTGCTTACCCAAGGCGTCACCATCCCAGGGAAGGACCAATCAAAGAACGTAGGTGCCCACATGAGCACGGATGACCGCTTCAAGAATGTAGACCGTGGAATGTGGGCACTCGCGGAGCAGACAAAGGCCGCAAGCCCTTTCCCCATGGCGAGTTAGGGGACGGCCCTAGCTCGCCATCCACAACCCAGCCGATTGATGGGCGTGAAGGCCCGCAAGTGGAGGCGCGAGACACGAATGATCGAAACGCCTAGCGTCCGGAAACGGACAAGCGCAGACCCCGCCGGAGACTTCGAGGCTTGTCACGGCACTCTCTCAGCGGGGCCACGGGAAAAGACGGTGAGCGTTGTGCCAAGTCAACGCCGCCCATTAGGGCTAGGGGGCTAACCGCCCCCGTTAGGTCTAGGATACCCCAGAAGCGATATGCGCCTCTACGTGCGCCCAGGGGAACATCGCCTTCGTGAATCGCCCCTACGTTTGACCGTGGGGTTGCCTATCCCGAAGCGTCCGGGTCAACCAGCGGTGTCTTAATCATTGCGGCCGGCTCCACCGACCTGCGGGTGAGTCCAGAGAGGGCAGCCGCCCTCTCTGGCAGGGGGTTTGGGGGGTGCCCCCCAATTATGGACAGAAGTGGGTGGGCGGGTGGGATATGCTGCAACCGGGTCCATCCTGCAGCCCTGCCGCGGTGACCGTTATCAGCCTGGTCCGCCGATGTCGGGAGCCCACCGCCACCTCCCCACGCTTGCCTTTTGCCCCCGTTCGCCTACCATGAGTGGCGCTGACCCACTCACCCCTGGAGGACATGATGGCCATTGCGGGCAAGTTTGTGATCGCATTGGAGGAGCACTACTACGACGCCGAGCTGGCGGCGACGTTCGACGGCAACGAAGGCCGGGCGCCCGAAATCCGCCGGCGACTCGACAGCCTGGGCGACCTGCGCCTGCAGGAGATGGACGAGGCGGGCATCGACGTGCAGGTTATCTCACACGGGGCCCCCTCCACCCAGCGGCTAGACCCCGAGTCGGCGGTGCGGCTGGCGACCGGCGCCAACGACCGGCTGGCGGCGGCCATCGCACAGCACCCCACCCGGTTTGCCGGCTTCGCCGCCCTGCCCACCCCCGACCCCAAGGCCGCGGCCGACGAGCTAGAGCGCACCGTCACCAAGCACGGCTTCAAGGGCGCGATGGTGCACGGCCTCACCAACGGCGTGTTCTTCGACGACAAGCGCTTTTGGCCCATCATGGAGCGGGCCGAGGCGCTGGACGTGCCCATCTACATCCACCCCGCATCGCCCGACCCCCGCGTCATCGAGGCCTACTACAAGGACTACGTGGCCGAGTACCCGGCCATCCTGAACGCCGCCTGGGGTTTCACCATGGAGACGGCCACCCACGGCCTGCGCATGTGCCTGAGCGGCGCGTTCGACAAATACCCCAACCTCAAGATCATCCTGGGCCATATGGGCGAGGGCCTGCCGTTCCTGCAGTGGCGCATCAACATGGCGTTCCAGCGGCCGGGCAATAAGAAGGGCTTCTCGTTCCGCGACGCGTTCAGCAACCACTTCTACATCACCACCAGCGGCAACTTCTCCACCCCGGCACTGGTGTGCAGCATGCTGGAGATGGGCGTCGACCGCATCCTCTACTCGGTGGACTACCCGTTCGTGCTCAACATGCCGGGCACCGAATGGGTGCAGGACCTGCAGGTCTCCAACGACGACCTCGGCAAGATCCTCAGCGACAACGCCAAGCGCCTTCTGAAGATGTAGCCACCGCACGCACATCGTCGTTGCGAGGAGCCGGAGGCGACGTGGCAACCGTGGCGTCGGCGCAACCTTCCGGGCGGGCGACGTACTTCGACCTCACGATTGCCACGGCGTCGGACGGCTCGCAATGACGATGTGAGGGCGGTCCTTGTGGAGAGATGCGCTATGGTGCGCGCCGGTTCAGTTCTGTCAGCGACACCGGTGGTTGCTGGCCGGCGGGGGTGGCGTAGAGCCAGTGCTCCATGTTGGCCTTCACCTGGGGCCACTCGCCGTCCAGCATGGAGAACCAGGCGGTGTCACGGTTGCGGCCCTTGATGATCATGTGCTGGCGGAAGACGCCTTCGAAGGTGAAACCCAGGCGCTCGGCAGCGCGGCGCGACGGCTCGTTCAGGGCGTCGCACTTCCATTCGACCCGCCGGTAGCCCAGCACGTCGAAGGCCACCGACAGCATGATGTAGATGGCCTCGGTGTTGATGCGGGTGCGCTGGTGGCTGGGCGCATACCAGATGTTGCCCAGCTCCAGCCGCCGCATGTCGGGCACCATGTTCATGAAGCTCACCATGCCCACCGGGCGGTCGCTGGCGCGGTCCATCACCGTGAAGTAGAGCGGGTCCTCCGACTGCTCACAACGCAGCAGCCAGCCCAGCATCGCCTCGCCGTTGGGGAACGGCCCCTGAAACATATAGGTCCACAGCATCTCGGCGCGGTCGGTGCCGTGGGAAATGCTGAAGAGGGCCGGGGCGTGCGCCTGAGCGTCCACCGGCTCCAGCGCCGCGAACTCGCCCAGGATAGAGCGCACCGGCGGCCGTTCCGGGGTGTCGCCGGAGACGTCGTAGCCGATGGGCAGACCGTGCAGGCTCTCGGGCATGGCGGTCACTTCAGGTGATAGGGTACCGTGCTCACCACCACGCCCGGCGTGAACAACAGCGACGCTCGGATGCGCAGCGCCGTCTGGTTGTGGATCAGGTTCTCCCACCAGTGGCTGGGCACGAACTCCGGCAGCACCACGGTGATGGTGTCTTCGGGGTGCGTCTCGCGCAGCGCCTCCACGTAGGCCATGAGCGGGCCGATGAGCGAGCGGTACTGCGATTCGATGATGATGAGGGGCATGTGGTAACCGGCGCGCTCCAGTTGCTCGCGGAACGCTTGCCCTGCCTCCTCGTCGTCGGTGATGTGGACCGCCACCGTGCGGTCCACGCCGGCAATGGCCTCGGCGTAGGCCAGTGCCTGGAGTGCCGGTATTTCCAGGTTGGCGATGGGGACGACGGCCCGCAACTGCACCGCACGGGCGTCGAGTGGCGTCTCCGGTTCGGTCTGCACCGACATGCGGCGGTAATGGCGGTTTACGCCCCACATCATGGCCACCATCACCGGCAAGAAGATCAGCACCATCCAGGCGCCCAGCATGAACTTCGACACGCCGACCACCACCGCCACCACCCCGGTGGCCAGCGCACCGGCGCCGTTCGCCGCCAGCCGCCACTGCCAGCCAGGCGTGCGGCTCTGCCACCAGCGGCGCACCAGCCCCGCCTGGCTCAGGGTGAAGGCGATGAATACCCCCACCGTGTACAGCGGGATCATGCCCGTGACGCTACCTTCGTAAATGACGATGAGGACAGCAGCCGCCACCGCCAGCACGATGATGCCGCCCGTGAAGGCTAGCCGGTCGCCCCGGTAGGCGAAGGTACGCGGCAGGTACCGGTCACGCGCCAGCACCGACGCCAGCCGCGGGAAGCCGGAAAAGGCAGTGTTGGCCGCCAGCGCCAGAATGAGGGCAGTGGTGGCCTGCACGTACCAGTACGCCGCCGGAATGGGCTCGTTCATGAAGGGGAGCGTGATGGTGAACGCTCCCAGGATAGTGCGGCCGATCTGGCTCACCAATGTTTCGATTTCGGTAGGATCGGGCACGACGCCGATCTGCCCCGCCAAGAAACTGAGGCCGACGAAGATGACGGCGAACAGCGAACCCATGATCACCAGCGTGATCTGGGCGTTGTGGATCTCTGGTTTCTTAAACGCGGGCACGCCGTTGGACACCGCCTCGGTGCCGGTGAGCGCCACCGAGCCGGAGGCGAAGGCCCGCAGCACCAGCATCACCCCCAGCGTCTCCTCCATGCCGTGGCCACCCAGCCAGCCCTCAGGCGCCTGATAGTGGCTGATGGCGCCCGTGGCCACCTGGAAGATGCCCACCGCCACCAGCGCCAGAATGCCCACCAGGTACAGGTAGGTGGGCACGGCGAACACCCTCCCCGCCTCGCCCACACCACGCAGGTTCACCACCGTCATCACCAGCACCACCGTCAGGGCGATGGGTACCCGCACGTCGTAGAGCTGCGGCAGCGCCGAGGTGAGGGCCGCGACGCCGGCGGAGGTGGAGACGGCCACCGTCAGGATGTAGTCGGTAAGTAGGGCGGCGGCCGCGATGAGACCGGCCACGCTGCCCAGGCTGTCGTGCGCCACGATGTAGCTGCCGCCGCCCTCCGGGTACGCCTCAATCACCTGCTGGTAGCTGATGACCACGATGACGATGAGCGCGACGATGACCAGCGTGATGGGCATCGTCAGCGACAGGGCGCCAACCCCGGCCAGCACCAGCACCCGCATGATCTCCTCGGTGGCGTAGGCCGAAGAGGAGATGTTGTCGGAGGCAAAGATGGCGAGGCCGACCGGCACGTTCAGGCGCTCGCCTGCCTCATCGGCGGTGGGGATGCGTTTGCCGAGAATAAGGCGAGTGAGCCGGGCGCCGAAGCCCTTCCCCTCGCCCACCCCGCGTCGGGGGCGGATGACGCCTCCCGCACCGGTCTGGAAACTCTGGTGGCGCTCGATGCGGATGGCGCGGTCGCCCAAGCGGGCGCCCTGGATGGTGTCGCGCCGTTCAAGACCAGTATGACTGCCCGGGTTGACGGCGGGCCGTTCGGCCTGCTCGTTGCTAGGATGCTCTTCGGCCACGTTTGCTCCGTGTGGGGGCTGCGCTCACCAACCGCCCTGCCAGCAGGGGCCGCAGGTACTGGCCCGTATCGGATTCTTCGAGCTGGGCGATCTCCTCCGGCGTGCCGGTGGCCAGCAGCCGCCCCCCGCGCGCTCCGCCTGCTGGGCCCAGGTCGATGATCCAGTCCGCATTCTTAATCATATCGAGGTGGTGTTCAATAAGCACCACGGTGTTCCCGGCATCCACCAGCCGCTGCATCACCCGCAGCAGCGCCGCCACGTCCTCGAACGAGAGGCCGGTGGTCGGCTCGTCCAATATGTACATGGTGCGGCCGGTGGAGCGGCGGGCCAGTTCGGTGGCCAGCTTCACCCGCTGAGCCTCGCCGCCGCTGAGGGTGGTGGCGGGCTGGCCCAGCCGCATATAGCTCAGGCCCACCGCGTTCAGCGTCTCCAGTTTGGTCTTGATGGAGGTAAAGGCGTCGAAGAAGCTCACCGATTCCTCAATGGTCATATCGAGGATCTCGGCGATGTTCTTGCCCTTGAAGTAGATCTCCAGCGCCTCGCGGTTGTAGCGCTTGCCCTTGCACACCTCGCACGGCACCTCGATGTCGGGCAGGAAGTGCATCTCGATGTTGACGAAGCCCTCGCCATGGCAGGCCTCGCAGCGGCCGCCCTTCACGTTGAAGCTGAACCGGCCCGGCGCATAGCCCCGCACCCGCGCCTCGGGCACGCTGGCCAGCAGGTCGCGAATGGTGGTGAACGCACCGGTGTAGGTGGCGGGGTTGCTGCGCGGCGTGCGGCCGATGGGCGACTGGTCGATGTTGATGACCTTGTCGATGTGCTCCAGGCCGCTGATGCTGTCGTGGTCGCCCGGCTTGTCTTTGGCTCGGTAGAAGTACTGGGCCAGCTTCTTGTACAGAATGTCGTAGATGAGCGTGCTCTTGCCGCTGCCCGACACGCCAGTGATGCACACCAGCTTGCCCAGCGGCAGCTCGACGGTGACGTCCTTCAGGTTGTTCTCGCGAGCGTGGTGAATGACCACCGCTTTGCCATTGCCTGCCCGCCGCACGTCCGGCGTCGGGATTTCGCGGGCCCCCGACAGGTATTGGCCGGTGATGGAGTCGGGTGACTCCAGGATGTCGGCCAGCGTGCCGGCTGCCACCACGTGCCCGCCGTGCTCGCCGGCGCCTGGACCCATGTCGATGATGTGGTCGCCGGCGCGGATCATGGCCTCATCGTGCTCCACCACCAGCACGGTGTTGCCCAGGTCGCGCAGCTTGGTCAGCGTGTCGATCAGGCGGCTGTTGTCCACCGGATGCAGGCCAATGGACGGCTCGTCGCACACGTACAGCACGCCCATCAGGCCGGAGCCGATCTGGGTAGCCAGCCGGATGCGCTGCGCCTCGCCGCCCGACAGTGTGGCGGCGGTGCGGTCGAGCGTGATGTAGTCCAGGCCGACGTCCACCAGGAAGCCGAGCCGTCCCCGCAATTCCTTCAGGATTTGGTGGGCAATGGTCTGCTCGCGGGGCGACAGCGGGGTGTTTTCCCGGCCCTCGCCGGCCAGCAGCAGCACCCAGTTGTGGGCCTCGCTGATGGACATGCCGGCCACGCCCGCGATGTTCTTGTCGCCCACGGTTACCGAGAGCGCCTCGGGCTTCAGCCGCTTGCCGCGGCAGGTGGGGCAGGGGATAGACGCCATGTAGCGCTCGATCTCGCTGCGGACGTACTCGGACTCGGACTCCTTGTAGCGGCGGGTCAGGTTGGGAATGACCCCCTCGAAGTGCATGTCCCAGTGGTGCACGTGGCCGCGTTTGGTCTCGTGCTCCACCGTGATCTTCTTGCCCTCGTCGCCATACAGCAGGGCATCGAGGTTTTCCTGCTTCAGGTCGCGCACCGGCACGCTGATGGAGAAGCCCTGGCGGCGGGCCACCGACGCGATCATGCTGGCGTACCACGGGCTCATCGACCCGGCGCGCTGCCACGGTTGAATGGCCCCTTCGGCCAGGGTGAGGTCCTTGTTCGGCACCACCAGGTCAGGATCGATCTCCAGCTTAACGCCCAGGCCGGTGCAGTCGGGGCAGGCGCCGTGCGGGCTGTTGAAACTGAAGGTGCGCGGGGCGATCTCGCCGAAGCTGACGCCGCAGTACACGCACGAGAAGTGCTCGGAGAACAGCAAATCCTCGCCGTCGACCACGCTCACCAGCACCACGCCGCCGCCCAGTTTCAGCGCCGTCTCCACCGAGTCGGTGACGCGGCCGCGCTGGGCTGCTGCGCCCTCGGGGTCGCTGGCGCTGGGCGCTACCAGCCGGTCGACGACCACCTCGACCGTATGGCGCTGGTTCTTGTTCAGTGTGAAGTTGTCGGACAGGTCACGCACCTTCTTGTCGACCCGCACCCTGGCGTAGCCCGCCTTGCGCAGGTCCTCGAAGATGGCGAGGTTCTCGCCCTTGCGGTCCTTCACCAGCGGGGCCAGCACCATGAAGCGGGTGTCGGGCGGCAGGCTCAGCACTGCGTCCACAATCTGCTGCACCGTCTGCTGCTGCACCTCGCGGCCGCAGGTTGGACAGTGGGGGTGGCCGGCGCGGGCGAACAGCAGCCGCAGGTAGTCGTAGACCTCGGTAACGGTGGCGACGGTGGAGCGGGGGTTGCGGCTGGTACCCTTCTGGTCGATGGCGATGGCCGGGCTCAGGCCCTCGATGTAGTCGACGTCGGGCTTCTCCATCTGGCCCAGGAACTGGCGGGCGTAGGCGGACAGCGACTCGACATAACGTCGCTGGCCCTCGGCGTAGATGGTGTCGAACGCCAGCGACGACTTGCCAGAACCGGACGGCCCGGTGATGACCACCAGCCGGTCGCGCGGGATGACGACGTCGATATTCTTGAGATTGTGCTCGCGAGCGCCGCGCACATGGATGACGTCGAGCGGCAAGGGATGCCTCCGGCAGCGTGGGTGCTAGCTCGCGAGTGTAACAGCGAACGGTCGTTCTGAATAGGGGATCAGGCCCCATTCTCAGGGCCATCGCATCTAAATTGGCGCGCTGCGCAGTGGGCACCGTCTAGCAGGTGAGTGCAGAGCGGGCAGCCGCCCGCTTTGCCAGGGGGTTTGGGGGTGAAACCGCTGGCACAGTCCGGCTTCAGGGTGCAACACACGGGCAAATAAGATGCGATAGCCGTGCCCCATTCCCACCCACCCTCTGGAACTCCTTGTTGGGGGACACCCCCAAACCCCCGGCAGCGAGAGCTGGCCGCCCTCGCTGCACACACCCACCGGCGGGTCGCGCTTACCGCTTGTCAGATAAGACGCGATGCCCTGGCCCCATTTTGGTCTGCGCGAGCACTGGCGCGTAGCGCCGTTAGTCCCCGATTTCGGCCAACTGCTCCTCCGGCACCCGCACCTCGACGCCCGCCCGCTCTTCCTGCAGCACCATCGCAACCCGCGAGTCGCGCTCGGCCCAGCCGCGGTTCATGGCTTCGGTGAGTTCTTCCAGTGCGAGGTTGGCCAACCGCATTGGCACGTGGTTCTCGCGTCCCAGCGCGGTGGCTAACGTGACGTCCTTATGGGCCAGCCGGAGCGTGAAGGCCGGCGTGTCATACTTGCCGGGTAGGAACTGCTCCATCAACCCGTCGAACGTGCGCCGGCGGCCACCCGCACCGTTACGGACCGCCTTAAACAGCGCCAGCGGTTCCACGCCCGCCTTGACTCCCATGGTGAACACCTCTGCGAGGGCGGTCTGGATGGTGTAGCCCGCGCAATTGTGCACCAGCTTTGCCACTGAGCCGGCGCCGATGGGCCCCACGTAGTAGGGCTTATCGCCGATGGCCTCCAAGACGGGCAAGTACTGCTCGAAGACCGCTTTGTCGCCGCCGATCCAAAGCGCCAACTTCTTTGTTCTGGCGCCGCGTGGCCCCCCGCTCACGGGAGCATCCAGCAGGTGCACACCTTTCGCCGCGAACAGGCCATGCAGGCGGCGTATCATCGCCGGCGAATTGGTGCTCAGGTCGAAGTACACTTTCCCTGGGCTCAGCGCAGGCAACAGCCCCGCTTCGCCCGTTGCGACCGCCTCAACCTCCGGCGGTCCGGGGAGCGAGGTGAAAACGACATCAACCTCCTCTGCGACCTGCCACGGGCTGTCGGCCCACGTAGCTCCCGCAGCCAGATGGCGGGCTGCGGCTTCCTTCCGCAAGTCGTGCACTACCAATTGGTGCCCCGCAGCAATGAGGTTGTACGCCATGTGCTGCCCCATGGTTCCCAGCCCAATAAAGCCAATCTTCATTACAGCCTCCTTCGGTGCATGTCAGCCGCCATCCGATTCGGAGCGGCGCCATCCGTCCTGCCCGAACCCCCCTCTGCCGGGACGGGTTCCGTCAAAGTATCGGATCGACAATTCTTCCTTCCGGGGAATCATATCGCCACGATGCCAACAAGGTAGCACTATCTGGCAATAGGGATGCCGCCAGGCGCCCACGGCTAAAGGGGATGCCCACCCCTACGGCAACTTGGTACCCCCGCTCGATCCGGTGCGCCACATCTCGGACCGGTCGTCGAGTAAGATGGGATATGCGATTGCGGAGGCCGTAGGCAATCGCTGCGCTATGTTGGTGACCGGAGACCCGACTGACCGACGGCATTCCAGACCGGGCTGTGCAGGCGCTGCACAGCATAAAGGCGCACCGATGAAGCGAATCCTGTCCATTGCAGTCCTCGTGGCGCTCGTTGCCATCTTTGCCGGTGACCGCGGTGCTGCGATTGCGGACGGGCCCGACGACGGCAGTCCGCTGTCCACTGACCAACCGGACATGCCGGCATCCTATGGTCCCGACGACGCCGGTCTGCCCACCACCGATCAGCCGGTCACGCCGGCTCCGGACGGTGTGCCCATGCCGCTCAGCATCGCACCGTACGATTCCGGCACCTGGCGGCTGCAGATTCCCGACATTGGGGTGGACTCGCCGATCGTTGCCGTGGCGCTAGAGAGTGACGGCGCGTTGGGCGCGCCCGCCGGCCCCGACGTGGTGGGCTGGTACCAGGCTGGGGCTAGTCCGGGCGGTCCGGGCAACGCGCTGCTCGACGGGCACGTCGATTGGACGGACCGCACTACCGGCATTCCCCGCGGCGCCGTGTTCTGGAGCCTGCGCCAGTTGGGCGCCGGCAGCGACATCATCTTCACCGACGGCGTCACCGCAATTGTGTACCAGGTGGTGGAGAAGCGCCGCTACCGCGGCGATGACCCGGCGGGCGCCGACGTGCTGCAGCCTACCGACGACAGCCGCCTCACGCTCATTACCTGCGGCGGCACCTTCGACCGCAGCAGCCGCAGTTACGACCAGCGCGATGTCATTATCGCTGTGCGGACCGCGTGACGGTCAGCCGCGCAGAGAGCATCACCAATCGTTCCCTTGCCAGCCGTTGTTTTGCTCTCGGCGCCCGATTCCTGACTGCCGATTCCCAACCCCTGCCTACGCGTCGTACGGAGGGTATCCCTCCGACCCCTCCGCCCGCAGCAGGCGCAGCATGGCCGGCCACTCCAGAATGCCGTAGGGGCGGCGCGTGCCCGGCTGGTACAGGTCGGCGGTCCGCTCCAACACCGCGTCGCTGGGCATGTTCATGGCGGCGCGGGTGGACATCACGTCCACCTGCGCGCAGCATGACTGCTCGAGCTGGTACATCAGGTTGAAGGCCTCGGGCACCGTGGGGCCGCAGGTGAGCAGTCCGTGGTTCTTCAGCACCAGCGCATTGTGCGGGCCCAGGTCGCGCACCAGCCGTGCCTGCTCGCCGGTGTCGACCGCGGGACCCTCGTACTCGTGATACGCGATGTGGTTGTGGAACCGCATGGAGGTCTGGGTGATGGGCAGCAGCCCCTCCTGCATGCAACTCACGGCCATCCCGGCCCTGGTGTGGGTGTGGATGACCGCACCGACGTCGGCCCGCGCCGCGTGGATGGCGCCGTGGATGACGTACCCCGACCGGTTGTAGGTGTAGTCGGTGTCGGGCTTCCACACAATGTCGCCCTGCAGGTTGATCTTCACCAGGCTCGATGCCGTAATCTCCTTGTACAACAGTCCGTACAGGTTGAGCAGCAGGTGGTCTTCGTCGCCCGGAATGCGGGCGGTGATGTGGTTGTAGATCAGGTCGGTCATGCCGAACGTATCGACCAGGCGGTAGCAGGCGGCCAGGGTGGTGCGGGTTTCCCACTCTTCCGGGCGCACCTCGTCTTTGATGCAGCGGAAGTTCGTGTCGTAGTTCATGGTGTGGCCTCGGAGTGAGAGTGGGGGTTCCGGCGGTGTGGTGGGAGGACTTTGGTGCGTCTGTGGGTGTGTCCAGCGTGGTTCGACAGGCGCCGTCCTGAGCTGGTCGAAGGGCTCACCACGAGCGGACTGTGACTACCGGTGCGCCCGCTACTATCTCAGAACTCGTAGTGCGCTGTTGTGGAAGTCCGGGAGGGGAGTCCAGAGGGGACGGCTGTCCCCTCTGGCAGGGGGTTTTGGGGGGTGTCCCCCCATTTTCACTCACCCCGAAGGGGTACCTTGAACCCCCTTGAGG
>Ga0082335_1004710_pt1 | contig 20006 bp, 20 predicted proteins | sample Subgrocontami58m_FD_72375 | JGI IMG/M metagenome (GOLD analysis project Ga0082335, IMG submission 72375) | Subsurface groundwater microbial communities from S. Glens Falls, New York, USA - GMW37 contaminated, 5.8 m (SPADES assembly) (version 2) ... | reverse complement strand
GGCTGGGGCCCTCTCCAAGCTCGGGCTACAGCTTGGGCCCTATGCCGTGAAGGGCTATGACTGCGTCGCCAGCCGCTTCCGATTCGGATCCTTGCCCTCCTATTGGTGCGCCGTGGAGATCAAGAAGGACTCGACGGACTTCCAGTACCAAATGAAGAAGTACTCTCCCCTCCCGCGGGCCGTGGTCCTATGCGTGACTCACACGCTGCAACATGTCCCCGACGACATTGATGTGGTCGAACTTCGGGCGCTGCATTCCAGACTCGAGGAGGGCCGATGAAGTCTACGAAAGACGCCCCTCGCAGCCGTATCGCCCCAATCGTCGAGTGCATCCCGCCCGCGCGCCAGGAAACCGCCCGACACTACGGTGCGCATCCGTATTTCACCCGCCGGCCGGCGAATGTGGTGAGGGCCTATGTCGAGAGGTTCACCGTGCGCGGTGACACCGTTCTCGACCCGTATGGCGGCACCGGCGTGACCGCGATCGAGGCCATGCTCCTGGGAAGAAGGGCGATCCAGAACGACGTAAACCCGTTTGCGAACTTCATCACGGCCGCGATCGCCGACACATCTCTTCGTTCGACCACGCAACTGAAGGAAGAGTTTGAGCGTCTCGAGAAGCGGTGCCGCTCTCGCATTCAGGAGATCCAAGGGGCCAGTGCCTCCCATTTGGAGAGAGTCCTGAAGACCGTCCATCTTCCGGACGACCTGGCCCTCCCGAGCACCTCCGATGTGTTGCACTATCACGAGCTCTTCACGCCCCGACAACTGGCGGGTCTCGCGCTCCTCAAGGACGGAATCGACCAGGTGAAGAATCCTGGGGTTCGCATCGCGCTGCTGCTCGCCTGGTCCGCAACGCTCGCAAAGCTCAACAAGACCTTTCTCTCCGCCAAGGGCCGCCGTGCAAGCCGGGGAGGGTCGAGCATCTTCAGCATCTATCGCTACAAGGTCGCAAAGAACGTCGTCGAACTTCCTATCTGGGATACGTTTCGCGGACGCGTGGAGAATGTGATCGAGGCCAAGGATGAGGTGCTCCGACACCTCGAGCACGCGGAGAGGACCATCGGAGAGATCGACAGCGCGCGTGAGCTCAGAATCATGGCGCTCGACGCCGTGGACCTCCCATCCGCGCTCGGTGCGGATTCGGTGGACTACATTTTTACCGATCCGCCGTATGGCGGCCACATCGCCTACCTCGATCTGTCGACGCTCTGGAATCACTGGTTGGGGTTCGAAGTGAGCGATCGTGCGAGAGAAAGCGAGGCGATTGTCGGCGGCGAGAGGCACCACACGGAGGAGCACTACAAGGATAAGTTGGGGAAGAGCGTGCGCGCTTGTCTGGAGCTATTGAGACCTGATCGGTGGTTCTCGATTGTGTTCCAGCACTGGGACACGAGCTACTTTTCAACCATCCTTGAGTCCGCGGAATCGGGGGGGGCGGAGCTTCGTGCCGCGGTCTCCCAGGAGCCCGAGGTCATCTGGTCGATGCACAAGAAGAAGAACGCCGAAACGGTCCTCAGCGGAGAGCTGATCCTGACATTCTACAAGGGCCTCCGGGGTCCGCGGCCACGGCGACGCTCGAAGTGCGAACCCAGCACCTTCGAGGGCATCCTGGACCGAATCCTTCCGGAATTCGCACGGTCAGGCGGTCCGATTCGGGGCGAGCGGCTCTTCAATCGGATCATCGTTGAAGCGTGGAACCGGGGCTGTCTGGACGCCATCCATGTCAGCCCCGAAGCGTTCAACGACTGCCTTCGCAAGCGTGGCTGGACGTACCAGCCGCAACAGCACCTTTGGGTCTCCGGAACTGGACCCAAGCAGCAGCTCGAGATGTTCGAACCGAGTCGGGTCTAGGACTTCAAGGACGGAGCGATCGCCATGGAAATCCAGCAGCAGGTCGACTTGTTCCGGAAGGACTTCCAGGCGCTGCGCGCGGAAATCCAGAAGATGATCGTCGGCCACGACGACATCGTCGAAGGGGTCCTCGTCGCCCTCTTCGTCGGCGGCCACATCCTCCTCGAGGGGGTCCCCGGCCTCGGCAAGACCCTCCTCATCCGCACGCTCTCCCAGGTGCTCGACCTCAAGTTCAGCCGCATCCAATTCACGCCCGACCTCATGCCCGCCGACATCATCGGCACGAACCTCGTCTACGAGGCGCCGAGCGGCGAGCGGCTCTTCCGCTTCCAGCCTGGACCGATCTTCGGGCAGATCCTCCTCGCCGACGAGATCAACCGCGCGACGCCGAAGACGCAGTCGGCGCTCCTCGAGGCGATGCAGGAGCACCAGGTCACCGTCGGACGGGAGCGCTACCCGATGGAGGAGCCGTTCCTGGTCCTCGCGACGCAGAACCCGCTGGAGATGGAGGGGACCTACCCGCTCCCCGAGGCGCAGCTCGACCGCTTCTTCTTCAAGCTCATCGTCAGGTACTCGACGCTCCCCGAGCTGCGCGAGATCCTGAACCGCACGACCGATCAGAAGGCGCCGCAGCCGCAGAAGGTGATGGACGGGAAGAAGATCGAGGAGTACCGGAAGCTCGTCCGCCAGGTCGTCGCGGCGCCGCACGTGAAGGACTACTGCGCGCGGATCACGCTCGCGACGCACCCGAAGGGGGAGCACGCGGTGGAGGCGACGAACAAGTACGTCCGCTACGGCGCCTCGCCGCGAGGCGCGCAGTCGCTGATGCTCGGGGCCAAGGTGCGGGCCCTGCTCGACGGCCGCTACAACGTCAGCTTCGACGACGTGGCGAAACTCGCGCTTCCGTGCCTTCGCCATCGCCTGATCCTGAACTTCGAGGCGGAGGCCGAGGGGATCGAGAGCGACAAGATCGTCGAGGAGGTCCTCGCCGGCGTCCCGCGCGAGGCGAAGGAGGCCGCGGTCGCCGCGAAGAAGTAGAATGCGATTGGGGGAGGTGCCCCCTGGCAGGTGGTGACGAACGATGCCTTCGCCGTTTCCTGGAATGGACCCATGGCTGGAACACCCGAGCGGGTGGCAGGACGTGCACAACTCGCTCGCGACCTACCTGCGTGACGACCTGAACGCGGTCCTGGGCCCTGGGTACATCGCGCGCGTGGAGGAGCACGTCATCGTGGACGAGGAGGCGGTGCCGCCACGCGGCGCCTACCCCGACGTCTCGGTGCACGAGCGCGGCCCTTACCATGGCCGACGCAGCGCGATGACTCACGACGCGCCTGTCATCGTTAGGGTAGAGCTCGCCGAGTACCGCCAGGCGTATGTCGAGATCCGCGACCGACTCGGGAAGCTCGTCACCGCGATCGAGATCCTCAGCCCGTCGAACAAGGCCTGGGGGAGTGAAAACCGCGTGAGGTACCGTCGCAAGCAGCGGCGGATCCTCCGCAGCACCGCGAACCTGGTGGAGATCGACATCCTACGAAAGGGGGAATGGACAGTCGCCTGCCCCCGACGCCTCGCAGAGGAGAGGGGGGAATTCGACTACATCATCTCCGTCCATCGGGCCCGGCTTCGCGGCAAGTTCGAGCTCTACCCCGTGCCGATGGCAAAGAGGCTCCCCCGCATCGGAGTGCCGCTCGCCGGGCGGGACCCGGACGTCGCGCTGGACCTCCAGCGCCTCGTGAATCGCTGCTACGACGCGGGGCGATACAGGGAGGTGCTGGACTACTCCCGGCACCCCAGACCGCTTCTCGAGGACGCGCAGGCGCTGTGGGCCGACGCGGTCCTTCGCCGCGCGGGCCTGCGCAAGAAAGCGAGGAGGGGATAGATGCCCGCCGCCAGCACGCTCCTCGACCCCGACTTCATGAACCGACTCGAGCAGCTCTCGCTCGTGTCGAGGAAGGTCTTCACCGGCAAGATCAAGGGCGAGCGCCGCTCGAAGAAGCGCGGGGTCTCGGTCGAGTTCGCCGACTACAAGAACTACACCCACGGCGACGACCTCCGCTTCCTCGACTGGAACATCTACGGCCGCCTCGACAAGCTCTTCGTGAAGCTCTTCATGGAGGAGGAGGACCTCCGCGTCTACGTCCTCCTCGACACCTCCCGCTCCATGATGTTCGGCGAGCCGACGTCGAAGTTCGACTTCGCGCGGAAGGTCGCCGCCGCCATCGCCTACATCGGCCTCTGCAACCTCGACCGCGTCTCCGTGCGCGCCTTCGCGGGGAACCTCACCGACAGCTTCCGCCCGACGCGCGGGAAGCGGCAGGTCTGGAAGCTCTTCGACTTCATGGGCGCCATCCAGTGCGACGGCACGACCTCGCTCCGCGACGCCTTCAAGCGGTTCGTCCTCGAGAACCGCGGCAAGGGGATCGTCGTCGTCGTCAGCGACTTCCTCGACAAGGAGAGCTTCGAGGACGGGCTGAAGTACCTCCTCTACAACCAGATGGACGTCTTCTGCCTCCACGTCCTCGCGGACGAGGAGGTCAACCCACCGTACGTCGGCGACCTCAAGATGGTCGACGCCGAGGACGGCGACGTCGCGGAGGTGTCGATCAGCGCGAGCGTGATGAAGGCGTACCAGCGCACCGTGAACTCGTTCTGCAACCACCTGAACACCTACTGCACGAAGAACGGCTTCAACTACCTCTTCACGACGAGCAACGTGCCGTTCGAGCAGCTCGTCCTCAACTACCTCCGCAAGGTCGGACTGACGAAGTAGCGCCATGCAGTTCCTCTCGGCCGCCTATCTCGGATTCGCAGCCTCGCTGCCGCTGCTGGTGCTTCTCTACATCCTCAAGCTCAAGCGGAAGGAGTTCCTCGTCCCGAGCACCTACCTCTGGCACAAGTGCGTCGAGGACCTGCGCGTCAACTCGCCGTTCCAGCGCCTCCGCAAGAACCTCCTCCTGCTGCTCCAGCTCCTCATCCTCGCGCTGCTGACGTTCGCGGTCGCGCGGCCGATGTTCAAGGTCCGCGACACGAAGGGGGGGATCACGATCCTCCTCGTCGACTGCTCCGCGAGCATGGGCGCGACCGACATGAGGCCGAACCGCCTGGAGGTCGCGAAGGCCGCGTCGCTCGAGCTGGTCGACGCGATGAAGGAGGGGGACCAGATGATGGTCATCTCCTTCGCGTCGAAGGCCTCCACCGTCTGCGTGCTCACGACCGATCGCGGGCAGGCCCGCGACGCGATCAAGGGGCTCAGGGTCCTCGACACGCGCACCGGACTGCGAGAGGCCCTCCTCATCGCCGCCTCCGCCGTCGCCGCCGCGCAGGAGCAGGGGAAGAAGTGCGAGGTGAAGGTCCTCTCCGACGGCGGCTTCGAGGAGGTCAGCTCGCTGCCGATCAAGAAGGACTTCCCGCTGTCGTACTTCCCGGTCGGCAACGCCTCGGCGCGGAACGTGGCGATCACCGCGCTCGAGGCGCGGAAGAACCTGAAGGTCGGCGAGGCGGCCCCCGGCGAGGAGCCCGACTACCAGATCTTCGTCCGCGCGCAGAACTTCATGAAGGAGGAGGCGAAGGCGCGCCTCATCTTCAGCCTGAACGACCGGCAGCTCGAGGTCCGCGACGTGACGCTGCCTCCCCCGGACCCCGACACGCACGCCCCGCAGCCCGTCTCGCAGGTCCTCGATCGCAAGGGGCTCGCCTCGGGGATCGTCCGGGTCGACCTGGAGTGCGCCGACGACCTCCCGACCGACAACGTCGCCTGGACCGTGCTCCAGAAGGAGCGCGACGTGAAGATCCTCGTCGCGACGGAGGGGAACTTCTTCCTCGAGAAGGTCCTCAACCTCGACCCGCGCGTGCATGTGTTCAAGACGAAGCCCGCGACCTTCTACGACGACGTCGGGAAGGGGGGCGGGACGGGGGAGTACGACATCGTCTGCTTCGACGGCGTGAAGTTCGACCCGAAGGTCCAGTGGAAGCCCACGGAGGGGAGCTTCTGGTTCCTCCACTGCGTCCCGCCGATCGAGGGGTACGCGGAGAAGCAGGAGGTGCAGCACCCGACGATCGTCGCCTCCGCCCCCGACCATCCCCTCACGCGCTACGTGAACTTCCACAACGTCGACGTCGCGAAGGCCTCGCAGATGGAGATCCCGAAGTACAGCGACACGATCCTGGAGGCGGACTCCGGGCCGCTGATCACGACCTACGTGCGCGGCAAGGTCCGCGCGCTCGCGGTCCACTTCGACCTCTACCAGTCGAACTGGCCGCTGCGCTATTCGTTCCCGATGTTCGTCACGAACGCGCTCCAGTGGCTCTCGGGCGCCTCCGCGCAGGCAAGCGGCGCGCAGGTCTCCGCGGGGGACGTGATCCGCATGGTGCCCGAGCGGGACGTGAACGAGATCGAGGTGATCCGCCCCGACGGGACCTCGCAGAAGTTCACCGTGGACGAGGACCGGAAGGTGCTCTACGCGGGCACGGACAAGCTCGGGGCGTACCGGATGCGGAGGGCGGGGAAGCCGGACGTCGTCTACGCCGTGAACCTCCTCGACCCGCAGGAGTCGAATCTCACGCCGCGGGAGACGTTCGAGCTGGGCGGCGGGGCGATCCTCGGGTCGGCGGACGCGGTCGCCACGAACAAGGAGTTCTGGTGGTGGCTCGCCGTCTTCGCCTTCGGGTTCGTGTGCCTCGAGTGGTGGGTGTACAACCGCCGTGCGTGGTAGACTCCCGCCTCCGCCCAGCACGGTGCGCGCGAGATGGAGAAGAGCGAGGAGCTGAAGCGCCACGAGGTCGACGTCGAGCGCCACACGCGCGGAAACGTCCTCTCGAAGATCATCCTCGGCGGCCAGGACGGGATCGTGAACGTCCTCGGCGTGCTGCTGGGGGTGGCGTCGGCGACCGGAGACCCGCGGGTCGTGGTCATCGCGGGGGTCGCGACGGCCGTCACCGAGAGCGTCTCGATGCTCGCGGTGGCGTACACGAGCGCGCGCGCGGAGGAGGACTACTACCGCGCCCAGCTCGAGCGCGAGGAGCGGGAGATCCGCGAGATCCCCGAGATCGAACGCGAGGAAGTCCGGCACATCTACCATCGGAAGGGATTCAAGGGCGCGGAGCTGGACCGCGTGGTCGAACAGATCACGAGCGATCCCGTCGTCTGGCGCGACGTGATGATGCGGGAGGAGTTGGGCCTCGAGGAGGTCTCCCGCGGCACCGCGCGGCGGGAGGCGCTCATCGTCGGGACGTCCGTGGTCGTCGGCTCGATCTTCCCGCTCGTGCCGTTCATCCTCGCCATCCCGAAGATCGCCTGGGTGAGCCTGCTGACCGCGGCGACGACTTCGTCGGTGCTCTCGGTCGGCGTGCTGGCAACGGCGGGGTGGGTGAAGGCGGTCTTCACGACGGGCTCGCGCGTGCGGAGCGCGGCCGAGATGGCCCTCGTCGGCGGCCTCGCGGCCCTCCTGTCGTACGTGGTCGGCCGGCTCCTCGGCGTCGCCGTCTGACGACGGCCTCCTTGCTGCAATCGCACCCGGACGTGTAGAATCCTCCTCCGAATGGCCGTGACCGAAGATCTGCTTGACCGCATTCTCGTCGTCGACGACGAAATCGCCCCTCGGACCCTCATGCGCGGGATGCTCGAGGAGGCCTCCTACCGCGTTACAGAGGCGGAGGGCGGCGCACAGGCGCTCGAGGCCGCCCTTCGCGATCGGCCGCACGTCATCGTCCTCGACCTCTCCATGCCCGGCATGAACGGCGACGAGGTCTGCCGCCGGCTGAAGTCCTCTCCCGAGACCGGCCGCATCCCCGTGATCATCGTCACGGGCATGACGGAGCCGGAGAACCGCACGCTGTCCCTCGCGAGCGGCGCGGACGAGTTCCTGCGGAAGCCGTTCTCCGACGTCGAGCTGCTGACGCGCATCCGCGCCGTCCTCCGCACGCGCCACCTCGTCGAGCAGGTCTCGCAGCTCCAGGCCCGCGAGGTCCAGGTCGTGCAAGACACGACCCTCCATCGGAACGACCCGCCGTGCGTCCTCGTGGTGGACGACGAGGAGAACGTCCGGGAGACTGTGCGGGCGGTCATGGAGGGGATGGGCGCCCAGGTCTTCTGCGCGGCCTCGCTCACCGAGGCTCGGACGCTCCTCGATCCCGCCCTCGACGTCGTCCTCCTCGACCTCATGCTCGGCGACGGGAGCGGCCTTGACCTGCTGCGCGAGATCCGCGCGGACGCCCGCCTCTCGTCGGTCTCCGTCGTCATCCTGACGGCGCTCGACGAGGAGCAGGACCGCATCCGCGGGCTCGAGGCGGGGGCGGACGACTATCTGACGAAGCCGACGGCCCCGCTGGAGTTGCAGGCCCGCGTGCGGCGGCAGGTGGTGAACAAGCGATTCCGCGAGGGGCTCCTCGCGCAGGTGGCGGAGGCCAACTCGCAGGCATCGACCGACGGGCTGACGCAACTCTACAACCGGCGCCACCTCGACGACGCGCTTTCCAAGCTCATCACAAGCTCCATCCGCCAGGGTCAGGACCTCTGCGTCCTGATGGCTGACGTCGACCACTTCAAGGCGGTCAACGATCGACACGGCCACGCGACGGGGGACGACGTCCTCCGCGCGGTCGCCAGGGCGCTCCGCTCGAAGCTCCGCGGGATGGACTGGATCGCGCGGTACGGCGGCGAGGAATTCGCGGTGATCCTGCCGATGACGGAGCTGGAGACTGGCGCCTGTGTGGCGGAGCGCGTGCGGGAGGGGATCGCGAACCTCCAGATCCTGGTGGACGGGATCACGGGGGCGCTCGGCGTCACGGTGAGCATCGGCGTCGCGGCGCTCAGGAGGGAGCGGCTCGACGCAGCGGAGCTGCTCGCCCGCGCGGACAAGGCGCTCTACGCGGCGAAGCACGGCGGTCGGAACCGTGTCTGCGTGTACGGGCGGTAGGCCGCCGCGCGCAGGAGCGTCAGGGGCGGGGCTCGGCATCCTCGGGACGGACCGCGAAACCGATGCGCGGGAGCGACTGCAGGAACTCGTCGCGCCCCTTTCCGCACATCCCCGCCGCCTGCGCGGAGGTCGCGTTCCCAAGCTCGTACAGCTTCGCCGCGAGGAGCAGGCGCGCGTCCTCCGCGAACTCCTCGGGCGTGAGCCCCGAGGCGGCGAGGAGGTCCTCTCCGTATCGGATCTCCAGCGTCCGCTGCGGCGGCGCGGGGGGAGGGGCCGTGATCGGCTTCGTGTCCTCGTCGGAGGGGCGTCGGGCGGGAGGAGGCGGCGCCGGGGCGGCGACCGCCTTGAGCATCGACGATGACGGGCGGGTGACGCCGAACTCCATCGTCCCGAGGTCGTGGGGGTCGGCCTGGCGGGCCGCCTCGAAGGCCTCCCTCGCGGTCTCTTCCGTGACGTCGTCGGGGAGCGTGCGGGCGAGGCGGAGCATCCGTTCCAGGGTCGCCTCGTGGATTCCGAGCCACTCCGCGGCGACGGCGGTGGTGAGCGATTCCTTCGGGTAGGTCTCGATGCGGAGGAGGAAGTCGGCGGCGGCATGGGCGGTGAGGAGACCCATGCGGACCCAGAGCATCGCGGGGCGTCCCCAGTCGAAGCGCCGCAGCGTGGGGGGCTCGGGGAAGTCGGCGAAGACGGCGGTGCCGATGGCGACGGCGTCGGCGGGCGGCGCGGGCCTGGGCGCGCCGACGGCGGGGAGTCCGTCGGCGGTCGGCCTCCTGCGGAAGGCGGCGACGAGGTCGGCGTCGGAGCAGCCGCGGGGCAGGCGGCGGACGGCGCGGATCAGGCCGTCGAGCTCCCCCTCGGAGATGTGGAGCCACTCTGCGATCTGCGCGGGGCCGTGGGATTTCCCGAGTCCCTGTCGCAGACGCGCGCGGACCTCCTCTCCCTTCTCGCGCGTGAAGAGGTGGAGACGCGCGCCGAACTCCACGAGCACGGCGAGGTCGAGCGGCCGCTGCGGCGGGGCGACGGGGTCGGGCATGGGCCTCTACTTTATCTCCCAACTCAGGTCGGCGCCGGGCTCCTCACGCTCGGGGACGCAGGGCACGTTCTCGCCGTGGTCGGTGAGACCTGCTCGGAGGACAGGCGAGCCGGCGCGCGCGTCAGGGTCGGTCGCCACCTCGGAGGCGATCCAGCTCGGCACGGAGGCGGCGGACCTCCTCCTCACGCGTGGGGAGTGGGTCGGTCGCGCCGGGCACGTACAAGCGGAGGTGCCGGCCCACCGAGGCCAACTCCAGCCCCAGCTCACCGCTGGACAGCCGCCCCGAGGGCCCAGCCGCGATCGGCTGGTACACCCCCTCCTGGAGGAGGAACCCGCGGAGGCGCGTCGGGATCCAGTCGGCCCGCGGATCGAAAAGGAAGTACTCGCGGACCCCGAGGACCTCCCGATACTTCGCCATCTTCTCGCCCAGGTCCTCCATGCGCGTGTTCTTCGAGCTCACCTCGATGACGAAGGAGGGGGAATGGCCGCCTTCTTCCCAGACTCTGTAGATGTCCCGCTGGTGGTTCGGAACCCCCCTTACGACATAGACGTCGGGGCAGACACAGTCGCCGGGCACGCCTTCCGTGTAGTAGAGGAAATTGTTCCCGGAGACGTACACATTGGCATCGCCCTGGAAGAAGTCCTTGAGGACGTTGATGAGATAGTCCTTCATCTCGTCCCGATGGTCGTCCGATTCGCCCATGGGTCTGCCGTCCCTCGTGGGGTACTCGATTGACTTCGCCTGCAGCGCCTGCCGCGGGTCCATGTCGCGTCTCCCAAACACCTGATCCGTCTGCATCGTAATCCTGGCACTGCCTGGGGTCAACGACGCGGTCCGAGAGGAGCATGGAATGGGTGTCCTCCACGTTCTGGCGGCCTTCCTCGTCCTCGTGCACACGGCCCTCGCGGGCGACGAGCCGCGCAGGCTCCTCGTCGTCGCCCCGAAGGCGTTCCACGAGGCGCTGGGCGGGTTCGTCGAGTTCAAGGCGAAGCGCATGCCGACGACGCTCGTCGCGCTGGAGGACGTGCTGCAGTCCGCCGAGGGCGCCGACGACGCCGAGAAGGTGAAACGCTACCTGTACGGGGAATGGAAGGAACGAGGCTTGCGCTACGTGCTCCTGGTCGGAGACGCCGACGTCCTCCCCGTACGGTACATGGTCCTCGACCGCTGCACCGAGCCCGCGTTCGACTATGCCTTCTATCCGAGCGACCTCTACTACGCAGACCTCGCGCGCGAGGACGACTCGTTCGACGATTGGAACGGCGTGAAGGAGGGGTTCCACGCGAGGTACTTCGGCGAGGTCCGCGGCGAGAAGAACAAGAAGGACCCGATCAACTACGACAAGGTCGACTATCGCCCCGACATCGCCGTCGGAAGGTGGCCCGCCAGCACGATTGACGAGGTCCGCATCGTCGCAGGGAAGACGATGGCGTACGAGCGCGGGGTGGAGGAGGGGACCTCGCCGGGCCTCCGCCGCGCGGGGATGTTCGTCGTCGACGGCTGGGTCGATGCGCGCGAGCAGTTCGAGATGCTCGCGAAGCGGCTCGCGGGGTGGGAGGTCGAGCGGCGGTTCTACGGCTCGAAGCCGGGGCCGACGGAGGCGGAGGTCGTGAAGTTGCTGAACGCCGGCGCGGGGCTCGTCGTGCACGGTGGCCACGGCGCGGACGACCAGTGGGGAGGGTGCTTTTCGGTCGGCTCGCTCGCGCAGGGGAAGAACGCCGACCGCCTGCCGGTGATGATCTCCGCGGGGTGCTGACGGCCAGGTTCGCGACGCTCCCTCCGTATGAGGCGTACGTCGACGTCGAGGGCGTCGAGCACGCGGGGACGAACAACGGCGAGGTGTTCCACGAGCCGCCGCCGCCGCCCGCGTGCTATCAGAAAGGGAAGTACAACCCAAGCATCTTCTTCCAGGGGATGAAGTTCATGCTCTTCGGCGACCCCTCCGCGCCGATGCCCGCGACGCGGTAGGTTCGGCGCTACCCATGCGGCGGCGGCGGACCGCAGGCCTCCTCCAGCGTCAGCGGGCGAGAGGCCACGAACGGGGCGCTCCGGGTCGCGCACGGCTCCGCGCTGCACCCCGAGCAACCCGGGTCGTGACACGGGTCGAGGTGGAACGCGATCTCCGCCGTCAGTCCCGTCCGATCGCGCACCACGCGTTCGAACGCCTCCAACGCCTCGTGCGCCTGCCGCACCGTCCAGTTCTCCGGGACGAAGACGTGCCCGTCCACGTGGACCTGGCGCCCATGGCGCAGCGCGCGCAGGCGGTGCAGCCCCGCCAGGCCGGGCACCTTCGCCTCGTTGAACGCATCCACGAGCTGCCGCAGGAGGTCGGGGTCCTCGCGATCGAGGAGCTCGCCGGCCGCCTTCCGCACCAGCCCCGCACCCGTCTTGGCGAGGAACAGGCCCACGAGGAGCGCCGCGATCGGGTCGAACCAGAGGACCCCCGTGAGACGCACGAGGCCCAGGCCGATCAGCACGCCTGCCGTCGTCCAGACGTCGGAGAGGATGTGGATCCCGTCCGCGACGAGCGTGGGAGAGGCGGTGCGGCGTCCTGCGCGGAGGACGAACGCGCCCAGCGCGAGGTTCGCGACCGCGGCCCCTGCGGTGACCGCGAGGCCGACGTCGATCGACTTCACCTCCGGCCCGTGGATCATGACCTGGATCGCCTGGTATGCGATCAAGAGCGCCGCGAAGGTGATGAGGCCCCCCTCGAAGGCGGCCGCGAGGTGCTCGATCTTGCCGTGGCCATAGGGATGGTCGCGGTCGACGGGGTTCTCCGCGTATCGGATGGCGATCACCGCGAACGTGGCGGCCACGACGTTGACGGTGGACTCGAGCGCATCCGAAAGGACCGCACTCGACCGGGTCATGTGCCAGGCGACCATCTTCGCCGCGAAGATCGCGGTCCCCGCGACGGCGGAGGTGATGGCAGCGCGGAGGCGCGTCCTGGAGGCGAGGGCGTCGTTCGGCATGCGCAGGGGGCCTCATTCGGCGAGACGAGTTCTCATACGTGGTACCGCCCTCCACGTCAATATCCGCCGTCCGGCATTCCGCTTGTGCCCCGCCGGGCCGCGACGTAGCATCGCCTCCCCGCCCGCGACACAGGGGGCGCCCGCATGCGCTTCGTCCTCCTCTCGTGCCTCCTCTTCTCCGCTTCGATTTCCGCCGAGGAGGCCTCCCGCTTCGAGAAGGACATGACGGACTACGCGCTGTGGAGGCTCCCCGCGGGGAAGGTTCCTCCCGACGCGCGATACATCCAGATGGAGGTGCGCTCACTCCGCTTAACGCCAAGGAGCCCTCGGGAGGAGCTGCTGGCGGCGCACGCGGAGGCCTCGGTCGTCGTTCGCCTCGACCAGGACCGCGGGCCCGTGAATCCGATCTGGAAGGACGCCTGCCGTTCCAGCGCGAGCTTCCAGGCGCTGAGGCAGCGGATGTACAAGGTCTTCGGCTCGGCGTCCTTCGGCCCGAACTACGCGCCGAGGGACGGGCCCGACGGGAAGTACGATTGGATTGGGGCGGACGCGCAGCTCGAGCTGGCGCGGAGGTCGGCCTCGATCACGCAGGTGGTCATCGGCCGAGACGCGCCGCCGTGGCTGTGGCCGGCCGCGCTGCCGGGCGAGGACCTGCAGGAGCGGTTCGGCACGTGGAAGCGCGGCCACCTGCGGCCCCCGAGGGACCTGGCAGCGTACGAGGAGGTCGTCTTCCGACTCGTCCGCCACCTGAACGTTGAGAAGAAGTTCGGCGTGCACTCGTTCCTCGCGTGGAACGGGACGAACAGCACGCAGTATTTTCTCGGGACGATGGGGGAGTTCGCGAAGGTCTACGGCGCGTGCGCGAGAGCCGTGCGGCGGGCCGACCCGGCCGCGAAGGTCGGGGGGCCGTCGCCGGACCCGCTGCTCGACGCGGACTGGGTGGAGCAGTTCGTGCGGCACCGCGCCGAGGAGAACACGCCTCTCGACTTCGTCAGCTTGCACAACTACAGCCTGTACGCCGACCAGTCGCGCCGGATGGCGGAGTGGACGAGGGGGCTTCTCGCGGCGACGCCGCGCCTCCGCGACGCGGAGATCCACGTGGACGAGTGGAACTCCGGGTTCGCGAACCCGCTGGTGAAGGCGCAGACGGACTTCAAGAGGGGGGTGATGAGCGCGGCCTATGCGGCGGCGACGTTCGGGGAGATGACGGAGGGGGGCGTCGCCTATGCGTGCTACTCGGCCCCCACCGAGGGATTTGGGCTCCTGGGGACGCGCCTGGAGGAGGCGGACGGGACGCCGCTGCCGATCTACAACGCGTTCCGGCTCTTCGGCCTTCTCTCGGGGCGCCGCTGCGCGGTCGCGGTGGAGCCTGCGGGCACGGGGATTGGCGGCCTTGCCACGCGCGACGGCGACCATGTGCGCGTCGCGCTCTGGGGATACGCAGCGGAGCGGCAGCCCTCGGACGCGGCGATCCCGGTGCGGGTGACGCTTCGCCTCGAGGGCGCGCCCTGGCCTGCGGGCGCGCGAACGGCGCGGGTATGGCGGATCGACGATACGCACAGCAACCTCGCGGCGGGGAAGGCGCACGGGGCGCTCGAGCGGGGCGACGATGCCTCCGTGGTCGTGAAAGACGGCCGCGCGCAGGTGAGGTGGTCGTGGGCGTGCCGGGCGTCCTGCTCATCGAGATCGAGTGAACGGCCGATGGGGTCGATGGCGGACTACCGCGCCTCGCGGGCACATCGGCGGTTGAGATTGCCTCCCTTCGTCTGTAGAATCCTCGCAGTGGGTATCGAAGCAGCCGATGGTCGTCGTCTTGGCCTACAATCTCAAGACCCTCATCCGCGACCATCCCGTCGCTACACGCTTCCTGCTCCCCCTGGCGCTGTCTCGGTTCGGAGGGGGGTTAAGCGGGCAGATTCAGATCCGAGTCGAGAGGCGCGCCCCGTTTCGTCGGCAGAGGGATATCCTCATCACCTGGGACCTCGACGAACTCGCTGTTGAGCTGGATTATGTGGGCATTCACGATGACCTTCGGAGGCTTGACGCGACGGACCAAAGCCCAGACGAACGAACCATGAAGGCCGCCGAAGTCGTGGCGATGGTGGTGATGCGGTTGCTCGTCGGGGCAAAGTTCACAGGGCGCGCTCCGCGGTCGAGAAGGAGTCGCCCCACTTTCGCAGACTTCTACTTGGACGACACGCAGGACAAGATGATCGAAGTCGCTGGTCGCGCATCGGGCGACCCTGGGGGCCTCTTTCGGCTGAAGCCCAAGCAGATTCTCCGCAACTCAACCCTCGCCAGTGCATGGGTGAGCGTGCCGGTGTTCATGAGTCGGACCAATGCAACAGGAAGAGTGAAACCGTGAGGGCGCTAGACCCGGACACCCGTGCGGACCTCGACCGTGCGACCACGAATGCTTCGCGCGGCATCCTGGAGGCGGAGTGCCAGGAAGTGCTTCGGCGCCCGTATGAAGCTGCTCTCGCCTACCTCGGCGCCGCGCTCGAGTTCAAGGCCGCCGCCGAGGTTTCGGCAGCCACCGGCTCTGCACCTGGTGCTGCGGAGAAGTACCTCGACGCGGCTCAGTCCTTTCTGAACGCCGACTCGTGGATCGAGGCCGACCGTTGTCTTCGCTCGGCCGTGGATGTGATCGAGGGGCAGAAGGAAGGAGGGCGCCTCGCGCACCTCCGCAACAGGACCGCAGAGATCAAGCGGGAGCTCCGCGCCGTCATTCAGGAGGAGACTGCCATTCGGCGAGTGATCCAGGGCCGGACAGGCGGACTGGACCAAGTCGATCCGAAGTTCCTCGAGGAATCACTTGGACGATTCCCAGGACTCCCCCTCCTCCACTATTGCGCGGCCATCCACGCATTGGAGAGGGGAGAACGCGAACTGGCATTTGAACACGCAGAACTTGCTCGCCGTCTCCACCCCTGGGACGCCCGTTGGTGGGCGGGGCTCGCCTATGTGCTGCTTCAATCGAAGCGCCCCGACGAGGGCCTTCGTCTTGCCGGGCACGCACTGGAGTTGTTCCCGACGGATCCGCGGCTGCGCACCATCGCGGGGGTGTTGGCGTACGACTGTGCGCGACACCATCGTACTCCTGCAGCTCATGAAAGCGCCCGGCATCGTCTGGACGAGGCCATCAAACAGGAGACAATCGACAGCGGCGAGCGACTCCGTCTTCTCATGATGCGTGCCGACACGGAGTATCGCCTTCGCAACTTCGCGCAGGCGGGGAAGTCCATGGAACAAGCGCAACTCCTTCTCGACCAGGATCCGACCCTCGCCCGGACGCCGACGTTTCGCGTCTTGCGCGCTCAGCTACCCGTCGCAAGAAGGCGGCTGGCGCGCGCCGGTTCGCATGCGCCGCGCACCGAAGCCGGTCTCCTGAGTGCCGACGTGATTGCCGCGATCCGACCACGCGTGCGAATCGCGTAGCGATCACGTGCCTGCGAAGGGGGTACCCGCAGCATGAGCGACCTCCCGCGCGAAGAGCCATCGAAGGAGGAGCTCGAGCGGCGGATGGCCTGGTTCGAGGAGTACTCGGCGCGCCTGGACGTTCAACCGGCGGGACTGCCGCTGCGTTGCCCATGCTGCGGCTGCAGGACGCTCGAGGAGAGAGGCGGCCACGGCATCTGTCCCGTCTGCTTCTGGGAGGACGACGGGCAGGATGACTACGACGCGGACGCCGTACGAGGCGGGCCGAACGGGCGGAACAGCCTCACCCATGCCCGGACGAACTTCAGGCAGTTCGGGGCGTGCGACCCGCGAGTGCTGTCGGCCGTTAGGCCGCCTCGCCCCGACGAGTTACCAGAGCCCGGTACGACTCCTAGCGCGCCCGGCGGGGTGGGGATCGATGTCGTGCGATCGGTCGTCAGGGAGTTGGCCGACATACTCGCGCGCGGCGAGTACGACGCGGTGATTGCCCGTTGCGACGTGTCACGACTCACGAGCGCGGATCTGCGGGGAGTTCTCCGGGAGTACGGACGGACCCCCATCGAGCCGCCTGGTGACGCGTTCGACCGTCTCGATGTGGTGCGATCCAATGCCACCACGCAGACGTAGTCGGTACATGTGCCGATCTGGACGCGAGAGGAGGGTCGTTCCGACTTGACCCTCATGCTCACGATCGTGCTTGGACCTCGCGGGCCGATTGTGGAGTTGGACGACCTGCACGTCCTCTAGGCTGGCGAACGCAGGCCCAGGGGGATTGCCGCGACATGGGAGATCGTGTACCATCGATCGGGCAATCGCCGATGGTGGGTTGCTTTCTTCTCTCCTGAGGTTGCGATGCCGGCGCGGCGAAACGGGAACGGGCGGAATGGCGGCGAGGGGGCGAGAGAGGACGTGCCTCGCTGGGTGCGGACCCTGTTCGACCAGCACGAACGCCGCATGGCCGCGCTCGAGCGAGCGCACGAGGAGCACGAGGAGAGGATGGCCAAGCATGAGACTTGGATGGCGGACTACGAACGCCACCTCGATCACCTCGAGCGGTCGCAGAAGGCGCTCGACGAGCGCGAGCGCCAGCGGACCCGCGCCATCGTGCAGGAGTTCTCCCGCATGGACCGCGAGCGGAAGGCCGAAGCGGCGCGCAACCTCGCCGAGCATCGCGAGATGATGGCCGCGCTGAAGGACCTGCGCGACAGCCTGCGGAAGTAGCGCCCGCCCGTCCCCAGGCATCCTCGACCAGACCCCACCTCAGCTTGTTCACGTACTCGAGGAGCTCCGCCTCCATCGCGCGTGTCCTCAGGAACGCGCGCGAGCCCGACGGGCTCCCGGGGCGACTCCCCTTCGTGTGGCTCACGCCGCAGAGGGCGCGGGACACCATCAGAGCCCCAGGTGGATCCGCAGTGCCGCGTCGATCTCTCGCATGCGAGCGTCGGGCAGGTCTCCGAGGGGCGAGGGGGACAGCCGCGTCGCGTCCCCGGTTCGGACATGCGCGCAGTTGACGATGCTCCGACGGCGGAGACCCGCAACCCCGGCGTCGACGGGCACGCACACAGGATAGGATGCGATCTTCTCCAAATAGCCCACGACGGGATCGAGGCGCACCAACACCACACTTCCGCGGCGGTAGCGGCTCATCGCCGTGACGTCCGCGGCCAGGGCGCATCGGCCGAAGCCAGTTCATCCTGCAGCTTCGTGTTGATGCCGTTCAGCCCCCTGTAGGCCTCGTCAAGCCGCCGCGCAAGAAGCTCGGTTTCGATCCGCGCGACGTGTTCCCTCACCGCGTCGCGGACGATGGCCGTCTTCGACTTCCCGGTCGCCCGGGCGCCACGCTCCAGCAGGGCGATGAAGCCCGCGTCGGCCAGGAAGTGAACTCCCTTCCTGCTCTTCGGATTTCCCATGGTTTCCTCGCATCGGGCACGACCAAGAGTGTACCAGGTACATGACCCGTCTCGGCTCACATGGCTGCTCACGCTTCCGCAGGGGATACGGTGCGGCGCAGCAACTCGAGCTGGATCTCCTGCACCGTCGCCTTGTGCAGCGCGGGGCCGTCCTTGGGCATGATGATCCTCCTCACTCCTTGGTCGATTGGAAGAGGTCCCAGACGCCGTCGTCCCACCATTCCTGCGAGAGGATGTACGCGATCACCGGGGCGCCGTGCGTCTGCTCCTCGTGCAGCGGAAGGCCGAGATTCTCCGCAAACCGAAGGTCGTAGTCGAGGAAGGCCGCCTGCACGTCCGGCGCGGCCGACTCGGGATAGACGCCGAAGCAGACGAGGGTGTCCGCCTCCGAGAGAGCGACGAGCTGGCGCGCGACCACGTGCCCCCGCGCATCCCGCGCGTAGACGACCTGCTTGTTGACGTCGAGCACCACCGCCGCCGCCGAGTAGGCGCAGATCTGCCCGAGTCCCAGGCAGCTCCCCACGTACGTCCCGAGTTTGAGCGCCTCCAACGGGTCCTGCTCGAGCGCGAGGTCCAACCTGCCCCAGCCACGCACCTCGCACGGGAAGCGCACTCCACGCGTCCACGTCGCCGCGTCCACGCGCGGATGGCGGGCGAGCCACTCCCGCGTGGCAGGGTGCGCCAGCAGATACTCCGCCGGGGGGCGCCCGTTGGCGATCGCCGCGAGCAGCTTCCGGAGCCCTCGCCGGTTTCCCTTGGCGAACCGCAGCATTTCCAAGGCGTGCCGTAGCGCGGCGTGCCGACGGTCGAGCACCAGCCCGCGCCCCATCGCCTCGACAGCCAGCTCCTCGAGCAGCGCGATCCGCACCCGCGTCAGCCGCCCCCCAAGCACGCGCATGTGCCGCTCCATCTGCCCCCGCGTGAGCGTACCTCCGCGCTCCACGTGCTCCCGCAGCCGCCTCGGGATGGGATTCACACCCGCAGGCGCATGCCGCCTCAGCAGCGAGACTACCTGCGACGCAGGACGCTTGAGGAAGTCCGGCGCGGAGAGAGGATGTCCCTCCAGCTCCGCGAGCACGCGCGTCCGCTCAGGCTCCGACACGCTCCCCAGCACCTTGGCCGCGCGCAGGAGCGGGCCCGGGAATCGCAGGAAACCGTCTTCCACGAGCGACGGGAGGCGGCCCGCGAGGGTCCAGATGCCGCCCTCCATCCGCTTGTTGCTGAAGAAGCCGCGATCGACCTCCTCTTCCATGCGTCGGAAGCTGCGGTCCGGAGCGCCGAGGACCACGGAGGAGGCCGCAGCCGGGAGCCTGTCGATGAAGTGGGCGACCACCCACGAGGCCAGGTCCTCCACGTCGAACGGCGGCCGCGCGAGGCGGACCGCCATCGCGATGGCCACCGGCATGTACTTCTCCAGCTCCTCGAGCCGGTCCCAACGACGGAACGAGGTGCCCATGGCCTTGATGAACTTCCCCTGATGGTCCGACGGGACGCTTCGCAGCATCTCTACGATCCGCGGGAGCTCGCGACGGAGGTACCTCCATTTCGCCAGGCAGCCCTCCTTGTCCGTGTCGTGGTGGACCACCTCGGTCATGACCTCGAGGAGGTCCATGGCATACCAGGGGTCAAGGCTGCTCCACTCAGTGCTTCGGATCACGTCGCAGAATCCCGGCAGGACCGCGCATCGCTGCCAGAGGCTGAGCGCGAAGCCCCCCCAATGAAGCTTCATGGCCGGCTCGAGGTGGGAGAGGAGCTCGCGCATCTCCCGCGCGGGATAGTCAGCGCACACTGGGACCGGCTCGGAATCCGGCTCCCCCCCCGATCGGCCGGTCATGCAGGGCGAAGCCAGCTTGGCCAGCGGGACGCCGCCCCCCCTGCGTC
>Ga0082335_1004708_pt1 | contig 20015 bp, 20 predicted proteins | sample Subgrocontami58m_FD_72375 | JGI IMG/M metagenome (GOLD analysis project Ga0082335, IMG submission 72375) | Subsurface groundwater microbial communities from S. Glens Falls, New York, USA - GMW37 contaminated, 5.8 m (SPADES assembly) (version 2) ... | reverse complement strand
GGAGAACTAAAGAAGAAAGCACTTTTTAAAGAAGAGAATATTAGCAGAGCAATCTTCCGAGAAGAAATAAATATTATTTTATTTTTATTGAAAAAAATCGGGGTTATTCAAAGTCCTCAATTTATAAAACTTGTTATGCTATAATATATATGTTTATGGAATCAAATAAAATAAAAATAAAGGTGAAAAGAGTGCATTCAGGAGCAATTCTTCCACATTATGTTCACGATGGCGATGCAGGTATGGACTTATATGCAATAGAAGATGTTATCCTCTGGCCGAACGAGCCTGTTGCGGTTCGAACAGGACTTTCAATAGAGCTTCCAAAAGGTTATGTTGCTTTGGTTTGGGATAAATCTGGTTTAGCTTTAAAGGAGGGCATAAAAACAATGGCAGGAGTATGCGATGCCAACTATCGCGGAGAATATAAAATCGTTCTTCTAAATACAACCAATCAATATTATTACATCGATAAGGGCGATAAAATAGCGCAACTTCTTATTCAACCAGTAATACAAGCAGAAATCGAAGAAACCCACGAGCTTTCTGAAACAAATCGGGGAGCAGGCGGGTTTGGCTCAACAGGAATACGTTCTCCCAAAGAAAACGAAAACAAAATCGAAACAAATCCTGAATTAAAGGTCGAGCCAAAAATAGAAGAAAAAAAGCAACAGGCAGCTTTAGCATAATTAATGAAAATATTGAGTAATTCTTTATAGTTTAAAACAAATCTCCCGCTTAACAACAAGTCTTGCTCAAGAAGCTGTAATTTCCAAGTTTTTAAATTATTAATAGGTTTTTAGATTTTTGCGTATACCTATAGGAAATCACTTTAATAATCGAACATATTAACGGGTGATTTCCCATCTAGTAAATAACAAAAAACTTACGGAAATTAATGTTATGTCCATAAACTTAAACCACACCATTTATGGCATGAAAATTGCTAAATTTTCAGGGCAGGAAATTTCATTGAAATTTCCTTCATCCAAAAAACAAGGGGCTTTCAACTAAAAGCATTTTAGTCTTATGTATCTGAATAAAAAAATGCTTTTAGTTGTACAAACCCCCACTTTTAAGTGGGGGTGCCCCATTGTTTTTTTGATTTACTATAATAAAGTAAAATTAGGATTAATCTAACAAATCGAATTCAACTTTGCTTCTCCAACCTGCTTGCTTGCAATTTGCTTACTTGAAACTTCTGCTTATGAATTCTAGCATTACTACTATTTTATAAATGCTAATTTCTCATTATATCCGTGAAAACAGAAAGAAAACTCAATGAGCTTGAATATGATTTAGAACTCGACAGAGTTGCAAATGAAATAAAAAAACAAAAAGCAAAAAAAGTTCTAATTCAACTTCCTGACGGTTTAAAGCTATATGCAACGCAAATAGTTCAAGAAATAAAGAATAAGCTAAAAGAAAAAACTCAAAACAAAACTGAAATTTTAATTTGGATGAATTCTTGTTATGGCGCCTGCGATGTTCCTCTAGAAGCAGAGAGAATTGGAGTGGATATGATTATTCAGTTCGGACATAGTGCATGGGATTTTTCTAAAAAGAAGAGCATTAAAGTTGTGAGATAATATCCATTTTATCACATAAATCATTAAAAATCGAATTTTCTTGTCTCTTTTATGTAAAAGATGGCATTTTTTGGCCTTATCAATAATAGTGAAAACCTGTATTTTCCAGGCTGTTTTACTAGCAGTTTTATTGAAAAATCAGCAGAAAATTATGTCAAAATTCTTAAAAAACTTGATATAGATTTTAAAGTTCAAAAAAGTGAAAGATGCTGCGGCGGTTTTTTGGACGAAGCCGGGTATGAAAAACAACTTAGAAAAACCGCAAAAGATAATAGAGAGTTTTTTGCTAATAAGGGTTTTAAAAAAATAATTACCAGTTGTCCTTTATGCTTTAACACTTTCAAGAATTACAAGGATTTAATGCCTGATTGGAGCATAGAGCCAGAATTTATCACAACTACAATTCTCAATCAATTAAAAAAGCGAAGTAATCTTGCAATGAAATATTTTTCAGAACCAGTAGCTTATTATGATTCTTGTTATCTCTCTAGATATTTAGGCCTAACCGAAGAGCCTAGGGAACTTCTTGAAATGCTTGGATACACTATTACAGAGCTTCCAAAAAATCGCGAAGAAACTTTGTGTTGTGGTTCATGCGGAAATCTTCCAAAAACAAATCCAGAGCTTGCAAAAAAAATTGCAATAAATTTTATTAAAATGCTTCAGAGAAAGAACATAAAAAAAATAATAACTGCGGATGCTCGAGCATATGCTCATCTGAAGGAAAATCTTGAAGCCATGAAATTAAATGAAGAAATAAAGCTTTTGGAATATTCAGAAGCGCTTTGCGAAGCGATGGGGATAACGTAACATGAAAGAAAAAATAGGAATAATTGGAAAAGGATTAATAGGAACAGAATTGGTTAAAAGGCTTAATGAAGAAGATTACAAAATTCCATTTGTAGCGAGAAGTTCAGGAATTTATGCAGGAGATTCGGAAAGAAAAATTGATAATTTAGAAAATTATAAAAAATATATTCCTGAAGTTGATGCCTTATGCCTGGCTATACCAACAATCGATGACGGTAGCACAGCACTTGACTATATTCTTACGGCCTTAGTCCATAATAAACCGATAGCGACCTGTGAAAAAGGCGCCCTCTCAAATTATTTTCCAGAATTAAAAAATGGTTTGGATAGAATAGGTTTTAGCGCAACAGTAGGCGGAGGAACAAGATTATTGAGATGGGGTCGGGAAAGAATAAATTCTCATGTAATGGAAATTCATGCAGTTTTAAATGGCACATTAAACTATGTTTTTTCCCAAATAGCTCAAGGAAGAACTCTAGGCGAAGTTGTAGATGAAGCTAAAAAACTAGGATATGCTGAGCCCGGAGCAGACAGTCATCTGGATGTTATTAATATGGAAGCCAATAGAGATATTCCAATGAAAACAGCAATATTGTTTAATATGTTGGGTTTAGGAGAGATTAGAGCAAAGAATATAGAAACAAAACCCATAGGAGAAATATGCCTGCAGAAATTAATAAAACAAGCAAAACAAAGAAGATATATTGTTTCTATAACTAGTAAAAAACTGGATGATGATATAATCGGTGGATTTAACTATGAATCTAATGGTTGGTTTATTTCCGCAGGATTTAAGCAAACTGATGAAAACCCTCTTTTCTCCAGACTAAAAGTTAGTGGCGTTAATAATGCTTTATTATTTTATGAAGGAAAAGATGGAAAGAATGGAACCTATGATACTTCTGGACAGGGCGCCGGAGAAAATCCAACAAGTTCTTCGATGATTAAAGATTTAGAAATTTTATTAAAAAATAAACAAAAATAACATGACAAAAACAACAAAAAACAAGATAGTCTACGAAGAAAACATAAATAATATCAAAGGAAAAGCTCTAGCGATAGTTTTTCCTGAAAATCTTCAGGAAATCAAAAATCTTGTTAAGCTGAGCGACCACGATATTATCGCAAGAGGAAGCGGCACGAGCTTTTCCGGAGCAGTTATACCAAAAAATTCAGTGATAGTTGATTTCTCCAAAATGAATGAGATTATAGAAATTAATCCCTCTAAAAAAACTGCTATCGTCCAGCCAGGAGTTTTACTGGCAGAATTAAATGAAGAACTTGAACCTTATGAACTCGAGTTTCCAATAGAGCCATTATTTTCAGGAATTGAAACTATTGGAGGAATAATCGCAAAAAATTCTTCAGGAAATAGAGAGATAAGATATAATCGCGCAATAAACTGGGTAGATTCGCTCGAGATTATAAATGCAAAAGGCGAGCAGCAAAAAATTTCAAAATCTGATTTAAGCGATTTTGTAGGCATGGAGGGAATAACCGGAATTATAGTGAAAGCGACTCTCCGTTTAACAAACAAAAAAACAAGAACAATGACTATTTTAAAGGCGAATGCACTCGAGGATATTTTTGCCGCAAGCAAACGTATGCGCTTCGACCAGGAAGTTAGTTCTATAGATCTGTTGAATAAGCAAATATCCTCTCTTCTTGGATTGGAGAACCGTTACCATCTTTTTATCGAATATGAAAGTGACAAGGGAAGTTTTAAAGGAGACGATTATGAAAGATTCGTCAAACTAAAAAATCGTGCTTACAAACGAATAGCCTTGGAGGGATATTGCATTCTTGAAAATATGAAATTTCTTTTTGATAGTCTTCAAGATTTCATAATCTATCTCGAAGAGAGAAGGATTCCTTATTTTTGCCATATGGCTTCAGGGATTATTTACCCGCTCTTTAAAAATGATGAGAAAGAAAAAATTATTCATGTTGATGCAATGAAATTTGCTCAGAGACTGCGGGCGAAAATTGGATATAATCTTGGAGTAGGGTTGATTAATCGGGATTTTCTTGAAGTAGGAGAGGCTGATTTGATAAAGAGAATCAAGAATCGCTTAGATAGGGATAATAAATTTAATCAGGATAAAGTTATTTCAGCTAAGTTCGCAGAAGCTCCTCCAAGAAAAAGGGAGCAGGTTGAAAGAAAAATCGAAGAATCAGTTAAGCAAACAGAAAATCCCTTAGAAGAAATAAAGAAAGAAGAATTAATGGAAAACGAAAGCAAAGAGAAACAACAGGAGCAGTCTGTGCAGGATTTAATAGATGAGCAAAAAGAAAAACCCCTAGAAGAACCAATCATAGAAGAACAGGAAAAAACTGAAGAAGAAAAGCAGAAAGATGAAAAAAAAGGAAACGAAGAACAGCAAGTAAAACAAGAAATTAAAATAGACGTTCCTGCAGAAATCCCCAAGGTTGTTACAGTAGGCGATTTAATAAAAAGCGGAGAGCTCAAGCTTCCTGAAGAAAACAATAAAGAAAATAAGCAAGAGGATACAAAAAAGCAGGAAATTTCTCCAGAAGAGAAAGAAAAAATAAGAAAAATAGCTTCTGGCTTTTTCGCAGGCGGTAGAGATACTAAGGAGGAAAAAAATAAGTAGGTTGCTGGAGTTGTCAAGAACCCGCTGGAGGTTAACACATGGAAATAGCAGAAAAAAACGCGAAAGAAGAAATAATGGAAATATGCGAAAAGTGCATAAAATGCGGTTTATGCAAGGAGCTTTGCCCTGTTTTCCGAGTCTTGAGAGAAGAGCAATATTCTCCTAGGGCGCACGCAATTCTATTCTCAAATAAAGTTATTGATGAAATGGTTTTTGACTGCACTCTATGCAAGGCATGCGAAGAAAAATGCCCTGTTGGATTAAAGCTTTGCACCGCGCTTAAAAAAGCCCGCCAGGTTTTGAAAATTAAAAACAAGCCACATCCCGAAAACGAAAAAATGCTCAAAAAACTCGAAGAAGGCGAGAATCCGTATAAGTAATCAGTAAATTTCTAAACTCTTTGCCAATCCCTATCTTTTTTTGCTTCTTTTTCAGTTATAAACACTCTAACCTGAGTTATTTTATGCATATATTCTGAGAGAGTTATTGTCCCGGTTTGCCTAAAAAAACTTTGTTGCGCATCGCGAAGAAGTTCAGAATAAATATCTCTTCGAAATTCATTTATTTCAAGCTTAGGCATTTTTTTGTAGAAATCTGCAATTCCAGTGTGTATTCTCGCGCTAAAACCAATCCATCTATTATTATAAGAATCATCTATTTTTTGAGTATTCATTTTGATAAATAATTAAAAAACTTAGTAATCTTCAATCTCAGAAGCTTCTTCTTTCTTTGTTGCAGGAGTTGCTTGGGCTTTATCTGCTACAGGAGCCTTCAAATCTTCAAGATTTATAGAATTAATAATCTCCCTGAATTCAAGAAATTTTTCAGCAGGAATTCGTGTTCCTGATTTTGTGAATCCCGAGTATCCGCCATCGCTTCCGTTGACAAATTCTCTTATAGTCAGCCCTCTTTTGCCCCCAAAGTCATCAACTCTTATGATGATGCTCGTATTAGAGTTCTTCTCAATCTTTCCGAATTCTTTTTCCATAGAAAAAGAAAAGAGTCTCAGTATTTAAGGTTTTGTATGTTTGTGTATTGTTAAGTTAATTGGTCTTTTAGAATTACATTCACTGTATTGTTAAGTTAGAGTGTGCTGATTTCTAGAATTTCAATCTTTACTTCTGCCAAAGTCCCGGGTGAAAGATGTTGTTGAAGTAACTTTGGTACTATTATTAAAGCTTGTTTACCATGCTTGGCTATTTTCTTAGTTATTGTGAAGGATTTAGCGTTTTCCATGTTCTTTTTCGTAGAGAGAATGTGCATATCCAACAATTTCCATGAATCGATTATACTGGGATTCTGTAAGTCGCCTTGAATTCATCAAATGGCGAGCCATGTAGGAATGCCTATCTAAAAATTGAGGTATACGAAATATTCTTGTTTTTCGCTTTCCCCCCATGAATTCGGATGTTTCGTATCTTCGATATTCTCTTAATTGTTATATGGGAGCCTTTTCCTACTGCTATAAGAATTACTGATAAACAAACAGCAGATTCCTATAATGGCTATTTTGATCTTATGTGGAAGATAGCTAAGAAATAGACTTACTCATTCCTATCAATTCGAGCCATTTATTACTTTCCTTGAGTTTCAAATCAGTAGCCAACTCATAAGGACATTTATTTATCGCTTGATGTTTATTTATGAAGTTGTAATAAATCTCAAAACCTTTCATAATCGCATTAGCAGAAGAAATACTGCCATGAAATCCTCTCATTACTTTTGTTCTTGCTCTTGCGTTATTGTGTAACCTCTCAATAGGATGATTAAAGTTTCCTTGCTCATCTGAAACAACAACCCTATTATGAAAGACATTAAATTTGCCTTCTTTAAGAGAATAACCAAAAACTTTCCTTATAGTATTCTCGTAAGCGTTCCAGCCGTCAGTAGTCATTACTTTAATCTGGTCGCCTGTTCTTTCCTTAATTCTTACCATAACTGCCTTAATATCTCTTGCACTTCTTGCCCTCATATATTCAGAAGATAGCATAAATTTTGTGTCGGGGTCTATGCTGTCAATAAAAAAGTTCTTTTCTGTGCCTAATTTTGCCTTATGCGATTTTCTTCTATGATATTCTATTTCATCTGTTTGGGCTTCTTCGCCTACTTTTAATTTTAGTTTGTTTGTGAACTTACTTATCATCTTGCTGTATTTCACAACCCAATTATAAACAGAAACATTACTTGCATTATGGGGAAAGAACATAGCTAAATGTCCTTGAACTCCACGAGTAGAAGTACCTCTGTAAAATAGGTCTAAAGCACAAGTTATCTTTAATGGACTATTTCTCATTCTATAAAATGCAGTTCTAACCATGAATTTCTTACTACACTTCTTACAGAAAAACCTTTGTTGTTTTCCATTAATTTTTGTTTCACATGTTCCTCGTTTAACGATTTCTTCGCTTTTACAGTGAGGACATTTTGTTTTTTGTTGTTCTTGTTCGTTTTCCATTTTTATGTAATATTTATCTAATACTATTTAGTATTACATAGAAACGCAGGTATATAAACCTTTCTGTATGTAATACTGTTAGGTATTATATAATGTCATTTAAAAAATAAAAACGAAAGATTTATAAAGCAAGTAATATCATAATATATTATAATACTGAATTTAATATGCTAGTATTACAAACAAAATGGTAGAAGAGGTAGGAACAATTTGGGAATTATATGGATTAAAAACAAATCCTTTTTTTTCAGACCCTCTTTTAATTTTTGGCGGAGATATTGATTTAAAAGTTGGTTTCGTTGGAAGAGACGAAGAAATAAGAAGACTAAAAAATATAATTTATGGAAATAGTAGTAGCAGAATCTTAATTTCTGGAGATGTTGGTGTTGGAAAAACCACCTTTGTAAATTATGCGAGAGCTATGGCTTCTCAAGATAAATTCTTCACTACACTTAAAGAAATTGCCGTTCAACCAGAATGGAGTGGCTCTGATTTTATCTTAAATACACTCTCCGCAATTTATTATACTATTAAATTAAGGAACGATATAGACTCCTCTATAATCGATAAGGAGCTATTTAGAAAATTGGAACTTTTAGTCGATATTGTGGAGAATAGAGATAAAAACTTTTCTTTAAATGTTGGAATCTTCGGGGGAGGTGGTGGAGTAAATACTAGCATAAATATGCCTTCACCAAATATACACTCTTTACAAATATTCTTTGAACAGATTGTAAAAGAAATCAAAAAAAGTTCTTATAAGGGAATTATCCTACATTATAATAATCTTGAAATTCTTGAGCTAAATAAATTATCCAATCTTTTTCAGTCTATAAGAGATTTTATACAAAGTAAAGATGTTCATTTTATATTTATTGGGGATTTAGTTGTTCCTCAAATTATAGGTCAAATTAAAAGGGTCAATTCTGTAATGTCTGATACTCCAATAATATTAGGCAATCTAACTATAAAAGAAATAAAACTATTGTTAGATACACGAATAAAACTATTAACAAGCCCGTACTTGACTCACATTAAACCTTATGAAGAAGAGGTAATTTCAAGGTTATATGAACTCTATGATGGAAATTTAAGGTTTATTTTGCATAGTTTGTCAACGGTTTTTCAAGAGTTAATTAAAGATAATCCTATTGTAATAACAAATAAAGAATTAACACTGGTGCTTTCTGAAACAGCTAAAAGAAGATGGTTGAATAAATTAACTGAATGGGAAAAAGAAGTATTATTTCTAATTCTTAAAGACGAAGAGATAACTAACAAGAAACTAGCAGAGAAATTAAAAAAACACAATCAAAATATATCTAAAGTAACAAATAAACTACTTAATATCTGTGCAATTAAGATCAAAAGAATAGAAGGAAAACAAAAATTCTTTTCTGTTGAACATTCTATTAGATGGTTTCTATTAGAGGAAGAATCTAAAAAAGAAAATATTAAAAAACAAGATAACATTTCTAAAGAAATTCAAAAAGCCTTAGAGCCATAATTTTATAACCCCTATTAAAACTTCAGAAAACAGACTAATAAGCCCAATTAACTTAACTTAGTGTCGCCTTACAAGGGCGCAGTCCAATGTTTGAATTTAGTAATTTAACTTGCATAACTAAAAATCTGCAACCCCCAGCCCCCTATTAAATTATCAAAACAAAATTTTCATACTATCTAAAAAATAATAGTAACTATGAAAAGTTTGAAATAGTAATTGAGAAGCGCTTTCAGTTAGGGTTTCTGTTTAAGAAGCCAATTTAAGTTTTGTTGTTTTAGAAAATCTCTTTAAATTCCACTTTTAGCCGAACTAGAGAAACTAGCGTAAGCCTATCTTTCTCTACTTTTACATCTAATCTTCTTTCAGAATTTTCAAGAAATGCATATAAATTTGCAACAGATTCGGGCAAATCAATCTTATCTAAGCATTTATCAATTTCGTCGAGTCCAATGTAATTATCATTAGCATCTATGTTTTTTTCAACATAACTATCATCATCTTCTTCCTCTCCTTCTCCAATTCCAGCTTCACTATTTTCAGCATCTCCTATTCTCTGTAAATAGCTAAAATACCTAGGTTTTAATCTTTCTATCTCTCCATTAAGTCTGTATGTTGGATTTCCTGGGTGCGTAGCAGCATCTATAGCATTTACTGAATAAGTGCAAAACAACTCCAAAGCAGAGGGTATGTGCTCTATTTCTTCTGTTATTCTGGGCTTTGTCTCTTCTTTGATTTCTGGCTTGGTTTTCATTTTAATCATTCAGAATCCGCCTCCGAAATTCATTACTCTTTTAATAAACTGCGGCTTTTAAGCTTTTTGCTAGAGCCTTAACGCAAAAGCAACTTCATCTATTCTGCGATCATATTCTTTAAGTGAATCTGCTTTTAGACAATATCCTTGCTTTAATTCTTCATAAACTTTCCAAGGATTATCTTTTGCTTCTTTAATAAGAGAGGGGTCTAGATTAGAATCTCGAATTAAGTTTCTTAACATCCCTTTTGGAACCGACCTAGTTCTCTTTGCAACAGCATTGACAAATTTGTCCAATGTCCTTAAAATATACAAATCTTCTTCTGCAGAATTTGAAAATCTTGGAAGCCTGAACCCTATTTCTCTAAATTGCTGGCTTGTCCAAAGATTTCTTTCTAAGATATTATTCCTGAGTTTTTTTGCATGCACTATTAACCTATTTGTTACATGTCTTCTTTTTTGTAGCAACGTATTTAGTTTTGTAGCTTCTTTTTTGCTTCTCCTTGTCTCTGGTTGTTCTTCCCATTCATCATCACAATGAACATAGTAATTTCTATATTTATACGCTCCAGTATCATAATCAAAGTCTGTTAGCTGATCTTGCATAGACGAAAATTGCATCCAATCGCCATCCTCACCTTGATAATTCCAATCTATAAGATAACCCTCAGCCATGCCCCTCATAACAGTTGGTAAGCTCGAGCCTGCATACTTCAAATACCATTTCCTTTGTTTCTCCCATTCTTCTTGGCTTCCAGGAGGAGGAAGATGCAGAGGGTCAGGAAATTCAATAGTTATTTCAACACTTCCATTTTTCCAGTCATATCTGCCAAATTCGAATTTATGCTCTTTTTCTTTCATTCTTTTTAAATAAATAGAGCTATTAAAATCAAGATTATCCAAACATGCCGGTTTTTCACAATCAACTATAGTAAAGGACAAAAGAAATTGAACAGATTGATGTCCTTTCCTATCTATTCAAGGCTTAAATTTGTTCAAGTAAATAAGTCCTTGAATATAAATAAGCTTTTATCTTTTCTTGCATGAAAATACTAAAATAATCGATGTTTTAAATAAATCTCAAGTAGAAAATATACTTTAAAGCAGTTCTTTTACAGTCGTAATCTTCCAGTCTGCCAATCCTTGACAATATTAATTGCTGTTCTTTTTTCATCAGCCACACCGCCCCTCTTAAGATGCCCTCTTGCAAGCGAAATCTGCTCAATTAAAAGATAGGGGTTTTTTTCGTTCTTTAGTTCCTCGCTGAACTTAACTTTATAATAATCCTCTAGTTTGCTTATTTTATTGCTGTTGATGAACTGCTCGATAATTTTTCCTGCAACAAGCTCAGGATCTTTCATTTTTTCAGGATTTCTTGCTGCAATTAATCCTAAACTTGTTTCTTCATTATATTTAAGCGGAATAACTCCAGGAGTATCAATCAGCTTTATTCCGCTGTTTCCTGCAGAAATCCAGTGTATTCCGTGCGTTGTTCCTGCCTTGCTCGAAACAGGCGCTTTCTTCTTGAAAGCCAGAGCATTAATGACACTTGATTTTCCAACATTAGGATAGCCAACAACTCCAACAATAATATCTCCTTTAGCTTCTCGGTATGGCTTTTCTAAAATAGGATTTTTGGCATAAGCATCTCTTTTTCCGTATTTTGCAAACACCTGTTTTATCTTCATCAGTAAATTTCTAATTGTGCTTTTCTTCCTGTTAGTGAAGAAAACAACATAATCTTTCTCAGGTCTTCTTTGTTTTGTAACAATATCTAGCGCAACCTCCATGCTTTTCCGGTTAACTAAATCAATTTTATTAATAACAAGTATTCTAGGAACTCCTGTTCTTGCGATTATCTCCTCAAGCTGATCACTCCGAGATATTTCAACTCCGCGGACATCGAGTATTTCCAATAAGATATCTGATTCTCTTGCAATCTGCTCTATCTGATTCCAGTATGGCTCCATAAAATAACCAGGCACAAAACATTTATAAACCTATTATTTGGTATAAAAATATAAGAATGAGTGGAGTAGGATAGTTAATTGCTAGACAAACAAGACGAATTCTTATTAAATAAAGCAATTAAACACAAGACTGGAGGATATATAATGTTAGGATACGGAAATTTCCGTGATTCTGGTTCATCAGGTCCAAGATCTGGCGGATTCAGAAGCGGCGGTGGTTTTAGGCCAAGAAGATCTTTTGGCGGACCAAGAGAAATGACAAAGATCAAATGCGCCGAATGCGGAAAAGAAGACGAAGTTCCATTCAAACCTAGAGATGGCACATCCGTGCTCTGCAAAGACTGCTATTTCAAGAAGAAAGGAATAACACCTCGTTCGAATTCTTTCGGCGAAAAGCCAAAGAAAGAAGAGTTCAGCGATGAAGAGTCTGAAGCAGACGCAGGCGAACTTTCTGAAGATTCAGAAGATTTGAATGAAGAGCCAAAGAAAGCTGAAGAAGAAGAAGAAGAGACTGAAAAAGCAGCTTAATCAAAAATCACAAGTTTTTATTTTTGTTTCATTAATTTTTTGAAACGTACAAGTATAAATTAAAAGAAGAATAAAATGAATAAAGATTTTAATAAATTTAAGAAAAATAATTCTAAAACCGGTTTTAAGCAGAATTATACTGGGTTCAGACCATCTTTTAAAAAAGAAGGCAAATCCAGCATAATCGAGTTAAATGATGGAGACTATTTTTCTGGAACAGTTAAGATAATGAGGCGTACCCAGCCAGGTCCTGTAATCTTTGTTGTTAGTGACGGTTACGGTTGCATTGATGCAGTTATTAAAGAGTCTAATTTTAAAGCCGGAGATATTGTAGAAATTTCAGGGGAAATAAATGAACGAGCAGGAAGGCTTCAGCTTGAAATAGATTTAATAGACCCTTCTAAGAAGGATTTTAATTCTATACTTGAGAAAAACAGCGAGCCTAAAGACAGAGGTTTTTCAATAAAATCAGAAAGACTGGAAAAATTAAAGCCGTATTTTATAAAAATGGCAAAGAGAATAAGAAAAGCTGTTCTCGAAAGCCAGCCCATAATAATCCGCCACCATGCAGATGCTGATGGAATAACAGCCGGGCTGGCAATAGAGCAATCCTGCAGGCAGTTTATGGAAAAAATAGGAGCAAATCCAGATTATACTTTATACCGAAGTCCGAGCAAGGCGCCGTTCTACGAAATAGCTGATGTATTTAGAGATATTATTCTTTCAAAAAAACTCGAGGATTTCGAGCAGAAAAAACCATTAATAATAGTTTTAGACAACGGCTCAACCCCCGAAGATGTTTTAGGTGAGAAAACTCTCCATTCCTTGGGCTTTGAAATTCTAGTTCTAGACCACCACAATCCTGTTATTATAGAAAAGAAAAAAACAGCAGTAGATGATTATGTTTTGGTTCATATTAATCCTTATATTGAAGGACTAGACAGCCAAACAAGCGCAGGAATGCTTGCATATGAACTAGCAAGATTAATTTTTGAAGAATATAATAATCCTATGCTGCCTGCAGTCGCAGGACTCATGGACAGATGCACTATAAAAGAGGTAGAAGAATACATTAAAAATTCAGGCAAAACAAAACAAGTGCTCGAAAAAATTGGAGTAGCAATGGATTTTATAGCTTATCATATCAAATTTGATTCTGGCAGAGGCTTATACGAAAATCTTTTTGTCAACGAAGAATTTGTGAAAACAATAAATGAAGAAGTGACAAAAGGATTTGAAACACAGCTCCAGAGCACCATGCCCTATCTTAGAACTCAGGAAATAGACGGCATAGTTTTCTCTTACATAGACCTCGAGAAATATACAATAAGATTCAAATATCCTGCTCCAGGGAAAGTTATCGGCGCAATACACGATACGCTCGTTGCTCAAAAAGAAACTGTTCCAGTTATAACTCTTGGATGCTTGTCAGATATGATAATTTTCCGCGCGAATAAACCAGTTTTGCCAGTGCAAAAAATAATAAAAAAATTAAAGAAAGACATTCCGCAGGCAAATGTCGATGGTGGAGGTCACGAATGCGCGGGCGCAATAAAATTCGTGTCAGCTCATTTAACTGATATTCTAGAAAATATAAAACAGCAGGTTAAAGACTTGAAATACCTGGAAAATTCTAAGGAAGAATAGTCGAGCAATAATCAATAAGCCTTTTAAACACTAAAATCTTATATGAACTAGGGAAAAAGAAAAATGAAATATCAATTATTACTGTTATTGTCTTTAATGCTAGTTTCGACTCTTTCTGTTTGCCATGCCCAGGATATTTCTACCGATAGAACAAATAGGCTCGCTTTTGGCTATGTTCTTTATATTTCAGAGATTACAACAGAACCACTTCAGATAGCTCCAGGAGAAAACGGTATTTTGAAATTCAATCTTGAAAATATGGGAGACCGATATATCAGGGACGTTAGAATAGAACTAACCTTGCCGATAGAATTAGCAGCTTATCAGGATACTTCTAGGAAAAAAATAGATTATCTGGCTGCAGGAAGCACTAATCCAGTAACATTTAAATTAATTGCAATACCCAATGCAGATGAAGGAGTTTATAAGATTCCTGTAAATCTTAAGTATCTTAATCCCATAGGCGATGAAAGAAACGAGAATAACACTATAAGCCTTTCAATAGGAAGCGCTCCAGTGCTAATTGCAGAGCTGAAAAGTTCAGAAATCTATTCAGGAAATCTTTTAGGCAATATTAAAATTAAGGTAATTAATGACAATGTAGGGAACGTTAAATTTCTCAAAGTTAATCTGGAGGAATCGCCAGATTATAAAATAATTGGAAGCAATTTGGATTATATTGGTGATTTAAACTCTGACGATTTTTCAGAAGTTTCATTTAAAATAAATATCCAAAGCGGTAAAAAATCAATAGTCTTCCCAATAACACTTTCCTATAAAGACTCTTTAAATCGCGATTACAACCAAAAATTAAATATCAATTTCAACATTCCAACAGCAAAAGAAGCAGGCATAAAAACAAGCAAGGCCGGATTTATTATTATAATCCTTATAATCGCAGTTGTGGCTTATTTTGTTTATAGGAAATACATAAAATCCAAGCTCAAGAACAACAAAAAAGCGCTTTATTCCATTAATTCTAAAATTTAAAATATCCTACAGTTTTAACTTAATCATTTATAACGCTTCAATCTATCATCTCTTGCAACTAACAAGTTTTCAATATAATTATGTCCATAAACTTAAAACCACATCGTCAAGAACATCGTGTTCTTGAGCGCCCTAAAATTACAATGTAATTTTTTGGTCTTTAGAATGTGGTCGTAGCTTTACTGTTTTAAGTTTTGGATCACTGAAAATTGCTAAATTTTCAGGGCAGGAAATTTCATTGAAATTTCCTTCATCCAAAAAACAAGGGGCTTTCAACTAAAAGCATTTTAGTCTTATGTATCTGAATAAAAAAATGCTTTTAGTTGTACAAACCCCCACTTCTAAGCGGGGGTGCCCCATTGTTTTTTTGATTTCTTCCTATTTCTTTCTCGCAGTTTTTCCAGCCTTATTTGTTCTAACTTCCCATTTAGCTTCTTTTGCGCTAAATTGAGCAGAATAAAAAATATAATAACCGCCGCTATTCCTAATTGTATGTTCTTAGCTGTTCTCAGTACGATGAACCCAACTCCAACAAGCCATCCAATAAATCCCATTCCAATTACCCATCCAAATGTAGATATAAAGTCATAAAATAGGAATTTTTTGTATCCTATTTTTTGTTTTGCAAGATAAATAATAGTTATAACTCTCGTCCCATACAGATATTTCACGATAGTAAGCGCGAGCAGATGCCTTTTTCCAAAAACAAGCTCAATAATTTCCGCGATTTTTACATAGCTTTTCTTTAACTTCTCATTTTTTTCTATTTTAGGCTCAAGATATTTTCCAAGAGCAAACCAAAGAGAGTCTCCTATCATAGTTCCAATATATGCCGCAAAGAACACCAACCATAAGCTAATCTGGTAGTTTACAGAAAAAGCAACAAAAAATATCAGCGAAGCATCCCCCCATAGCGCAGTTCCAATCAGCGCGAGAAAAAAGAACAAAATCGCATTTGAAGCTAATTGAATTGCAAGGGTTTCTAATATCGCCATCTTTTTCCTCTTTTGTTATTCTATATTAGTATTTGGTGTTTTTAAACTTTAAATAGCGGAGTGGCAGAGCTTTTAAGCGAAAGGCTTATAGCTGGATTGAATTTTTCTCTCTGTTTGTAGAAATAAGAATGAATTTCTAAAGCTTTTTCAGGAGTATTATTATTTTGGCTGATATGGCAAAGCATTAAACGTTTTAATTTGTTATTAGCGTGCTCCAGCACGCATGAAGCGGATTGTTCATTAGAAAGATGCCCATTATCACTTTTTATCCATTGTTTTGTTGGCCAGGGATAAAATCCTTCTTCAAGCATCTTTTGGTCATAATTGCTTTCTAAGCATAAGAAATCAGCATCAGAAACATTTTCTATTATTTTTTTACAGCAATGTCCCGCATCAGTAATTAAAGAAAGTTTTTTATTTTTATCTGTAATAGAATAACTTACAGGGTCAATGCTCAAGTGCGATTTAGGAAAAGCAGAAATAGCCATTCCCGCTATTTTTAGGGTTTCTTTGTTGCTTATTCCATTAATCAACCCATTATCAGAACACAGAAAAATAGATTTTGCTATTTTTCTTGGAGCATAAATTGGAACATTAAATTTTCTAGCAAAAACATCAATCCCCCTTATATGGTCAGAATGCTCGTGAGTTATAAAAATAGCTTTAATCTTTTCAGCATTTCTTTTAATATTCTGCAGTCTCTCTTCTATTTTCCTACACGAAATTCCGCAATCAATAAGAACCGCTTTTTCATTCTTTTCATTTTCAACATAAAAACAATTTCCCGAACTTCCACTAGATAATGCAGATATTTTCATTTTTTGTTTTTCCTCGTTTTTAATTTTTTAAGATAAACGCCCACTACAGGAGTCGAACCTGTCCGCCCCGTAAGGGGCTCGGCTTTCAGGATTTAACTTTTCAGTTCATATCTTCCAGGCCGATCTAATACCGCTATAGGAAGTGGGCATAATCATCCTTAAGAAAGAGCAGTTTTAAATCTTGTTGTGTTTAGAGAGGCTTCGCCAATAGAACTAATTATTAATAATTTCTAAAAACCTCGAAACGAATTGTTCAGCTTTCCTCGCTTTACTGCCCAAAACTTTTGCTTCCAAGACTTGTTGCATTAATAATAGAGGACTTTGATTTACCCCCATTTTCGAAGAAAATATCCTCAAAGACTTCAACTCCTCGGGAGTTGAATGTATCAGAGAATTTATTCTCTGAGTCCTCTTTGAGAGTTTAGGATTTTAGGGTTATTCCAAACTATCAATAGCTAAAAATTAGCGTAAGCCTCTCTAAAAATATGCCTGCAAAGCACTAATCCAACATATTCACAATATTGCAAACATTTATAATATCCAAAAGCCATTATATATCTTAGATAGTTTTAACATGGAACAACTAAAACATCTAATTGAAGCGCAGCAACTAACCCCTTCGCTTTTATTTTCCCTTTTTCTTGACGCTGAAGATATAAGAAAGAATCTCTGGAAATATTCTGATAAATTAAAAGGAAAAATTCTTGCAACTCTTTTTTACGAGCCTTCAACAAGAACACGGCTGAGTTTTGAAACAGCAATGCTGCGACTTGGAGGACAGGTTGTTTCCACAGAAAATGCAAAAGAGTTCTCGAGCGCAATAAAGGGCGAGAGCATTGAAGATACAATGCGGGTTATTTCAGGTTATGCTAATGCTGTTATAATAAGGCATTATGAAGAAGGAACAGCAAAAAAAGCCTGCATGGTTTCAAAAATACCAGTAATAAATGCAGGAGACGGCAAAGGCCAGCATCCAACCCAAGCTCTGCTTGATGTTTATACAATATATCGCGAGCTTGGAAGGCTGGAAAACATTAAAATTGCAATGGTTGGAGATTTATCTAACGGAAGAACAGCTCGTTCGCTTTGTTATCTGCTAGGAAAATTCAGAGGCATAGAAATAATCTTTGTTTCTCCTGATAATCTTAAAATGAAAGATGACATTAAGGAATATCTAACTAGGCATGATGTTTTGTTCTCAGAAAATAATAATCTTAATGAAGTTCTGCCCGATATAGATGTTGTTTATATGACGAGAATCCAAAAAGAAAGAATTACTCCTGAAGATTATGAAAAAGCAAAAGGTAAATTTGTGATTGATGAAAAAAATCTTAATCTGCTGAAAAAAACTGCAAGAATTCTTCATCCTCTTCCGCATGTCGAAGAAATAAGCCTTTCTGTAGATGTAGAGCAGAATGATGAGCGGGTTGCTTATTTCAGGGAGAGTGAAAACGGATTGTATATAAGAATGGCTTTGCTGAATAGGCTACTAGGAGAATAATTGCGCGTAATAAATAACGAGTTTTTAAATATTGCTGGAAAGAACTAATTTTTGTTAATGTAATAAAATCTAGGGATGAAGTTTAAACTTAAGCAAAAAAGGTTGAAGCAGCGGGAAATTAATAGCAAGCCGAATTGAATATAGTTGAATTAATACTAATTTTTTAAGATAAGCGTAAGCCTAACTGAAAATCTATTTCAAGCTCTGCTCTATATCAATCAATCTATCAACTTTCGTTAATCTTTCCTTTCCTATAACAGGAATCTTAATAAAATCACACTGCCATGCAAAAGCAAGTTCAGCAATAGTTGAATCTTGAGTCTCTCCGCTTCGATGCGACATTATTGTCCTTATTCCTGCTTTCTTGCATAAGTCAATGACTTTTTTAACTTCAATCAAGCTTCCTGTCTGGTTAGGCTTGATTATTACTCCAGTAACAGCTTCCATCTTTATTGCTTTCTCAACTCTCTTAATGTTTGTTACAGTTAAATCATCGCCAACAACAAGGCAATTAACATGCTTAACGATTTCAGAGAATCCCTCAAAATCCTCTTCATCAAGAGGGTCTTCAATATAAAATAAATTATATTTTTTAGATAAATTGATAATATATTCTATCTGCTCCCTCTTTCCGCGTGAAGCTTTTTTATTATTATAGTTATATTCTCCATTTTTATAGAATTGCGAAGCCGCTACATCAAGTCCAATATCAATATGAGTTCCTGTTTCATCAAAAACATTATCCGCAATATTCTTCATTATTTCTAGAGTCTTTTCATTATCCTCTTCGGTTATCCATGCATTTTCATCATTCTTTTTTGGAACTTCTTCTGCTAAATTTTTTAGTATAGCTGCTGCATTTTCGTGCGCTTTTTCATTAATAACTCGGCTAAGTGAAGGATTTTTATTGCATGTCACAAGAAATTCCTGAAAATCCGGCTTTATTTTTGCATTTGTATGCGCTCCGCCTCCGATTGTATTGCTGATAATGCGCGGAAAGACTTTAGCAATAGGATTAAGAAGTTGCCAAAGCTCCATGCGTTGGGATTTTGCTAAAGCCTTAAGAATAGAAGCTTCAAGGCTAAACAGTGTGTTTGCTCCAATTTTTTTCCTGAACTTTTTCTCAATTTTCTCGAGGTCCTCAAACTCATTTATCTCAGGAAAATCCCGAGTCTTCAGATTATTGATAAACTCAACATCCTCATCAAGAGTTTTAAGATAAGAATGTATTTCATAGCGTCCTTTTGATTTTCCAGCAGGCGCAGAAGTTCTAGCGTTGTTTACTTCTATAAGTATGGTTTCCTCTCCCCGGGAATCTAAAATTATGCTTGCGCGTACAGCTTCAATTTTCACTTCTTCATCCTCTTTTTCATGATAAAAGTAAGAATAAAGAATATAAAAATGTTAGCTTAAGGGTTTTAGAGAAGTCTTGCATAATTCTTCAAATAAAAAACTAATAACTTACCATAACTTGAAACGACTTGTTGTTAATTTCCCACGAGCTCAACTTTTTCAGACTTATTCAAGAAGCCACCTCATATTCCGAAACTTATAGAACTAACAAATATCTAAGAAGTAATAATTCCAATAATCTCAATTCGCACAGGCTCCTCAAAGTAAGGCTTATTCAGGCTCTCCTGCATTACTTGCTCAAAACTTCTGCTCCGAAACTTATAGAGTTATAGACAATTTGGATAATTGTGTTGATATAAAATCCAAATTCTCTCCTATGAGAATTCTTGTTCTTAGCCAATAACATAAAGTTTATATTATATTTAAGCTTTGTTATTCTGTAAAACATACGACACTCTCCTATTCGTGGTCTAAAGCCACATTATG
>Ga0082335_1004706_pt1 | contig 20024 bp, 13 predicted proteins | sample Subgrocontami58m_FD_72375 | JGI IMG/M metagenome (GOLD analysis project Ga0082335, IMG submission 72375) | Subsurface groundwater microbial communities from S. Glens Falls, New York, USA - GMW37 contaminated, 5.8 m (SPADES assembly) (version 2) ... | reverse complement strand
GGGCCTGGAACGCGGTATCGAATGGTCCGCGCCGCGACCTGCTCGGCGAACTCGCCGAGGCCACGCGCGCGGCGGGGCTGAAGTTCGGGTTCTATTACTCGCTCTACGAGTGGTTCAATCCGCTCTGGCTCCACGACCGTCCGCGCTACGTGAAGGAGCACATGACCCCGCAGTTCAAGGACGTCGTCGCCCGGTACAAGCCGGCGATCATCTTCAGCGACGGCGAGTGGGATTTGCCGTCGAAGGACTGGCACAGCGAGGAGTTGCTCGCGTGGCTGTTCAACGAGTCGGCCTGCCGCGCCGAGGTCGTGATCAACGATCGCTGGGGCAAGGACTGCCGGCACAAGCATGGTGGGTACTGGACGACCGAATACGCCGCCGGGCTCCAGGATGCGTCGCATCCGTGGGAGGAAAGCCGCGGCATGGCGTTTTCCTATGGCTACAACCGCGCCGAGCGAATCGACGACTACAAGACGGGGCGCGAGTTCATCCTGGTGCTGATCGATCTCGTCAGCCGCGGCGGCAATCTGCTGCTCGACATCGGACCGGCGGCCGACGGGACGATTCCGCCGATCATGGAGCAGCGGCTGCTGGAAATCGGCGACTGGCTGAAGGTGAACGGCGAGGCGATTTACGGCACGCGCACGGCGGGCCGCACGTGCCAGTGGACCTCCGGCGAACGGCCGAAACAGGACTACGGGGAATACAAGGTGAAGTACAACCTGCTCGAGCAGGTCGGCCAGCAGCCGCGCGCTGGAAAAGCGGTGAAGCAGGTGTTCTTCACGCAAAAACCCGGCGCGCTTTATGCGATCACGGTGGGCTGGCCCGGCAGGGAACTGGAATTGCGCGGCATCCGCGCACCGGCCAATCCCCGGGTGACCATGCTTGGCGTGCCGGGAACCCTGAAGGTGCAGGTCGAGGGTGACCGGCTCCGGATCACTCTGCCGGAACTGGGCCCGGACGGTGCGCCGTGCCGGCATGCGTTTACGCTGAAAATCGAAAACGGAGATGCGTTGCCGGAACGGTAGGATTCGCTTGTCTGTTCGCGTTTGATCGCGAACCCACAGGCGATTCTCCGGATATGGCTTTGGCTGGCGGCGGCCGTCGTCGCGGCCGCGGCGCCGCTCGACTATCAGCGCGATGTCCGCCCCATCCTGGCGGAAAATTGTTTCGCCTGCCACGGGCAGGATGCCGCGGCGCGCAAGGGTAAGATGCGGCTGGATACGCGCGAAGGTCAGCAGAAGCCGGGCGTCATCGTGCCCGGCCGGCCCGACGAGAGCGAACTCGTCGCGCGAATCTTCTCGACCGACGACGACGAGCGGATGCCGGCGCCGGAGTCGAAGCGCACGCTGACCGATGCGCAGAAGCAGACGCTGAAGCGCTGGATCGCGGAAGGCGCGCCGTTTGGCGAGCATTGGGCGTTTGCGGCGGTACGGAGGCCGCTTTTGCGCGATGGTGGGAGGGGGAGAGGGAGAGACGGAGGGACCGAGAGACGTGGCGACTCTAACTCTTCCCTCCGTGCCTCCGCCTCTCCTTCTCTCCCTCTGGGCGCGAATGCGATCGATGCGTTTGTCCGCGATAAATTGATCGAAACCGGCCTTACCCCCGCGCCCGAAGCCGACCGCGAGCGATTGCTGCGCCGCGTGACATTGGATCTGACCGGGCTGCCGCCGACGCCGGCGGAAATCGACGCGTTTGTGGCCGATGCCTCGCCGCAGGCCTACGAGAGAGTAGTCGATCGGCTGCTGGCTTCGCCCCGCTACGGCGAGCGGATGGCGGCGGACTGGCTGGACATCGCCCGTTACGCCGACACGCACGGCTACCAGATGGATCGGCCGAGGCCGATGTGGCCTTACCGCGACTGGGTGATTGCCGCGTTCAACCGCAATCTGCCGTACGACCAATTCATCACCGAGCAGCTCGCGGGCGATTTGCTGCCGAACGCCACGCGCGACCAGCGGCTGGCGACCGCCTTCAACCGGCTGCACGCGCAGAACGAGGAAGGCGGGATTGTCGACGAGGAGTACCGCGTCGCGTACGTGAACGACCGCGTCGTCACGTTCGGCACGGCGGTGCTCGGGCTGACGTTCGAATGCTCGCGCTGTCACGACCACAAGTTCGATCCGATCACCCAGCGCGACTTCTATTCGCTCGCGGCGTTTTTTCAGAACATCGACGAGGCGGGCGCGATTTCGTACAAGAACTTCTCGGACATCATGCCGCCGCCGGTGCTGAAGCTCCCGTCGGCGGCCGACGAGCGGCGGCTGGCGAATCTGGCGGACCGCGTGGCGCAGCAGGAGCAGCGCGCCACGAGTGCCCGAGCGGCGGCGGCGAGCGACTTTGATGCCTGGCTGGCCAAGCGAACCGGCCCGCCGCCGCCGCTGCCGGCCGCAGCGGTCGCGCTTGATTTCGATGAACTCGGTTCAAGCGGCACGCCAAACGCGGCCGCCGCCGGTGGCTATGCGACCGGCGTGGACCGCCCCGCGATCGGCGCAGGCCTCCGCGGCGGCGCCGCGGTGCTCAATGGCGACAATGGTTTCTCGCTCGTCGAGGTGCCGGTCGTCACGCGGGGCGACGCATTTTCGTTCAGTTTGTGGATTCGCACGGGTGCGCCCGGCGAGCGCGCGATCGTGTTTCACCGCAGCATGGCGTACACCGATGCCGGCAGCCGCGGATATGAGATGGTGCTCGAGAACGGCCGGGTCGCGTTCGCCCTGCATCGTCACTGGCCCGGCAGCTCATTGAAGGTGGTCACGCTCGAGCCGCTGGCGGTCGATGTCTGGACGCACGTCACGCTCACCTACGATGGATCGAGCCGCGCCGCGGGCGCCCGGGTTTACCTCGACGGCATCACCGCGCCGGTCGAGGTCGTGCGCGACAAGCTCGGCGGCGACATCACCTACGACAAGGAGAAGCAGCCGCCGCTGCTGATCGGACACCGGTTTCGCGATGCCGGGTTCAAAGGGGGGCGCGTGGACGAGTTCCGGATGTTCACCCGCGAGCTCTCGCCGCTGGAGGTCGCGCATCTCGCGGGACGCGACGAGTTGGCAGTCGCCTGGCGGACGCCGGCGGCGGAGCTGACGCGCGAGCAACGCGCCGCGTTGAAGGATTACTATGTGCGCAGCGTTGCGCCGGCTGTCCGCGAAGCCCTGGACGGGCTGGCCTGCGTGCGGCGCGACTATGTCGCCGCGTACGACGCCGTGCCGGACGTCATGGTGATGGAGGAAATGCCATCGCCGCGGCCCGCCTATGTGCTCGAGCGCGGCAGTTACGATCGCCGCGGCGTCGCGGTGGCGGCGAACACGCCCGCGGCGCTGCCACCGTTGCCCGCGGATGCGCCGCGGAACCGGCTGGGGCTGGCGCAGTGGGCCACGTCGCCGCAGAATCCGCTGACGGCGCGCGTCGCCGCGAACCGGTTCTGGCAAATGATGTTTGGCCGCGGGCTGGTCGAGACTTCCGACAACTTTGGGCTGACCGGCGCGGGGCCGAGTCATCCCGAACTGCTCGACTGGCTCGCGAGCGAGTTCGTGGCGAGCGGCTGGAACATCAAGGCCCTGCTGCGCCAGATCGCGCTCTCCGCCACGTATCGGCAGTCTTCACACGCCACGCCTGAAAGTGTGGCGCGCGATCCGGACAACCTCCGGTTGAGTCGCGCGCCCGTGCGGCGGCTCTCGGCGGAGATGGTCCGCGACCAGGCACTCGCCGCCAGCGGGTTGCTCGTGGAAAAGTTCGGCGGGCCCTCGGTGAAACCGTACCAGCCGCCCGGCTTGTGGGAGGAAATCGCGATGGGCCGGCCGAAGTATGACCAGGGCAGGGGTGACGACCTCCATCGCCGCAGCCTCTACACGTTCATCAAGCGGACGGTGCCGCCGCCGGCGATGATCACCTTCGATGCGACGGATCGGAGCAACTGCACGGTTCGGCGGCAGGCGACGAGCACGCCGTTGCAGGCGCTCGCGCTCTTGAACGACGTTCAATTGCTCGAAGCCGCGCGGTTCATCGGCGCGCGGATGCTCGCGGAGGGTGGGGCAAGCCCGGCCGAGCAGGTGAAGTTTGCATTCAGGTTGGTCACGAGCCGGACGCCGAGCGTGGCGGAGGTGGCAACGCTCGAGACGGCGCTCGCCGAGCAGGAGGAGACTTTCGGCGCCGATTTGGCGGCCGCGGAGAAACTCCTGCAGATCGGCGAAGCGAAGTGTGAGTGCGCGGTCCCGCCGGCGCGGCTGGCGGCCGCGATGATGGTTGCGAGCCTGCTGCTGAACCACGACGAGGCGGTGATGCGCAGATGAGTGGGACCGGTACAAATTGCTCACGAATCGGCCGTCGGCCGATCTGGTGGGGCCCGCTCTCCGAGCGGGCCTGGGATGATGGCAACGCAACACCTCAAAAGACTGTGCGCGCTGAAACTCAGGCCCGCTCGGAGAGCGGGCCCCACCTTTGCTCCCATGTTCTGCCATAATCTCAACCTCGGGATGACGCGCCGGGATTTCTTCGGCCGATTTGCGCTGGGGCTCGGCGGGATCGCGTTGTCGCAGCTGCTCCCGCGCTCGTTCGCTGCCTCGGCCGCCGCCAAGCCATTCCGTGGCGTGCTGGCGCAGCCGCATTTCGCGCCGCGGGCGAAGCGGATTATCTACCTCTTCATGGCGGGCGGACCGTCGCAGTTGGATTTGTTCGATTACAAGCCGCTGTTGAACCAGCGGAATGGCGAGGACCTGCCCGAGAGCGTGCGGATGGGCCAGCGGCTCACGGGCATGTCGGCGAATCAGGCGCAGCTGCCGATGGCGGGCTCGATTTTCAACTTCGCGCAACACGGCGCCACCGGCGCGTGGATGAGCGATCTGCTGCCGTGGACCTCCCGGCTGGTCGACGATCTGTGCTTCGTACGCTCGATGCACACGCCGCACATCAACCACGACCCGGCGATCACGTTCTTCCAGACCGGTCACCAACTGCCCGGCCGGCCGAGCATGGGTTCGTGGCTGAGCTATGGGCTCGGGAGCGCGAACGAGAATCTGCCGGGGTTCATCGTGCTGATCTCGAAGGATCGAATCGATCAGCCGCTGTACGCGCGGCTCTGGGGCAACGCGTTTCTGCCGAGCATCCATCAGGGCGTGCAGTTTCGCGGCGGCAGCGACCCGGTGCTGTTCCTGCGTGATCCGGACGGGCTGCCCGGCAAGGCGCGGCGGCAGATGCTCGACCGGCTGGCCGAGCTGCACGCGAAACAATTCGAGGAACTCGGCGATCCGGAAATCTCCGCGCGCGTCGCGCAGTACGAGATGGCGTTCCGGATGCAGACGAGCGTGCCGGAAGTCGCGGAGCTGCGCAACGAGCCGGCGTCCACGTTCGAGCTCTATGGCGAGGAGGCACGCGTGCCGGGGACGTTTGCCGCGAACTGCCTGCTGGCGCGGCGGCTGGCGGAGCGCGACGTGCGGTTCATCCAGCTGTATCATCCCGGCTGGGACCAGCACGGCGCGCTGCCCAAGGGCATTCGCCGGCAGTGCGGCGACGTCGACCGCGCGAGTTACGCGCTCGTAACGGACCTCAAGCAGCGGGGGCTGCTGGACGACACGCTCGTGGTGTGGGGCGGCGAGTTTGGTCGGACGAATTACTCGCAGGGCAAACTGACCGCGGACGACTACGGTCGCGACCACCACCCGCGGTGCTTCACGATTTGGATGACCGGCGGTGGCGTGAAGCGCGGGTACTCGCACGGTGCGACCGACGATTTCGGCTACAACGTCGCGGCGGAGGCGGTTTCCGTGCACGACCTCCAGGCAACGATCCTGCACCTGATGGGCATCGACCACGAGCGGCTGACGTTCCGAACGCAAGGCCGGAACTATCGGCTGACGGATGTGGAGGGCGAGGTGGTGGCGCCGGTCCTGGCGTAGGTCCGCGAATCGCGCGAATTAGCGCGAATGGACGAGTCCCGATCCGTTGGTACAGAAGGCCACGAGACCTGCAGCGGCGGTCTATGACCGCCGTGAAGATTTGGTCGTTATCGGTTCGGCGGTCATAGACCGCCGCTACAGCTCCCGTCAGGAAGACTCCCCAATCGCTTCGCCCGCGAGGACCTTTTTTTCCTCCCGACGCCAGCGATACACGAGCGGCATCTTGGTTCGCTCGAGCTGTTTGAAGAGTGCCGGGTCGGCTCGCTTCGGCAGCTCGAGTTCGTGCAGGCCGGCCGCGTCGCAATTCAGCCAGCGCGCGTAGGGCTTGAAGTGCTCGACGCGACCAATCACGCGCGACCAGTCCCCCTGTAGCGGCGGTCTATGACCGCCGATCGCCGCATCGTAGCCCTCGGGCCGGCGGTCACAGACCGCCGCTACAGCGGGCGCATCGTAGCCCTCGGGCCGGCGGTCACAGACCGCCGCTACGGTTTTCTCCATGGCGATGAACGCATATGGCAGACTGCGCAAATCGATCCCGGCGCGCTGCCCGAACTTCACCCAGTTGGAGTCCGCAAAGATTTCCGAGGGTGGTGGCGCGAAAAAGTGACACCAGTGGCGCTCGTTGCCCTCGGCAAACATCGGGCAACCCAACTCGTGCGTGCACGGCGCAACGATCCGGAACCGACAGGGCGTCATTTTTGGAGGGCCCGCCTCTGTGCGGGCCGCGGACGACACGGACGTCGTCCCTCCAGAATTTGTAAGAATGATATCGTCCTGCCGAAACTGGCCGCGCAACTCATCGCGCATACGGCCGAGCTGCCGGCTGATGGTGTGCGTGCCGGGTTCGACCCAAATCATCGCTTCGGCGCGTGCGATCACGGTGCGCAGCGCGGCGAGGGCCTCGGGCGGAAGCTCGTTCAACACGTGGCTGATCACGAGCAGCCCAACGGGCGAATCAGACCGCAGGTAACCCGACGTCGCCTCGCTCACGCGCAGATTGGGAAAACGCTCGCGCGCCGCCTCGGCGGCGTAGTCGGTCGCCAGCGGCGAGTGGTCCCAGGCGATGAGCGACTCGAAATTCTCGGCGCCGAAAAACTCGATCACGCGGCGTCCCGCGACACCGCTGCCGCAGCCCCAGTCGAAGACCTCCCGCGATTTCGGCCGCCAGCCGCGCAGCCGCAACTCGCGCAGCACGTGATCCCATTTCCAGCCGATCCGCTCGCCGTACGTGAGGTCGTAGTTCGCGAGGTCCTCCGGCGAATCCCAGTACGGGCCGGCCGCCGCGCCGCCGTGGAGGAATTTTTCGCGCAGTCGATCGAGAGCGTGCCAATCGAGCTCGGTCCAGGTCATCTACTGGATCCGAATCGTCTGGCCGGCGGGGAGCGAGTTTCCTTTTAGGACCGGGTTCAGCCGCTGCAATTGCTCGACCGGGATGCCGGTCGCGCCCGAAATCTTCTCCCAGGTGTCGCCGCCTTGAATCGTGTAGCTCGGCGAAGGCAGATCGCGGCCCGTCGGCGCCAGCACATCCGCCGCGATCGGGGTCGGCGGCGGCGGCGTGGTGGAAAGCGGCGGCGTCGCTCCCGCGGTCCCGTTCGCCGGGCTGGCGCCAGCCGTGCCGGCCGGCACCGACGCCGCGAGCCCCGGGGCAGAATTGCCGCCCGGGCCCGTCGGGGGCGTCGGGCGGGCGGGGCTTTGCGCCGCGAGTCCCGCCGCGGGCGGCGGGAGGTCCAGCGTGACGATGGCGCCGTCGGCCATCGTCACGCTGATCGAACTCATATTCGGAGAAAAAGTGAATGAACTGTAGTTCTCGCCCGCCACCGGCTTCAGCTCCGCGATGGACCGGCCGGGTCCCACGATATCGCCGTACGAAACACTGGATACGTTGCGGTCGGCCTGATACTGCCGGGCCGCGGCCATCAGCGTGCGGAGGTTGCGGCGGATCGCGTTGGCCGCGGCTTCGGTCGAGGGCGGGTTGGCGGCAATCGCCGCCGGGTTGCGCGCATCGATCGCGGTCTTTGGACTCACCAAGGCGAGCCGGTATTCCTGGCCGTCCTTGCGGAGAAAAACCGCGTCTTCCTTCGGGTCATAGCGCGTGACTTCGTAGCCGTCGAACTCGCCGCCGGCGTCGACCCACTGCGTGGTCTTCGTCGCCTTGTCCGTCAGGGCAAGCCGCGTCCGCCCGTCCGCCGTGAGCACGCCGGAAAATTCGATGTTTGGTTCGGCGGCGTGTGCAGCCGCGAGCAGCAGCGCGAGCGCCGCTGCCAGGAACTCCCGCCAGAGAGTCATAGCGCAATCACTGACTCCCAGGGCACCTTCAAGTTTCCGTCAAAAACCGAACGCAAGCTGTTCCGCGAGCCGCTGCCGGCGAATGCCGTAGAATCGCGCAAACTCGCGCACCCGCTCGGCTTCGGGGCCGTCCAAGGGCTTGGGGGCTGTGTTGGTCTTCACCGCGGCGATCATGAGATTTTTCGCCGTGTGTTCGGTCGAGATGAACTCGAAGACTTTCGTGTGGTAGCCGGCCCACTCGAGCAGCTGCGCGCGCAGCGCATCGGTCACGAATTCCGCCTGCCGCTCCTGGAAGATTCCGTGGCGCAGTGCGTCGGCCAGCACCGGCGGCGCCGTGAGTTGCGGCCGGAGTTCCTTCTGGCAGCACGGCGCGACGACGAGCAGCCGCGCACCGGCCCCGATGCCGCGGGCCAGCGCGTCATCCGTCGCCGTGTCGCAGGCGTGCAGCGCAATCAGCACGTCACACGGATCGCGCGTCGCATCGGCGATCGTCCCCGCGACAAACGTGAGCCGCTCGCCGAAGCCGTGGTCGCGCGCGACGCGATTGCCGAGTTCCACCAACTCGGGTCGGACCTCGATGCCGCGCACGCGACCGCGCTCGCCGAGCAACTCGGCGACGGCGAACGTGAGATAACCCTTGCCCGCTCCGGCATCCACCACGCGCACCGGCGCGGTCGACGGCGGCGTGGCGGAAAGTTCGCGGCCGAGGGCTTCTCCCAACAAGTGCGTGAGCAATTCCGCGAACTTTTGGATTTGCCGGAACTTGTCCGACATGCCTTCGCGCGGCTGGCCGCGCTCGTTCGTCACGCCCAACGCGCGCAGCCAGGGCGCGTCCGCCCGGATCAGATGCGTCTTGGGGCGATCATGAGCGGCGCCCGGCGACGCGGCGCACGACGGCGCGGTTGCCTCGCTTCGGCTCACCTTCAGCCGCGGGGGCCGTCCGGGCTCCGACTCGAACTGCGCCTTTTCCGTCGCCGTGAAAAGGTGCGCGTCGAGAAAATCCGTGCCGATCAACCGCTCGAGCTCCGGCAAGGCCTCCGCCGGCGGATGATTCTTGGTGATGTCGCGCGTGGCATGCCGCCAGAGGAAGGCCAGCTGCGCGCCGCTTTTCAGCGTGACCGGCCGCACGAACAGGTTCTGCAGACTCGGATCGGCGCCCCGGTATTTGCCAAGCGTGAGCTTGACCAGCGTGTTTTCGCGGACGGCCGCGCGGAGCAGTTCGACAAAACGGTCGCGGGCGGACGAAGGCGGCGAGGAGGACACGCGCAGCTATTTCAACGAGACTTGGCCGATGTACAAATCCATTGGTGAGCGCCGCCACCATTGCCCGGTCCGGCGGCGCGCGGGCGGATCGGTGAAGTGGTACTCGTAGCGGACGACGCGAAGATAGCGCGGCGGATTGCCGGGGAAGGGGTTTTCGGCGAGCAGCGCCCGCACTTGCGGCGTGCCGCGGAGGAGGTGTTCGCACAGGACCAGCACCCACTCGTTTTGATCCACCGACCCGAGCGCGGCAAACCACAGTTGCCAGTCGAGCCGCGGCTGATGCGGCGCCACCCACGTTGGCCGCCGGCTGAGCGCGCCGGGCTTGTGCGGAAACTCGTAGGCGCGCCAGGTGCGGCCATCGTCGCTGCCCTCGAAGATCAGCTCGGGGCGTGGATGCGTCATCACGGCGAACAGGCCGTAGTTATTGAACGAGCGGAACGGCGCGACCCGTTCCGCCACCTGATGGAATGCCGCCGGCGCGCGAAACCGAACGACGTTGCCCGTCAGCGCCAGCATCAGCGTGAACACGAATATCCCAACCGCGATGGGCCAAGCTGCGCCGCGTTGCCACCGCGGACCGATCTCGGGTTTGTCATCCAGTAGCGCCGGCTTCCAGCCGGCAAGTGGAGCAGGCCGGCTGGAAGCCGGCGCTACTAGATGACAAACCCGGCGGGTGGCGGGTGCGAGCACGGCGTGCCACCACGCATCGTCGAAGCAGAGCACGCACAGCGCGATCGCGAGCAGGTTGAAGAACGTGTAGTTGCCGGTGAGCGCGATGCCGACCATCAGCGCGCTGATCAGCAGCGTGGCGTTGTGCCGCAGTTCGCGCGGACCGAAGAGAAAGAAGGGGGCGAGCAGTTCGATCACAAACATCCCGGCGCACGCCGCGTGGTGCCACCACGCCGGCGCCTGGTGTGCCCACCAACCAAGCGGCGTCGGCAGCGGCTGCGTTTCGTAATGAAACGTGAGTGCGCTCAAATCGCGCCACGTGGGATCGCCGCTGGCGAGTTTCACCGTGCCGGCGAAAAACATCAGCCGGAAGAGCAGCCACCAGAGCAGCCAGCGCGCGACCGGGGGCGGTTCGTAACGTCGCCACCACGGGAACAGCGTCCAAGGCGCCAGGAAGATGGCGAGCAGCGTCGTTTCGAGCAGCAGCGCGTCCCACTGGAAATTGAAAAAGATCTGGCCGGCGCAATTCAGCGACAGGTAAGCGGCCCAGAGCAGCGCGAGGCACACGGCGGGCGCGATGCCGGCGAACAGCAGCAGCGACAACGCCACCCCGGCCGCGCACAACACATGAAGGAATCCTTCCGTGCCGAACCACCAGCAGAGTGACGGGAGCCGCGTAAACGCCGCGGTGCCGAGTTGCTCGCGCGCGGCGGCGAAGTAACGGCTCGCCGGCAGCAGTCCGTGCGGGCCGACCAGACCCTCGAGTTGGGTCCAGAACGACACGAAGGCGATCAGGTGAGTGAGCGCGAGGAGGCGCAGAAAGAGCCAGGCGGCGAAACGGAAACTCCGTCGACCCGTGTCGGGCGCGGACGCCGCCGCACGATCGCTGGCTGGCGCGGATGAATCGTCCGTCGGGGAATCCACCGGAGTGGCGTTCGCCATCCTGGGCCCCGTTGCGGGTGAACTTCGGTTGTCATCCTGCCCCTGAGCCCGGTTTTTGGAGGGCCCGCCTCCGTGCGGGCCTAGGACGACACAGAGGTCGTCCCTCCAAGGATGCGCAGTTATCAATGACGTCGTGCTTGGTTCCACGCAGTCGCGCGCAGTGGTTGCTTTCGGTTCTCAGGATGACGGCCCGACCGCTACTTCGGCAGAAACTCCGTCGTCATCGCGTTCGCCGGCGTGACCTTGCCTTTCGGCAGCAGCCCGAGCTCTTCGAGCTGCGCAATGAGTCGTGCGAACCGCGCCGGGTCGAGCCGGCCGATATTATCGGCGCCCGGCTGCGCGTCGCGCCCCGTGACGAGCTTTTCCTCGATGATCTTCTGGCGCGAGAAGGCCATGAACTCATCGGTGTTCTCCGGATTGGCCTTCTTCATCGCGGCGTGAGCCGGCGCCGGATTGCCTTCGAGGTATTCGCGCCAACCGCGAACGTAGGCGCGGGTGAACGCCCGCAGCTCGTTCGGATGCTCGCGGGCGAACCGCTTGTTCGTCATGAGCACCGCGTAGGCCCGGAAGCCCGCGTCCCACGTGGAGAGGAATCGCGGGGTTTTGCCGCCCGCCTTCGTGATGTGGTACGGCTCCGCGATGAAGTAGCCCTGTTGCAGCGCGTCGCGGGTGCCGAGAAACGCGGCGACGGAAAAGTTCTGCGCCACCACGTTCATCTTAACCCCGTATTTTTTCTGCAAGTACTGCAGGAACGGCCACTCGGGCCGCGCGATGATCGTCCTGCCGTCGAGATCCTCGAATCGTTTCACCGGCGAGTCGGCGTGCACCAGGATTCCGGCCGGATCGTCCTGGAACACGGCGGCGAATTGCAGGAACGGCAGGCCTTCCGCCTGCTGCTGCAGTGTGCCGACGTTGTCCGCCTGCGCAATCTGCGCGCGGTCCGTCGCGATGCTTTCCTTGACGTGCGCGCCGGGGCCGCCGGGAACGATCGTGACCTCGAGGCCCTCATCGCGAAAGAAGCCGCGGGCCTGCGCCTGATAAAATCCGCCGTGCTCCGGTTCGGCGACCCAGTCGAGCTGGACGGTGAGTTTGAAGGGTTTCTGGTCGGTGGCGCCAAGCAACGAAGCTGCCATCACGCCAAAAGCGGCGGGGAGGGTGAGTTTCATGGGAAGTGGAACGCATCATGGATGACACGGATTGGCGCGGATTCAAATCCCGTGTGCGAAGTGGTGACCTTTGCCCAGCAGGGCAGCGGAGGCGGCAGAACTCTTCGTTTCCTTCGTTATCTCTCAACCAACATCGATCCGCCAGGCCCCCAACAGAAGAGCGCGAAGAACACGAAGAAATCGAGCGGATTGGATGCCGGCAGCCCTTTTCGTGGCCTTTGCGTCCTTCTGTTCAGAGGTTTGGTGCTACGCGCACGCAAACCATATGGCTTCGGCCCGTTTGTTCGTCGACATCGCCCGCCCTCCGCGGGGTTTCGGCTTCTGTAGAATGGATTGGCCCGCCTCACCGATCCGTCCGCTCGTACGAGTCGTGCCAGCGGTGCAGGGCGAACCACGCGAGCGTGAGCACGATGGCGTTGAGGATGAAGCCGAGCACGCAGGTGATCGCCGCAGTCGCGAACAACGCGGGGTATTTCGCCTGGCTCGAATAGATCACCGCCTGAAAACCCAGCCCCCCGCCATCGCCGGCGGAAGAGCCGGCGTTCATGTCGGCGACCACCGCGCCAATCGGCGCAATCGTCGCGGCGATCCGCAGCCCCGTGAAGAAGTAGGGCAGCGCGGCTGGCACCCGCAGGAGAAACAGCTCCTGGAACCGGCTCGTGCGGTAGAGGGCGAAGAGCTCGACGAGGTTGCGATCGGTCGAGATCAGCCCCTGCGTCGTGTTCACCACGAGCGGGAAGAACGCGATGACGAACGTGAGCAGCGCGACGCTCTTCAGGCCGGCGCCGACCCAGATCACGCAGATCGGCGCGAGAATCGGCAGCGGCGTCATCTGCAGCGCCATGAGGTAAGGGTAAAGGCTGGTGCGGATCAGCGGCGAAAGGGAAAGCAGAATCGCGAGCCCGAAGCTCACGGCAATGGCGAGCACGAACCCCAGCAGCGCGCCCTGGCTCGTATTCCAGGCCGCCGTCCGGAGCGAGTCGGCATTGTCCGCCAGCGCCCGCAGCACCGCGCCGGGCGTCGGCAGCAGGAACCGCATCTCCGGATCGAGGTAGAAGTGGATGCCGTACCACACCGCGATGACCAGCGCGCCGGTCAGCGCGGGCAGGAGAATCTGCAGGACGGGGCTGCGCATGCTCATGGCACGCCGACGGCCTCGACCGATCGCAGCACGCGCGAGACGTTGGCGACCAGGTCCTGGTAAGCGCGCGAGAGTCGCGTCTCCTCGGTGCGCGGGTAGGGGAGCGGCACGGTGATTTCCGTGTGGATACGGCCGGGATTCGGCGACAGCACGAGAATCCGGCTGGAAAGAAAGACCGCCTCCGCCACGGAATGCGTGACGAAGAACGCCGTCCAAGCCTCCTGCTGGCGGATGGCGAGCAACTCCTCGTTGAGATGCTCGCGGGTCATTTCATCCAGCGCGCCGAACGGCTCGTCGAGCAGCAGAATCTTCGGCTGCAGCGCGAGGGCGCGCGCGAGCGAGACGCGCATTTTCTGCCCGCCGGACAGCTGGCGCGGGAAGGCCGGGGCCTTCTCCGCGAGCCGCACCAGATTCAGCACCCGTTCGCGCGTGGCCGCCCGCTCGGCAGCCGGCACGCCGCGCAACTGCTGCGGCACCTCGACGTTGCGCGCGACGCTCAGCCACGGCAGCAGCGTCGGCTCCTGAAACACGAAGGCGAGATCGCTCGCGGCATCCTGCGGCGTGCCGCCCTCCACGCGCAATTCGCCGCCTGAGATGGGACTCAGCCCCGCGATCAGACGGAGGAGCGTCGACTTCCCGCAGCCGCTCGGTCCGATCAGCGAAATGAATTCGCCGGGCACGGCGGTGAACGAAATCCGGTCGAGCACGAGCGGACCCGCGCCGAAGCGCTTGGTCACATCGCGAAACTCGACCAGAGGTGACGCCGACATCCCGCCCAAACAGGGGCAAAGTCATGCCGTCCGCCAGCCTGCAGTTGGCGGGCACGTCGGTTAGCCCGACGGTGCGGCTCGAGCCGACACCGATGTCGTGCCTCCGATTGAGCGCGTAGCTCGGGTATGGCGTGGATTGGATTCTAAGGCAGCATCAGCCGATGAAATCCGGCCTGTTCGAAATGCTGATCCGCGGTCAAGGCGTCAGTGATTCCGCGCTCCCTCATCACAACGAATGAGAGACAATCCGTGAGGGACCACTCTTTGTCTTTTCGTTGTGCGAAGAGCGTGCAGCCGCGCTCGAACAACTCATGTGACGCCGGAACGATTTCGACATCCGATTCGATGCGTAGGGCGCCAAGCAACTGTGTGAATCGGTCGCGGGCGGGCGGTGTAGCGAGAGCGTCGGCAAGTTCAGTCAACACCCACTCGGTCGTCACCATCGGCCCGGGCGGCAGTTCACTTATCGCCAAAGCCTGCCGGTGGAACTGATCGCGCGCGTTCAGCAGCGCCAGGAAATACACCGTGTCGCCGAAAACCGTGTTCACCGCTTCGGCGTGCCGTGGACGTAGTGGTCGTGATTGAGCGCGTAGTCAGCGGGAAGGCCTTCCACCGTTCCCGCAAGTTTAGCCATCTTCTGACCCCATTTGGCGGACGAAGCGCGCCGTTCCTCGGTCGGCGAAGCGAGCAATTCGTGCAGCTTGGCGTCTACCGCTTCCAACTCGGCGCGGTTCAGGTTCGACAGCTCGGCGATGATCTCCTTCGCACTCACGCGAGAACCCTAGCGAGACCGGGTTAGAGAGTCAATCTGTGGCAGAATGCCGCATCGGCGATGGGCGAGGCCACTCCGCACGAAGCGGAGGCAGGGCGCGAAGCTTTCGCAGCGCGGCGAGGCGATCCGCTTTCGTCGTCGATTCCACTTTTCCAGCGACGCTGCTTTTGCCGCGGCGTTGTCCGCTGGCGCCGCGCGCCGTTCGAAGTGGGGCGTTGATGGATTTTCGTTTCATGGCCGCGAACCGCGAGGAGTCATTCGATCTAGATCCGTGAACGTCCGGCAATCTCCATGACCCAGATTTTCAGAATTTGAAAACTAGGTCAGGATTAGGTCAGTGGATTTTCGCACATCGGTTCGCCTGAAACACAAAACCCGCTGCTTCTTGCGAAACAGCGGGTTAAAGTGGTGGCTCAGACCGGAATCGAACCGGTGACACAAGGATTTTCAGTCCTCTGCTCTACCAACTGAGCTACCGAGCCACGGCAGGAGCGGCGAACAAAGTCACGCATTTCTGGTGCGTCAACGGGAAACTGGGCGAGTGACGCGACGTCAGGTCCCGGCGTCCTTTGCTTCGGCGGCGAGGCCCAGTTCCAACAAGCGCGCGATTCGGTCGGTATCGTAAACGCAGCCAGCCCAGGTGCCGCCGCTCGCGTTCTGCAGCGCGGCCCACAGCCGCGTGTCGGCGGGTACGCGCGGGTCCGGCCGCAGGCTCGGATGCTGCGGCCGGGCGTTGAATTCGGCCGGCGCAATGCCGATCACATCAATCGATCCCTCGAGCGCCCGCGTGTCGATCACGAGCCGCACGCGGTCACCATCGCGCACGCGCGCAATCGGGCCGCCCGCCCAGGCCTCCGGGCTCACGTGGCCGATACACGCGCCGGTCGATACGCCCGAAAACCGCCCGTCGGTGAGCAGCGCGATCCGCTGGCCGTCCTTGGTGTACTTGAGGGCCGAGGTGATCTGATACGTTTCGGGCATGCCGGAGCCCGGGCCGATGCCGATCAACACGATGACCTCGCCCGGCTGCACGCGCGCGGCCTTGAGCGCCCCAATGGCCGTCGCCTCGCTCGTGAACACCCGCGCCGGGCCTTCGTGCCGGTAGATGCCGTCGGCTCCGACCAGCTCCGGCGCAATCGCCGTGCTCTTCACGAGCGCGCCTTCCGGTGCGAGGTTGCCACGCAGGAAAGTGATTGTGCTCGTGAGCCCGCGTTCGCGCGCGCGGGCCGGGCTCATGATGACGTTGTCCGGATCGACGCCATCGAGCGCGTGCAGCTTCTCCCGCAGCCGCCGGCGCCGCTCGGACTTCTCCCACCACGCGAGGTTTTCGCCGAGCGGGCGGCCGGTGACGGTGCGGGCGTCGAGCTTCAGCAGTCCCGCGTCGCGCAGGTGTAGCATCACTTCGGGTACGCCGCCGGCGAGAAAGACCTGGACGGTGGCATAATGCTTCGGTCCGTTCGGCAGAACGTCGACGAGCCGCGGGACCGCGCGGTTGATTCGCGTCCAATCGTCGACCGTCGGCCGCCGCAAGCCCGCGGCATGCGCGATGGCCGGCACGTGCAGGACGAGATTGGTTGAGCCGCCAAACGCCGCGTGCACGACCATGGCATTGTGCACCGCATCGTCGGTAAGAATGTCGCGCGTGGTGATTTGCTTCTCCTCGAGCTCCAGCAGCGCCTTCGCCGATCGCCGGGCCAGGTCGCGCCAGATCTCGGCGCCGGACGGGCTGAGCGCTCCGTGCGTGAGCGATAGCCCGAGTCCCTCCGCGACGACCTGGCTCGTGGCCGCCGTGCCCATGAATTGGCAGCCGCCGCCGGGCGAACCGCACGCCTTGCAGCCCTGCTCGATCGCATAGTCGAACGTGACCTCGTCACGGGCGAAGCGCGTCGCGAGCGTCTGGACCCTGCCGGTGTCCTCGGCTTCTTCAGCGAGCAGGGTCACGCCTCCCGGCACCAGGATCGTTGGCAGATCGGTCGTGCCGGCGAGCGCCATCAACATGGCCGGCAGCCCCTTGTCGCACGTGGCGACACCGAGCACGCCGCGGCGCGTGGGCAGCGAACGAATCAGCCGTCTCAATACGACGGCGGCGTCGTTGCGATACGCGAGGCTGTCGAGCATGCCGGCGGTGCCGTTGGTGCGGCCGTCGCAGGGGTCGCTCACGTAGCCGGCGAACGGAATCGCGCCGGCCGCGCTGAACGTGCGGGCCGCTTCTTCCATCAGCAGTCCGACTTCCCAATGGCCAGTGTGGTAGCCGAGCGCGATCGGCGTGCCGTCCGGCGCGCGAATTCCGCCCTGCGTGCTGAGGATGAGAAACTGTTTGCCGCGCAACGCCGCGGGATTCCAGCCCATGCCGGCATTCTGGGTCAGCCCGAACAAATCGCCGCTGCTCATGTGGCGGAGCTGGTTTGGCTCGAGCGGCAGTGCGCCGCTCGGTCCCGGCGCAGTCGTGCGCAGCGCGTAGATGGCTTCGTTGGCGGAGTCGAGGAGCGGGTCCATTCAGGGCGGGAGAATTCGTGAACCACTGACGAACACTAACTCTTCGCTAACCTGCCGGGATCGAATACTGATCGTTTCCATGCGAGCCAGACGTTAGTGCGGCATTAGCGCAAGTTAGCGGTCAGCTCGCATCGCGCGTGGGCTGGCCATTGACGAGCCGCAGCAAGGCGAGCGGGTTCGCGTGCTGCAGCGCCGGCGGCAGTGATTCATCCGCGAACCCCTGGTAGCAGATCGGCCGGGCCCAGCGATGAATCGCCGCGGTGCCGACCGACGTGAAGCGCGCGTCGGTCGTCGCGGGCGACGGTCCGCCGTGATGCATGGCGTGACACACCTCGACGCCCGTCGGGAACCCGTTGATGACGATCCGGCCGACCTTCTGTTCGAGCGTCGCGATCAAACTCTGTGCGGACGCGAGATCGCCGGCGGTCCCATGCACCGTCGCCGTGAGCTGACCCTCGAGCGCAGCGGCGCATGCGGCGAGTTCGTCCGGGCTCTCCCCGACGATCACGAGCGTGAAAGGCCCGAACGCTTCCGCTGCGAGCTCGGAGTGTGAAAGAAAGTTGCGCGCGGTCGTCTGCGCGACGCTCGGCGCGGATACGGTGCCTTGCTCCTTTGCGGCGGTCGCGCCGGTGGCGAGCAGTTCCACGTTCGCGACGTCGGTGATTTTTCGCTGATTTGCGAGGTACTCCTCGCGAATGCCGCTCGTCAGCATCGTGCCGCAGGGAGCTGCGCGCACGAGCTCCGCAAATTTCTGCAAGAACGCGTCGGTGTCCGCGCCGCGCTGGAGGAAGACGAGGCCGGGTTTCGTGCAGAACTGGCCGACGCCGAGCGTGAACGATCCCAACAGCCCCTGCGCAATCGCCGCGCCGCGTTCGCGCACCGCCGCCGGCAGCAGGAACACCGGGTTGATGCTGCTCATTTCCGCGAACACGGGAATCGGATGCGCCCGCGCCGCCGCGGCGTCGAACAGCGCGCGTCCGGCCGTGTGCGAACCCGTGAAGCCCACGCCAGCGACGGCCGGGTGCCTGACCATCGCGATGCCCGCGACCGCACCGCTGCCGTGCACGAGCGAGAAAACTCCCGCCGGCAATCCACACCCGGCAGCCGCGCGAGTGACCGCGCCGGCCACCAGCTCCGACGTGCCGGGGTGAGCGCGGTGCGCTTTCACGACCACCGGGCAACCGGCCGCGAACGCCGATGCCGTGTCGCCGCCCGCGACGGAAAATGCCAGCGGGAAATTGCTCGAGCCGAACACCACGATGGGCCCGAGGGGGATCAGCATCCGTCGAAGATCCGGTCGCGGTGCCGGCTGGCGATCGGGCAGGGCGGGATCGATCCGCGCGTCGACCCACGAGCCGTCGCGCACGACCTGCGCGAACAGCCGCAGCTGCCCGCACGTCCGCGCGCGCTCACCGGTGATGCGCGCGAGCGGCAACCCCGTTTCGGCGACGGCGCGCTGCAGCAGCGCGTCGCCCAGCGCTTCGATTTCAGTCGCGATCGCGTCGAGGAACTTCGCGCGGTCTGCGCCCGACCGCGTGCGATAGTCGGCGAACGCCGCCGCGGCTGCGTTCATCGCGCGATCGACCTCGGTCGCGCGAGCTTCGTGGAAGTCCGGTTCGAGCGTGGTGTTCGTTGCCGGATTGACGGCGCGATAGGTTTTGCCGCCGGGTTGGCCGGGCTCTCCCGCGATGAGACTTTTGCCGTGCAGGGTCATGAGTAGGAAATTTGGAGGGCCGACCTCCGTGTCGGCCGCGGCCGGGACAGAGCCCGGCCCTCCAGTATGCCAAGTTAAGCGACTGTGTTCACCAGCGTCCCCACCGGTTCGATCGTGATTTGAATCTCGTCGCCGCGGCGCAGCGTGAACGAATCCGGCGGCACGATGCCGGTGCCGGTCATGAGAAAGCAGCCGTGCGGAAAACTGTTCTCGCGGAACAGCCAGTCGGCGAGCAAGGGCAGCGGCCGCTTGATCTGGCCGACGGTGGTCTCGCCGTGAAACGCGACCGACCCGCCGCGGTGAATCGCGATCGCGATGACCGTGGTCGCGGCCGGCAGCGTATCCGTGATCACGATGCACGGGCCGAGCGCGGCGCTGCGATCGTACACCTTGGCCTGCGGCAGGTAGAGGGGGTTTTCGCCCTCGATGTCGCGCGAACTCATGTCGTTGCCGATGGTGTAGCCGAAGATTTTGCCGCGGGAGTTGATCGCGAGCGTCAGCTCGGGCTCGGGCACGTTCCACGTGGCGTCGCCGCGAATCCGCACCGGTGTGCCCGGCGCGGCGACGCGGTGCGGCGTCGACTTGAAGAACAGCTCGGGCCGTTCCGCCTCGTAGACGCGATCGTAGAAATTGCCGCCGCCGGCAACCTTCGATTCCTCCATCCGCGCCGTGCGGCTGCGGAAATAGGTCACGCCGGCCGCCCAGACCTCCTGGGATTGGATCGGCGCGTGGAGAGTCCACTCGCTCACGCTCGTGGTCGCGAGTCGAGCATGGCGAAGGCAGTCGTTGAGGAACTCGAGTGGATCCACGGAAACGAAGATTTCGTCGAGCGAGGCGGAGCACGGGTGGAACCGGCCGTCACGCTCGACGATCAGTCCGCTGGCAGTGGCATAAAGGCGGAGCATGGGCAGGAAGTA